>WLWD01002814.1_pt1 | contig 34753 bp, 20 predicted proteins | sample 6712731 | NCBI WGS metagenome assembly WLWD01 (sample SAMN12718690, study PRJNA576275) | sponge metagenome | isolation source: marine sponge | host: Mycale hentscheli | place: New Zealand: South Island, Marlborough, Capsize Point | collected 2014-11-01 | reverse complement strand
CACTCAATTATTTAGTAAGCTGAAGTTGTGCAGTAAATCATTGGCTATATGTATTGGATATAATAGCAGTGTAGCTGTTGAAATAATTTCCCTAATGACCGTCAACTCCTGAATATAATTATTACTCATACATGCGTACTTGATAAGTATTCGCGCTGCGCTTCTACGTTAAATGTCAGCACGCAGCCCCACCTACTCTGTGCATTATTTTGAATATCTTCGTAGCACTTTTTTTTTTCTTCAGTGAGTGAGGTAGCCTTTCTTTCACTCTGCCGGAGACTCCTATTGGTGATCCGCTATGGACTGTATCAAAGATTTGTTCTTCTCCGAGAAGTACTGCTGGTTTAGGTGAGTAGAGTTTGGGGTATGTGAGGTGTTCAGTGGTTCGGCCGTCTTCGGAGGGCGTGAAGTTGTTTGTCTGCGCGGTGTAAATAGAAAGCCTTTTAATAATAGCGGGTAGCAGAAGATAAGTCAAGTGATAACCGTGCAAACTACTTTGTGGGCGTAAGTGAGCATATACTTAGTCACAAAACTATAATCAGCAATTTAGAGATTGTGTGCATACACTAATCGTGTCATTTAAATATAGCTGCAGTACAGTAGCTGGTGCTTTTTTTTACATTAATTTGTCTGGGAGTTTGCTAATAGCCAGAGTAAAAAGAGCTTAGTTCATGTTGTTTATGTCACAGAGCCAAGAGGAGCTTAATAGTAACTAACTCTTGCTACCAGTCAAATGAAGCACCAGGAGGTGCGAACCATCAGTGTATGTTCACCAGATAACCTCAATCAATTAAAACCCCTCTCCGTTGCAGAGATCAGCAGTAGAACGAACGTCTGTTAAAAATCATTTAAAGCCTTTAGCATTTACACACAGACAGTTGCTACTTACGACGATACAAAGAAAGAAGCAAACAACGGAGCGAAGGGAACACCTCTAGGTTAAAATAGATCAGCTCCGCGGTTGCAACAGCAGTACAAGCCTGCAGGCTACTCTCTAGCTGCAATTTTCAGCTCACGTGATTATAACGAGCGGTAAAGGGGCGTTACTGGTAATGCACTAGCACAACGATCGTACGAACGGCTAAAATCGACTAGCTTTTTCTTGAAAACTAAGTCGAAACAAAAAAGTCTAAGCACATTAAAGGGACTTACTTTGCAAATTTATCTATCTCTACATAGTTTCAGAGCCTGGAAGGCCATCGTCTTTGAGATCCGTAGTTGAATGAATGAATGAATGAATGACACACAGACAGGATGACTACTGTAACCCTCTAGCATGGTGCTGTGCTGAGGGTTAATAATCTCTGGTCTCTTTCCTGTTTGTCCCAACAAGTCGGTACTATTATGATTTCATAAATGAGTGTAGACTAAAAGGGGTGTGGTCAGTCCCAAATATACAATAATTCATTAGTTGAGCAGAGTTGGTAGTGGTTAGTACAAATACGGAACAGCTGCCAAGTTAAGCCCCCACCCAACTTGACAAGCAGCTGTAGTTTGCCGTTTACAGGGATACCTTTAGAGATTTTGCTCTAAGCAAAAGCTGTAGGTACTACATTAGCACTAGCTATTATGGTGAAATTTTAAAATGAAAGCCTGTGTGGTAAAACTTTCATGTACTAATCTATATTTAATAAATTACCTTTTTAAAATGGTAAAACTTTCATATACTAATTATTATTTATATTTAATAAATTACCTTTTAAAAATGTACAATATACTCAAGTCCAAAATTTTCACTGTACTTTTCACTAATCCAGACACTAGTGTTGGATTACTGAGGCTTTAATATATAAATTTATTATTTCTCCTTAATCCTTCCTTCTTTTTTTTTTACCAAGCTTTTTCCCCCCCTCTATTTTCAAAGTCCTTAATTACAATGTGTCATAAATTGTGTAGGAGTGCTGCAGCAGTGGTGGGGGTGCTGGTGTTGGTGAAGATAGCTCTGAGATTCCTCTGTGGCCTGTGTGGTGGCCTGAGGGCATTCTTCCTGGCTCCTCTGGGCATAGGCCGGGCCAACCTCCTGAAGTACGGCAAGTGGGCAGGTACGTAATGATGTATTCATACTGAGTGTGAGTGAATGTGATATTCATAAGGTATGTGCATACATACATATGTACAATTGTATTTATGTTTGTGTAATTCTGTATGCATGTATGTGTATGTATGTACACTCAATCTCCTCTTATCCGGGCACCTTGGGACCTGAAAGTGCTCAGAAATGCCAACTATACTTTGAGCCAACCTTTTCAAGAAGTTTCAGACCTTTTTTTTTTTTTTTTTTTTTCTTCTTCTTTCAATCTTAAGTCCAGTCCTCTTTTGCTTGCAACCCTCAGGCGGCTTCTCTGCAACTCCCTGGAACTAGAAATAACCGGCATGTGCTGTCATAGTTGGTAATGGTCATCAAAATAGTGAAATCGCTAGGTAAGAATTGATTAAAAGAGTGACTAACTTGTCCCGGTATAGAGGGTCCCCTTAACCCTTTCCATGCCGACTTTCTTCAACACTTCGGGCGTCTTTTAGAATTCGAATTTGATTTTTTAATTTCTACCGCAAAGCAACCACAAAAATCCACACAAAAAAAAAACAGCCGGCATATAAAGTAGGTAGCTATAGTCTTATAACAAGCAAATAAGCTTCTAAAAGCCTGAAATGAACCGGAACCAGTCCATCTTACAGCAGGTTTCGTGGAGATACCGAGGAACTAGCCCAATTGATTGCTCTCGGTGTTTGGTAGGACAAACTTCATTCATATTCTTGCAGAATGCTGAGTGACTCTCTATAGGTTCATACTATCTATTCTGAGTGTTTGAAGTCTTTAGGCAACAAAAAATTTGGGCGTTCGGCGTCCTGAAAATTCTCAGTGAATTAATTTATCGATCTCCGTTTTCAGACAATTAAAAAAATACTTAACCTGCCTGTACAGGTTCAATATTTTTTTAAAAGGAAATACAATGCCTACTTTACGTATAAAAAAAAATGACGGCTTAATCTAAAATAGATTTTTTTAAATTCGGATAATGTGGACCTGTTCTTGCCCGTGTATGTATGCATTTATGTGTGGGCGTGCAATGGTGTGCGTGCATGTGTATGTATGTATGTATTAGAAGTTGACCCTGGGACGAATTTGTGAGTGTCAACTAACTCAAGCACGGCCACTGAATATAATATGGCTTGTTTTGTTTTGCTGTTGTTATAGGGGCTGTTGTTTTCTCAAATAAGTTTTTTGTCATAGATCTGTAATAATTGTTGTTCATACTGTGTACTTCCATATACAGTTGATACTGAGTTGGTCTGGTAGAGAGTGAAACTGGTGATTTAAGGAGTGGTAGTTTTGCTGCACGCTACTTAAGTATTCATTTGGTATTAGTACTTTTTTTTTTTTTTCGTCTCAATTGTTGACTCTATATGATGAACACAAAGTTAGGCTGTTAGTGACCTGTTAATCCTGCAGCTCGTACCTTGAAAACACCCTAGTTCACTGCCAGCCCTCTCATCCCGGCAGTGAACCATTATTCCCACATACAAATGCCAATTAATGTTACCACCATTATTATGTACACCTACTTACCTTGTCATCCCTCCCCAGCTGTTCTCCCATGGCCGCAGCTCTAGTAGCTGAGTCTTTTGGCTCAGGTGGAGCCGGAAACCCCGCCCCCCAATCAGCTTGGGCTGACTGGGGTGTAATTAATGGGGCGGGGTTAATTCCGGCACCCACGTTTTCACGGTAAACAGGCAAGCTGCTTACTTATGGAGGTTAAAATTAAAAGAAATAAAAGATGTCCCCCCCCCCCCCTTTACAAATTCCTCTTTCGGTCAGGTAAGGTGTGGGTGGGTGGGAAAATCTTTCGTTCCGCAACTATTCTCTTCCCCGCTAGTATATTCTAATTATTCACCTCCCACACGTGGGGAACCCTGTGCGCATGACCCCGCCAGACACTCCCCTCCTATCTAACCAACCGTTGCTGGCACTCCGCCTGGTATTCACCCATGTGTCCACTTCATTAGGTCACCATGCGTCCACTTCATTAGGTCACCATGCGTCCACTTCATTAGGTCCGCCTAGTCTGCTACTAAGCTGTTATACGACTGTTTGCTTTTACATAAAAAAAGAAATGATCAGCTACAATAACACTTAAAGTTAACTTTATGAACTGATCATTCAGTAGCTGTAGATAGTTTCATTTTATCTTCTTATCACTTCATTGCTATTAGTTCACAGGACATTCTTATTTCCCCACTGAGAGCCTTGTTATTGATGCATGGGTAGCACAATTATAGAATACCAGTGTAGTTTTATCACGCACATGCAGTAGGTGTAAAAAAAAAAAGTGCCGGTTTTGGCATTGTAAAATGAAGGAATTGGCACTATAAAATTGCTTTTTTTGTCCTAATTATGCGACCGTATATTGGCTGTTATGATCGTGCCGTACTACGGTCATTTAACGATGCCAAGATCGACACATTTTTTTAACGCCTACTGTAAATACTTGAAATGTGAAAGGAATAGTCTGCATTAGGTTGGCATCTATTTGTTGTGTTACATGTGTTGATAGATGATTATGTGGTAATATTGTGTGTGTGTGTGTTGTAGTTGTGACGGGAGCATCTGAGGGCATAGGGCGTGGTTACGCATTAGAGGTGAGTCCACGGACAAGACATTCGTACGTTATAAGTACTTCTATTGTCATTGATCAAGTATTTTATTTGTGCTAAATATTGTACTCTTGGTATGTAGGTATGTGTTTGCGGTTATGTTATGTGCTGAAGTTATATATACAGACATGTATAAATGTACATACTAAAGTGATACATAATAATAATAACAATACTAAATAATTAATAATAATAATGTTAGTAATTACAATTACAATAATAATAGTAGTAGTAGTGTATAATATGTAGTTACAATATTATTTTTAGACTGAAAGGTTTGTGACTTTTTTGTTTTAAGTTGATTTTTGATTGCTTTTTTTAATCGATTGATGGATTCATTTATTTATCTTTTCTTACTGGCAGAAGTCTTTATAGTTCATCTGGTAGGAGTCAGACTCACATTCAAACTATGTACTGTACTTTTTACCAAGATTGTAAATCTTGTTTCTAATTACTAACTCTCCATACTAGGCTATCCAACTGGTTAACTATGTATAGTTACTGTTGTTGTGGTGTAGTTGGCCAGGAGGGGGTTGAATGTGGTGCTGATGAGTCGCTCCAAAGACAAACTGGAGAAAGTGGCAGAGGAAGTGAAGGAGAAATATGGCAGAAAGACTCGAGTCATTCCTGTTGACTTCTCTACTTCTGGACTCGACATATACGACAACATAGCCAAGGAACTCAGCGACCTGGATGTGGGCGTGTTAGGTGAGCATTAATTGGGACTGTGTGTGTGGTAGTGGTAGTAGTGCGAGTGTGTTGCTATGGATTCAGTGATGTGTGAACTTTCATGACCCCTCTTATGATAATACATAACCTTTTATTGACTTCTTTCACCATGTCTTGTACCCATCATTCCCTACTTCTTGACCACACCTATTGATAATTGATTCAGGAGAGTGACGTATTCGTATAGTAAACGTCTCACTCCTGTCCTGAAGTCTAATTACCAATTTTCTATTTATCATGAGTTTTGAATGGGTTGCTTGTACGCAGTGTGTCACCATAGAGCTATTCAAGCAGTATTGGGATCCTGCAGGTTTATTAGGTGACTCTGGTAACTGAGTGTATTTATTTACATTGCCCGATGGAAAATTTATATTTAGTAAAAATTGAAGTTTATTCATGTAAAATGCTAGAGATACACATTGCTTTTTTTTTTTTTTTTTTTTCTTTTCTTCTTTTTTTTTTTTTGTGTGCGTGTGAGTATTTCCATATGCCTTTTCTCATGAATGCAATGGTCCAGGTGGGACTTAGGGTGCCCACACCACTTGTTGTGGGGGAAGGCCTGTTCTCCTGCGAGTTTCTAGTCCAGCTCCAGGAGCTTTGCTTGCAGTGCACAGGAATCCTGGCTCTGCCAGGTGCGCGTGACCGCCTAGTGGCAGCAAGAGAATTTACCCTTGCATTCCACACCTGTTAATGTTGTCTGAATTAAAGACATACATACAATGAACACAGAAATTTTGTTTTTAGAACACGGAATAATTTCAAACAATTTAACTTCAATTTCATTATTCTGTCCAAGTATTTTTAAATAAAGAATAGAAATTGTCCTTAATACATCCTACTGGTGAGGATGTATTAAGGACAATTTCTATTCTTTATTTAAAAATACTTGGACAGAATAATGAAATTGAAGTTAAATTGTTTGAAATTATTCCGTGTTCTAAAAACAAAATTTCTGTGTTCATTGTATGTATGTCTTTAATTCACTTCCTCTTCTCGTTCCTGCTAAAGATACTCTGGACCATGTCTAGTACAACCCTCTATACATTGGTCCTCCTCTTTGCTCAGTTTTCATTAAGATTAACTGAATCTTCAGCTTCATTATAATGTCATATCTTTCGCTCTCACTTGTCCTAAAGATAATCTTCTGGCGACCGAATTGAGGTTTTCAACATGGCTGGAATAAGCCATGTCTTTATGCTGTGGTTGATAGGGTGAACAATATTTACCTAGCTAATTGAAATATATCTTAGTCTGGCCCGAGGTGTGTGTGTGTGTGTGTGTGTGTTTCTCAGGTGATCAATTGTATGTAGTAGTGGTTGTGTGAGTTTATAACACAATGGTTTATGTTGGTAGAGTTTGTGGGTGTGTACAATCACATGAAACAATTGTGGTTCTGTAAGAGGTGCCAAGTGTGATTACGTGTGTGCATGTGTTGTGTATGTATGTGTGTGCATGTGTTGTGTATGTATGTGTGTGCATGTGTTGTGTATGTATGTGTGTGCATGTTTGTGTATGTATGTACGTGTGTGAATGTGTTGTGTAGGTACGTGTGTGCATGTGTTGTGTAGGTACGTGTGTGCATGTGTTGTGTAGGTACGTGTGTGAATGTGTTGTGTAGGTACGTGTGTGTGCGTGTGTGCGTGTGTGCATGCTGGAGTGCTAATGTGTATATTATCTTTTCTTTATATGTGCTTGCAGTGAACAATGTGGGCATGTCCTATGCGTATCCGGATGTATTAGGAAACGTCAAGGCTGACGTAAGTCTCCTGGTGTTTTTGTTTTTTGTTTTTTTTATACGTTTTTCTGAATTTTGAGTGTGTGTTGTGTGTGTTTGTATGTGAATGTTCATTTTGTTTTTGTTTGTTTGTGTGTGTTTGTTTGTGTGTGTGGCACCCACAGAGGTTGTACAACATGGTCCATCTCAACTGCCATCCTGTGGTACAGGTGAGTGGGTAGGTACTGCAGTGGTCTAAGACTTGCTCAAATAATACAAGTTATTACATACATACATACATACATACATACATACATACAGTCCACGTATTATATGCAAGTGTCACCATTCTGGTTAAAACGTTTCTTTAACATGTATGTATTTATTTCCATGTTGATGTCTAGTAGAAATACAAAGTCTCCAACCTTCAATAGTAGCTTAAACATATTGGTTTAGTAATTTTTGGTATCTATTATGGTAATTAACACTTGGCTCCTTAACTCCCCCCCCCCCCTCCCCCCTCTCATCCCCCCAATACCGAACCTACAGCTGTATATTATACTGAAATAGCTACATATCTGAACATTATTGGGCAGGAATATTGAAACGACTGGTGGAACAGAAAAACATATAGAGAATAAATTATTAATGATGTTTGTGCAGAGAACCTAAACCTCCAAGCTGTGTGGAGAAGGTTAACAACTAATGGAATGTCTGATTGGCTGCAACACTTGGTGGTAGTCGCATGTACCTAGACCCTTTACCAACAACTAATGGTTCAGTTACGACAATTGTATCTGAGCTACAGTAGAAGACAACATAAAGTTCCGAATTCCGTTCCGTAGAACGGCCGTCGCAACGGTTAAAAACAAAAACAAACGGGGGGCGTTTGGAAAAAATGGCCGTTCCGTTCGACCACGTTACCGTTTTAATCTTTCTCATTCACCGTATGCCTCGCTCAAAGCAATATAAAAATCATTTATCCAATAAAATGTTCTGATTTTTTGTTTACAGGCTCCTGAGGCGGAGCTTTTCGGGTTAAAAAAATGAAGTTGTTCTATTCGAAGTTGTCTTGCAGAGAACTGTTAGTTCGACCACTGCACAGTATCAATGTTTTCTCGATGTTAATCAGTAGCTAACAGAAGACCTACGAAGTGCGAACCTCGTTTGAGCTCTGTGCCCGTCGGAACTTCGGTCTGCAGCTTATTGAAGCAAGTTAAATTTTTGTATGATCTTTTTTGCACTATCCCCGTAGCGTTTAATGGTCGATACAAGGCCTTAGCTTGCTGATATAGCTATGGAAGAGTTTCTAGCTAGAAAATATCTGTGAATCGACAGAAATGCTTCACCGTTTTTTTACCGCTGTAGTAAATGGTGTCAACCATTTAGTCAAAACGGTATGGAACGCAACAGTAAAAACTACGGTAAAAAAAAACTACTGTTTTATGGCCGTACTACGAAAAACGGAATTCGGAACTTTATTTTGTCTCCTACTGTATTTTAATAACACTTCACTCTGTTTTTATTTTGTGTGTACACATGTTATTGTATCAATACAAGGCTATTAGCATCAGCATCTAGAGTTAGTCTGTGTACTTCATGTACGGTATTCTGTCTGTATATCCCATAGATGTGTCATGTCATCGTGCCCATGATGGTGAAGCAAGGGGGCGGGTATGTCGTGAACGTCTCTTCTACATCTTCTGCCATACCCCTTCCTCAGCTCTTCGTCTACAGTGCCACTAAGGTAAAGGGTCATCAGCAGATCTGTAGCATGCATGCCACAGCTGCCTAGATTACTGTGCTGGTATCTAATTACAGGGTCTATATTTTAGACAACAATAATTACTTGTTTCTTGGAGTGGGGATGGGATGATTTGAGACTACTTGTATTGGTTTAATTGAGAAGTGTTCTATAAATTAATTTTGTACAGATTCTTTTTAAAAGGAGTAAACAGTTATTGGTATTTTATATAGCAATTTTTTGTGGTGTGGTTGAACTTTTTTACTTGATTTGCTGTTTCAGAGATTTTTTTGTTTTGTTTAGTTAAGCTGGGTCTTCTAATAACTTATGCATGTTTGTAGAGTATTTGTTGTTGTTGTTTTCTCGTTCAATATGTACATACGTACGTATATCCGTGTAGATATTTGTGAACTATATTTCTGATGGACTGCGTAAGGAATATGCAAGGAAAGGCATATCTGTTCAGGTATGGTGTGTTCGTAAGTGTGTTTGTATGGGCTCAGAGTTAAGATAGTAATAATACTAGTGATGTGCTTGAGCACAAATGGCGAGCGAGCCTAAAGACTATACTATTTTTATATGAATGATTTTGACTTCTAACACTGAAGCTACTGAAAATAAGGTCCAGTTTTTAAATTTAGCTTACAGGGTAAAGGGATTTCAGTGCCATAGTAACAACTCTCTGCAACTGCTTGGAAGGAAAAAAACAACAACAAAACAATACACGTTATTTAAAAGTTTTCTTTGTGATATTCTTTAGCTAAGTAGTGGTTGTAACGCACAATGCTTTGACACAACTAGACATGCACCTACACAGACTTACCTTCGCAGTAGTCTAGTGGACAATGTATTTTCAAGTAAATACTGTTGCGCACGGCTTATAACCATGACAAAGAGCGCACATTGACTTACCACCGCCACTAGCTCGAATAGAAATGGAAGTCCCTTAAGTTTTCAAGTTTGAACTGCACCCGCGAAAGAATTCAAAACGGTAGACAATTCAATTTCTAGGGTGATATGGGTACTGATCGATAAACCAGAGGATTCTGTTTAGTGCAATTTGGGACGGGGGTCGACCACATAACTAACACAAAAATGCGAGGGTCAAAGTACAAAATGACATACATACGTCCATACATACATATATCTAAATAAATAAACAAACATCCCCAAATTTCAATTGTGTTACCCCTATAAGTGTCTCGCTCGCTCGCCGACTACTAGTGGCGAGTGAGCTGGTCTGACTGAAATTTAAATTTGAATTCACCACTAGTAATATTTGTTGTTTAGTTGAATTTTAGGATTTATACGTGCTATTCTTTAGCAACAAACAACACTTTTGCACTAGTTCACTGACACAAACGCAAGACTTGCATTGTATTATCTTCGTGACTTGATAATTAGACTATGGATTTTCAAAGGCTACCCTATTTAATTTCATCAAATGATACGGGTAAGGATTGCTAAAACCAAAGGATTCTGTTTCTAGCCGCCTCTCATAAGTTGACTCCGTTGAAAATGCTCTATTGTACCAGAGCTCTAGTAAATAACACCGTCTCTAAGTGACTTGACTATTGGGCTATGAATTTTCAATTACGTACAAATCTGTTACGTGAGGATTATATCTATTGACAGCGCATTAACAAGATAACTTACCACTGCCACTAATATGAACTCCGCTAAGTATGTAAGATTTAACTACCAACATCTCTCCTGTTCTTTCTCTTAATTCTTTCCTGTTTTTTATTTTCCTAGCATTGTTTTGAAGTGTTTTTTTTTTCTCTCGTAAATTTCTTGCGCCCGCGCTAATGTTTACGTTGTAGCCCCCGGGGGTGGACACACATTGACCTCTTTAAACTTTGTCATATATATATATATATATACATATAATACCAAAATCTCAATTGAGACGCGTTAGTGAGAGTATCGCTTCGCATGCCCAATTAAAAGACAAAAGCAACACTAACAAGCAATATTTTGTGTAATTTTTAGCACGAGATTATAATATCAAATGCATCATGTGTTGAAGATTTCAGTGTTATTAAACTAGGACCATTTATAGGGACATGTACTTATCACAGCATTTTCCTTGAATTTTTTTTTTAATTGTAGCAAATCTGTACTTCTGCATAATTATCTAATATATGTTAATGCGTTAGACGGTGATCCCTATGTTCGTGTCTACTGCCATGACTGGCAATGTGAGGTCCAGCTTCTTCATTCGTACCCCCATCTCCTTTGCCAGGGCTGCCGTGGCAACCATTGGGATTCAAAAGAAGACGTTCGGCTGTTTCCCTCATGCTTTGCAAGTGAGTGTGGTCGTGGTTGAAGAGATTTGAGGACTTCAACCATTATGAATATTTTCCAACTCTAATGTTGTTGAAAGTGAGAATAAAAGGTAGTTTTGTATAAGGAGTGCTCTAACTACTAGGGTAACAAGCTTGGGCTATACTGTCATGAGATAACACTATGTTATAACATTGTGAAGATATCTAGTGGAATAAATATATTTATTCCACCCTAGATGTCTTCTCAATGATATTTTTAGGTACATTCACGCTATACTGAGCAAGCTCATTACCCCTGTAGTTATAGCAACCAGCCAAACTTTTCAATTTTCTGGTTTTACAGTTACCTTCCTCTGATGTACCCTGCTCTTTACCCTGCTTAACAGGGTTAGAGCAGCTGCTAAAATATCAGCTGGGGGTGTGGGTAGCCCCTACAACCAACTTTAAGGCTGTGAGTTACCTTTCCTCTAGTACTAACTACAGTAGTGAAGATATCTAGTGTGGAATAAACCACTTATTACACTTGTCAGAGTGTTATGGCAAGATATTTCACTCTCAGGTTTATTTTCACTCTCCTATGGCTCTTGAAAATAAATTAGCCTGCTCATATCACACTCTGACTCATGTAATAAGTATTATTTATATATATATATATATATGTGACCGGTTTTGGGAAAATCGGCCTAAACGCGGCATCTAAAGTTTTCTAATTTATTCTACCAGTAGGCTGCACGGGGCCTTGGGATGCCTTCCTCTTAATTTGGAAGCTGTAGCGCATGCCGTCTTCGCCCTACGCACTACAACACTTTAGTTTTTTGCTGAACTTATTATTGCTGATTTCTAAAAAACGCCGGGTAAAGGCGTTGCTAAGGTCAGGGGGGCGTGCCTTGTGTCCGTATACTATTACTGCTTGTCTCCGTGACACTAGTAATAAACCCGTTACAAGCGGATTGAAAGAAGTCTAAAAGGTTTAATGCAGGGCTTTTTAAGAAACTATGATGGCGAGAATTGCGTGAGTACGTGAATTATGTAGAATAGTAAGTGAATTAGTTAGCTACAGTTTTTCCCCCGCTGTTAGTGAAAAGCCCGCCAATAATTTCTTAGTAACACTCCGTACACGAGTCAATCCGGCTAGTGTTTCTAGCCTCCTAGTGTGAGTTCTAGAGCACGCCAGAGCTTACAACTGCGTCATAAGCTAGAGCTAACTGGTGTCTATCCATTTCTGTCATAAAAAATTTTTCGAAAAAAATCGACCCATAAGGCTTTACCCGGGGATACTGAAAAAAATTGTTTGCCGCGTTTAGGCCGATTTTCCCAAAACCGGTCACATATATTATTATATATATACAGTAGGAGTAAAAAAAAAGTTTCGAATTCTGTTCCGTAGAACGGCCGTCGCAAAATAAAAAAACGGGGGGAAAACAGTACGCCGTTTGTTGAAAAACGGCCGTTCCGTTCGACCGCGTTACCATTTTAATCTTTCTCGTTCACCGTATGTCTCGCTCAAAGAAATATAAAAAATCGTTTATCCAATAAAACGTTCCGATTTTTTGTTTACAGGCTCCAGAGGCGGAGCTTTTCGGGTTAAAAAAATTTGAAGCCGTCCTATTCGAAGTTGTCTCGCGGAGAATTGTTAGTTCGACCACCGCACAGTATCGACATTTTCTCGAAGTTAGGGCCTTCTCGGGCTTAGATTTTTTACTACTGGAGGTCCATCAGTAGCTAACAGAAGATCTACGAAGTGCGGACCTCGTTATAGCTCTGTGCCCGTCGGAACTTCAGTCTGCAGCTTTATTGAAGCAAGTTAAAATTTTATACGAGTTTTTTTGCACTATCCCCATAGCGTTTAATGGTCGATACAAGGCCTTAGCTTGCTGATATAGCTATAGAAGAGTTTCTAGCTAGAAAATATCTGTGAATCGACGGAAATGCTTCACCGTTTTTTACCGTTTTAGTAAACGGTGCGGAACGCAACAATAAAAACTACGGTTTAAAAACTACCGTTTTAGGGCCGTACTACGGAACAGAATTCGAAACTTTTTTTTTGACTCCTACTGTATATATATATATTTTTTTTTTTTTCTCTATGATATCTTTAGGTACATGACCCCTTGAAAAAACTCTGCCTAACTTGTCACTCCCCCACCCCACCCCCTTATCATGGGTGGGTGTGGTATATCAGCTGCAGACCACAACAAAGTAAATCAATATGCTCACTCGTGCCATGTGACTGACAATATGAATTTTTAGATCCCTTACAAGTTACAGCCTTTTCTTTATTTCAGTCCAAAGGAAGAAAAGTCTCGTCGCAGTTAAAAATCTGGCGATGTTTGTTCTTGAAACCCAATTTGTCTAAAGTTGTAACTAAAAGACCAAAATATTACACTTGGGTTAAGAGCCTCAGCCCGAGAACATTCCAGCATGTCCGCTCGATGAAAAGTGACTTTTGGATGCCTATTTCTAAAGTGAATCCACCAATGCTCACCTGGCCCTACAGTGAGAGCTGTACCTGGGCCAGGATTAGGGCCATGCTTAACATGTCCCCACAGGGCAGAAACCATGTCTTCATTATTCCTCTGTTTGCGCTTCTTTTTTTTTTTTTTTTTTCGACCATCCTATGAAAATAATTAACAGCTATAGCATAAACCCTTAGGTAATGACTAATTAAAACTCTGTAGCGCGAGTCTACCCATAACTAGTGTTGTTTTAGTTAACTAAAACTAAAACCAAAACCCCTTAGTTTTGGGGTATTTTACTTTTGGTAAGAATAACTAAAACTAAGCTATAGAGAACATGAAAAAACTAGAACTAATTATTTTAGAATACAGTAAATTCAATAATAACTAAAACTACCAGTAGAGTGGATGACAAAAACTAAACTAAGCAATTTTATTGTAAACAATTCACCTTGAATTATGTCATTATTAAATGAAAATATAAATTCCCATCAAGTAACTATTCTCTAAACTACATAACAAATACCATATGTACTTTATTAATAATACCCAAGTTTTCACAGAAATATGCCATTTTTTAAGTTCTTTGGGAAAACTACATGAACGGAGTCTCATTATTGCAGAATTTGAGAGGCAACATAAATTAACTAAAACTAAGACAATTGATAGTATAACTAACTAAATCTTCTACATGGTATTGAAGAAAAACTAAAAACTAACTAAATCTTCAGGGAGAATTTGGGGAAAAAACTAAAACTAACTAAGCATTCAAGATATTTTTTTAGTATGAATAACTAAAACTAAGAAAGTCTGGAATCGCTAAACCAAAACAACACTGCCCATAACCTACCTCTCAGCAAAGTCAGGAGTCTATATTGCCCAAACCACAAACAAGTGAGTAAAGTAACTGTTCCCCACAAATCCTTTTTCTCACTCCTTTGCACTCTCACACACAACTATTAAGGTGTCCAAATGAAGCACACTCCATATGCCTACTTTTGTGCATGACACTAAATTTCCAGGGCAACGACTAAAGAATAAACAAGTGTTTGACGATAATGGGGTACTGTACTCGACTGGCGATAACGGCGAGTTGACGCTAAATACATTAGAAACAGGATCATTTTTCAACCGTGACATAGAATATGGAATCTGGGACTTTATGGTGCCTACTGTGTAGACTCGTAAAGCTGTCGTGTACATATATTTAACTATTTAGCTGAACAGCTAACTGTAGAAGAGAAATATAGTACACTTATTTTTAACTAATTAGCTGAACAGCTAACTATAGAAGAGAAATATAGTACACTTATTTTTAACTAATTAGCTGAACAGCTAACTATAGAAGAGAAGTGGCTGTTTACATACACTATGTGAAGGTAATTGGGATGTACAAATCCAGAACTATGTTCACGCCAGTTATTAACATTATTTTTATTGTGGATGATGGTTTAAATTTTTTTGTTAATTGTTTTGTGTTTGTTTTTATTAGGGATTTGTTGTCACCCATGTCCCAGCCTTTGTAGTGGACTATGTCATGAAGAAGATTGGCGATTCTGATAGGGCAAGGTACTTTCGCAAACAACAAAGACTGAAGAAGAAAGAATAAAAGAAACTGAACTTACCAATGGGTTTTATTATTGGGTATTACTTATTCCAGTGGTTGCTAATTTTCCTTTTGTAAAACTCTTATTATTGTTGTAGTTTTTTTTTTGTTGTTGTTGTTGTTTTCCTATCTTTTTTCTTTCTCTGCTCAGATGTACTGTGTAAATCTGAAATATTATGTAAAATCTGTACACATTATTAATGATTGCAGGTACAGTTTGAGACATAAAAGTGCCAGTGTTCTAGGCAGAGCAGATTTAGTGTTTCAAAAATAATTGCTTTAAAGCATTCTTGAAGTTTTGTTAGTTGAGAGTATTTTTTTTTTAGATGTACTCTAGCTCCTTTTCAGTAGTATTGTTTTGGTAAAATTAATTTTAGTTGCACCTAAAACATTTTAATTAACTAACCAGAATTAAATTTCACATAAGATGATAATAAATATGATCATAGAGCTGATGAATAATAACTAAGACTAAAATTAAAACTAAAAATATAGCTGACCATTTTCAGTGACATCGCTGAAAGAAGACAAATGACCAGAGGCTAGTCCCAGGAAGTAAATCCCTTTACCCAATCATTTCTTCGTAGCATGCACGAGTAAACTGTTTGGCTATTGGACAGCGCAGTTTGCAGTTGCTCATCAACTAGCTACATATCTTATCAAAAACAACTAAAAACTAAAATGAAAAATTGAAATACTAAAACTAGAATTGAAATGAGTACATTGGAAAAACTAAAACAAAAATTGTAGTCTTTGTTAACGAAAACTAAAATTAATCTTGAAATAATATTTTAATGATAATTATGTAATGTTCAACCAAAACATTACTTTAAGAGGCTATTTTTTTTTTTCCTTCAAAATTTAAAATTTGCCATCACTTGAGATTAGGATCAGCCGAACGCCACACACCATGCTAGTCTTCGTTGAACATTTTAGTTTTAGTCATAGTTATATTAATATTATATGTAGGAGCACTGCTGGAAATTACCGCAATCTACTTGTTTGCTGACGGTGCAAACACAATTTACTCTATGTCGGTTGACCCTAGTCTCGAGAGACTTGGTTGACCCTGCATAGCGATTGGAAAAGGGTCTGGTTACGCTAGGCTATGCTTTTCTCATTCTAACAGAGTTTCCTAATCCGCTATGGACTGTATCACCGATTTGTTCTTCTCTGAGAAGTACTGCTGGTTTTTAGGCGAGTATTTTTTTCAAAGTATAAGGCGTTTTCGGGAGAGGGCGTGTTAGTTTAGTCTCGCAAGCCAGAGACCCTTCGTGGGGAGGGGAGTCTGGCTTGCGAGACTAGTGTTAGTTGTTGTGTGTCTACACAATAAAAAGCCTTTCAATAATATTAGCATGTGGCAGAAGATAAAGTCGAGTGATTGCCAAGCAAATTAGCTACTTTGACTATAATATTTATGAGCAATTATGTTGGTTTGGTCTTCTCTGTGTCCATTTTTATGCCGGCCAGCAAGTGAGTACTAGCTACTTACTAGTATACTCCTTTATTCAGTAAGCTGAAGTAATGTTTAATGTATATTAGTCTACTAGTTGATTATATTGCAGTAGAACATATGCACTAAGCTGTTGGTTGACCACTAATGTGGGTCTCAATGGAGTAATGACTTTTTTTATAGGATACCCAATCTCTTAATTATCCAAACACATTGGGACCTAGAAATGTTTGGATAACTGAAATATTCAGATAACTGAAAATTATAGAAAATATATGATCAAACACTAAAGGGGCGTGGGAACACTTTCTCTATAAATTAGCTTTTGGTAACTGTCAAGAATATTGGATAAGTTCTATTAGTTCAGCTAACTGTCATACATTCAACATGCATGTACTTGCTTGAAGAGATTAATACATGTGCATGTTGGGCACGGGAGGATTTAAGTGATGTGATGCAAGTTAATTATATTCCAGTTTGATTGCTATAGCTATATAATGCATTAGTCTGTCAGTAGCGAGGGCAACGATGCATGTATTCAGGAATGATTCATTGGCTGAGCTCGGTAGGTAAATGGTCATCAGTAACGACTATAAAGTGCCACGGTATGGTTGGGTGCTAGCTTGCTAGTATTGAGTAAATACTTAAATAATAGTATGTCGCGTGAATTGCCCATTAAAGAAAAATGTATGGGAAAAAATCGCTGTTCAATAGAAGTCACAGTGAAAGTGAAATTCCATGTAACTAAGTGAAGTACAATGGTAGCTAAGTGCCACGGTAGCTAAGTGAAATATTATGGGTAACTGCGCATGTGTGCAGCTCTAGCCTCGGAAATGTACAGTTCAAGTAGTGTCTAGCTAGAGACAATGTTATTCTTTAGTGCAGAAGTTCTACTCGTATTAGAAGGAATTTTTCAACAGACTAGGTCCATAGGTTGACAATGAAGTTTCAGAGGAAGCTAATCCTCCAATACGGAGATAGGGAGTGAATGATACAGTGTAGCTACAGTGCAAAATGATTTAAAAAAAGTTGGCCTACTATTAGTGAGTGATAGCATGAGTAATTCGTACTATTAGGGATCAATAGCACTCGTAAAGCAAATAGCACTCGGCTTTGCCTGGTACTAATTCAATCACTTACTCGTGCTATTCATCCGAATAGTACAGGTTACCCATGCTATCACTCATACACATTTATTATTCACTATATAGCCCCTTCTTTACCATTTTTCCCATTTTTAAGTTATATAATTGGAATGTGTGACATATTTGTGTTTGTGTAGGATCTGGGCATAGGCCGGGCCAACCTCCTGAAGTATGGCAAGTGGGCAGGTACGTAATGATGTATTCATACTGAGTGAGTGAATGTGATATTCGGTACGTATGACACTGCCTGAAATGTGTCCATTGATAACCAAAACAAAATCGTAAATTAGTGTATAATGTGTTGATAACTAGTTTGTTAACCTCTACAGCCTTGTAAATTATTTGTTAACTATAACTAGTGATGTGCTTGAGCACAAATGGCGAGCGAGCCTAAAGACTATACTATTTTTATATGAATGATTTTGACTTCTAACACTGAAGCTACTGAAAATAAGGTCCAGTTTTTAAATTTCGCATACACGGTAAAGGGATTTCAGTGCCATAGTAACAACTCTCTGCAACTGCTTGAATTGAAGGGAAAAAAACAGCAACAAAACAATACACGTTATTTAAAAGTTTTCTTTGTGATATTCTTTAGCTAAGTATGTGGTTGTACACACAATGCTTTGACACACTAGACATGGGCACCTACACAGACTTACCTTCGCAGTAGTCTAGTGGACAATGTATTTTCAAGTAAATACTGTTGCGCACGGCTTATAACCATGACAAAGAGCGCATTGACTTACCACCGCCACTAACTCGAATAGAAATGGAAGTCCCTAAGTTTTCAAGTTTTAACTGCACCCGCAAAAGAATTCAAAACTGTAAACAATTCAATTTCTAGGGTGATACGGGTACTGATCGATAAACCAGAGGATTCTGTTTAGTGCAATTTTGGACGGGGTCGACCACATAACTAACACAAAAACGGAGGGTCAAAGTACAAAATGACATACATACGTCCATACATATATACAAATAAATAAATAAATAAATAAACATCCCCGATTTTCGATTGTGTTATCCCTGTAAGTGTCTCGCTCGCTCGCCAATTACCAAGACAGTTTACTGATTTTGTTATGGTTGTAAACGGACACTTTTCACCCTGTGGACTGTGTGGTGTTTGAGTATGTATGTATGTATGTATGTATGTATGTATGTGTGTATGTGTGTATGTATGTGTGTATGTGTGTATGTATGTGTGTATGTATGTGTGTGTGTATGTATGTATGTATGTATGTATGTATGTATGTATGTGTGTATGTATGTAAGTATGTGTGTATGTATGTATGTATGTGTGTATGTATGTATATGTGTGTATGTATGTATGTACAAGTGTGTGTGTGTGCATGTGTGTATGTGTGTTATATAGTAGAAGTTGACCCTGGCACTATTATTTGTGAGTGTTTTTCAACTAAATCCATCACAGTAGTCATAATACCTTGTTTTGTTGTACAGTACATAGTTGTTGGTGTTGTTGAGTTTTTGTATTTTTGTTTTTTCTCAAATATGTTTTTGTCATGTGCCGTTTCTATTAGCTACACATGTTGTAGTAGTAACTTCTGAGTTACATACAGTTCATACTATGTGTTCAGATATCGAATTGGTGCTGGGGTGGTTTGGTAGATTGTGTAACAGTGGTAATTTAAAGAGTGATAGTTCTTTGTGTTTTTTTTTGTTTTTTTGCAAGTTAAATCTTTAACTATTTGTCCATTCTTTGTCAATTGCTGACTCTGTGACTGACACAAAAAGTTAGGATGGTACCTGACATTAGCTAGAGTCTCTTGTTTTTTGTGTGTAGTTGTAAAAAAAATGGTTTGCCACAGAAGCACCAACAGTTAACTTTAAGAACTGGTATATAGGTCTGGAGGAGTTGGTTCTGGGGGTGGTTTGGTAGATTGTGAAACAGTGGTAATTTAAAGAGTGATAGTTCTTTGTGTGGTAGGTCAGAAGCTGTGGGAAGTCTCATCTTATTCTTACTATCTCTTCAGTACTACGTATGTATGTTCTTAAAATTTATTATTTTCTAATGAGTGCCTTATTGATACATGGGTAGCAGAGTTAAGGAATTAATGAAGCGTCTTCATCCACATATACACATAAAAGGCAATAGCTGACTATCTTTATGTGGTAATATTGTGTATGTGTGTGTGTTGTAGTTATGACTGGCGCATCTGGGGGCATAGGGTGTAGCTACGCATTAGAGGTGAGTCCAGAGTCACAACATGCATGTTAGTATGTTGATTGATGTCGGTAGTTGCGCAATTTACTCTCAGTGTGTATGTATGTATGTATGTGCGTATAGACAGCTCCCTCTACACATATGCTTATCCACTGCTTGATATGAACGTTTTCACTATTAGGGGGGGGGGGGGGGGGGGGGGATGAAGGGGTACTAGCTTTAGAGGGTGGGGCTATATACTTTGAGATGAGAGAGTGCACGCGTGCAGTAATTTACAAACGGATTAAGCAAAAGAGCAAATTATCTATATTTTAGTGCTTTTAACAATAAGAATACGGGCAATATCTAGACCGTCGCCCACTGCTGCTTATTCATATTTGGATGCTATTGGACAGGCACTCAGTTGGATTATTGGAGACTTTTTATACATAATGTCAACCTTTCATTTTAATTAATTATAGCTTAATTGAGGAAGCTTTTGTGGGGAATGGGGAGGGGGAGCGGAAGTCTTATTACAATATACATACTGTACGGAATTGTAGTAGTAGTAGTAGTAGTAGTAGTAGTAGTAGTAGTAGTAGTAGTAGTAGTAGTAGTAGTAGTAGTAGTAGTAGTAGTAGTAGTAGTAGTAGTAAAAGTAGTAGTAGTAGTAGTAAATAATAACATTATTATTATGCCTGGACGAGCATTGTTTAGAAGTTTTATTTGTGACTTGCCATCTTGCTATCAATTCATTTACTTAACTTGTTTGTTTGCATACTTATAATACTATTCATGAGTTCATCAATATTGTGACTCATCTATATACAATGTCAGGTCAGGAGAGACTTCATTAATACGAGACAAACTGGAGAAAGTGGCAGAGGAAGTCAAGGAGAAATATGGCAGAAAGACTCGAGTCATTCCTGTCGACTTCTCTACCTCTGGACTCGACATATACGACAACATAGCCAAGGAACTCAGCGACCTGGATGTGGGCGTGTTAGGTGAGCAATAATTAGAATTGTGTACATGTTACTGCAGTATGGGTTCAGTGATGTGCAGTAGACTGTATAAAAATCTTTGTGACAGTGTCGCGAGCACGTCACGAATGATTTGTGATTCGTTATCAATACTACTGGTTTACAGTACGTATTATATAAGCACCCACAGCAAGGTTTTACAATAGCTTTCAAATGACACAATATCAAGATACTTACTTTTGTGATGATCTATTCAATATTTTCTACAAAAGCTATAAATTACTAACATATCATACATATTTCCAGTGATGTGGTCACATAATGTTTAGTTTAAAAGTTTGTTGTTGTTGTTGTTTCAGATGAGACTTGGAAAGTTAATTACGACATTCCTTTAATGTAACTCAAATTCCTGTTTCTTCTTCTCCCCCATACTGATACATTCCTTTTATCTTTCTTGTCAGGGCCAGTGCTATCACTCACAGCTTTCTGTCTCATCTTTTTGGGTTGTTGCCCCCATATGGAATTGTTTGTATATTTAAGAAGCTCTCTATTTCATCCTGGAGCTAACGCATTGCTGCATTCTTAGCTAGCTACAGTAGTTATAAGGCTAACCGACCAACCTTGCAGACATTTCAGGAGTGAGTGTGTGACTTTTGTTGTTTAAATATTTTCTGCTGTACCATGTGACTCTCCGCCATAGCACTAGACTGGTGGTATCCACTGCAAACTTGTATGTTGTACTTCATTTCTTACTTTATGTCTGTGTTACTGATACTTCATGCTTCATGGGTGTGGTTAAAAGCTGTGGATATGATAATAGCTTTCAAACTCAAATACTCTCTAGAGCCATTGTGGTGAGATGTCCCTGACTCCTGTACCCTTTTCTCCCTACTTATCTTGACCACACCGGATATAACAGCCATTGTGGTGAATGTCTCATCCAGAGTCTATTTACTGACTTACTATTTTATCTGTAACTTTAAAGGGTTGTCTGCACATATGCATCAATCACTATTCAGCGGTTTGTGTGGTGGATGACACCTGATAATATTTACATTGGCCAATGGAAAATTTATGCTTAGAAGAAAATAATTTAATTCATGAAAAATAAGACTGCAAGAGATGCACTTTAAATTTGTTCGTTTTATTTATTTATTATTTTTTTTGTGTGTGGCATTTGTCTTGATTGAAAAATGTAATTATGCTGTGGATATGCATATCAAAGATTTTGCTAATATTTTATTCAAAATTCTTGGACAAAGCAATGAAATTGAAAGTTTTTAAATTGTTTATTGTAAATTAATCCGAGTTCCAGAGACATAATTTCCACATTGATTATGCTTCTTTGTGCGTCTCTTCCAATCTTCATGCCTGCTTAGAGAACATGGATCATTTTTAGTAAAGCCCTCTATCTACTTGGTCCTCCATAAATCTCTTTCCTTGCTCAACTTAACCTTAAACACTCATTTGTACTGTCTGCCCTAAGGGAGTTCTCTAGCAAATGGTGTATTCAACATTACTTGTTGTAAGTCTTACCTCACTACTGGAATGGATCTGTACTCGTTTAATTGAATTGTACATCGGTACGGCCTAAGCCAGATGGGTACCAATGCTTGTGTGTGTACGTATGTGTGTGTGTTTCTCACAGTCAGGTGATCTATTGTATGTATGTGGTAGTGTGTGTTGTGTGAGTTACGCAATGATATTGGTTGGGGAGTTTGTGGGTGTGTATGATCATGTGATTTAAGTGTGTGTGTGTGTGTGTGCTTGCAGTGAACAATGTGGGTGTGGCCTACGTGTATCCAGATGTATTAGGAAATGTCAAGGCTGATGTAAGTCTCTCTGTTTTCCTTTTTCTTTTTTTTTTACTTTGTTTTGAGTGGGTGTGTGTTTGTGCTGTGTGCATGTGTTTGTATGTTTGTGTGTTTCTGTGCATGTGTTGTGTGTATGTTTGTTTGTGTGTGTGTGTGTGGTTCACAGTGGTTGTACAACATCACCCATGTCAACAGCCATCCAGTGGTACAGGTGAGTTGGTTAATGCAATGGTCTCAGATGTGCTTGAAATAAATTTAAATGTCACCTTTTTAAAGTTATAAGTTAAGATGTTCCATTAACACGTGTACGTTTCCATGTAGATGGTAGCGTAAGACCCTAACCATCAAAAGTATATTTTAGCATGTAGGTTCCATACTTCCATATTTTTTGTATTTGTTGAGCGAGCGAGACACTATCAGGGATAACTCAATTGAAAATTGGGATATTTATTTATATGTATGGGCGTACATATGTCATTTTGTACTTTGACCCTGGTGTTTTTGTTTGCTCCGGTGGTCGATCCCGTCCCAGACTTCACTAAACAGATCCTTCTGGTTATCGGTCTTTACCTGTATCGTACAAGAAAATTGAATTATTCACGCTTTGAATTCTTTTGTGACAATTTGAACTTACAAACTTACTAGATATCATTTTTTATTTGAATGAGTGGTGGTGGTTAGTTAATGCGCTTTTTGTCATAGCTATACGCCCGATGCAACTTTGTTGTTTTCACTTGATAGTCCAATAGTGTAGCAACTAAGGTAAGTCTTGTGTTGGTATGTCCAGTGAACAAGTGTGTTTGTGTGTGTGTATGTGTGTGTGTGTGCGTGCGTGTTACAACTTTAAAACTCTATTGTTTTTTGTAGCTAGAGTATAAAAAGTCACAACACAACGCTGTAGCTTTGTGTAAATCTGACTAGGGAGGTTCGCTCGCTCTCTGTGCTCAAGCACACCACTAGTATGGTAATTAATCTGGCCTGTCTGACTGGGCGTGGCTGTTCCTGGTAGGAACATCGACCATGATAATCGAGTTCGCCTAATAGCAAGGATTTTGAGGGGGTGTTTTGGCCCTCCTGAAAATTGTTATAAATTATTATGAAGACCTTTACTTCCATGTTTTTTTGTTGTTTTTTTATGAAAATGGAAATGACAAGCTCACCTAGATTTTCCAAAATGTTCATTTGCAGAAATAAAATGCCCTGCCTATAGTGTGATTAGATTTGACCTCCCTGAAATACAAAGTGAGCTAATTTTGGCTGTCAGAACGAGAAAATTTGCTATTATTACAATTATTTCAGCCGAGAATGACTGAATTATTTAAATAATTTCCATTTTTTAACTTTCTCATACGAAGTACGCATTTTATTGTAATTAAAATAAGCCAAAATAGTTCTTTTAGCATCTCGAGACAGTATACTTTGTTATGTATTCTGTCTGTATTACTAGATGTGTCACGTCATCGTGCCCATGATGGAGAAGCAAGGGGGCGGGTATGTCGTCAATGTGTCGTCTGCAGCTTCCATCATGCCATTTCCTCAGCTTTTTGTCTACAGTTCTACTAAGGTAAAGGGTCGTCAGCAAATGTGCAACTTGCATGCCTTGCGTATTCTACATCTAGGATGAAATGCAGCGGCATGGATTCCCTTAATCAGTGTGTCTGTATAACTACTTGTTCATTGATTAATTGGAGTTGATGGGATAATTTGAGAGGGAGACTACTTACTACTTGCAGTAGTTCAATTGAGATGTGTTCTATAATTGTGACCGTCTACAGGAAAATCGGGCACAACGCGGCCCCGACGAAATTTTTTTTTTTTTCACTTACACACTCCTTGGCAAGCAGATATTAAGCTCTCCAAGTTTTATCGCCGTAGCTTTAGCCATTCCCGCTATATATCACCTAACCGTTCCCTTCGTTAGGCTTATTTAATACAATTTTAAGAACTAAATCTATCTTTTTGCGACGTCTACGCATGCCGCGTTGTGCCCGATTTTCCCATAGACGGTCACAATTTATGTACAGATTTTTTTTGTGTGTTACCTTTAAAAGGATAAAGCGTAAGGCACTTGCAACATACTATTGGTTGTTTTTTTTTATATAGCTACAGTAGGGGTAAAAAAAAAGTTCCCATAACGACCAGACTAGAAGGGTTCTGCCCCTAACCGTAAAAAAGTCAGACTCAGAAAGGTCGCTAGAGAAAAAAGTCGCAGTAAAAGGTCGCTCCTACTGTATTTTTCGTGATGTGGTTGACATTTTTGTACTCAATGATTTGCTTGTCTGTTTCATAGCCTATTTTTCTTTGCTTTTGCTGTGTCTGCTAATTACTGAGTTATTGTTAAGTATTTCTTGTTGTTATTTGTTGTTGTTTTGTGTTTTCAGCATACATGTACACACATGCATTCATGTAGATATTTGTGAACTACATTTCTGAAGGACTACGGAAGGAATATGCTAAGAAAGGCATCTCAGTGCAGGTATGGTGTGTTTGTATGTGTGTTTGCATGGTCTCAGGGTTGAGATTGTAATGTACTACTACTGTAGTGGCGGTAGAATGCCAAGGAGAGAATAGTTCACCAAGTATGGTTATTAATTAAAGTAATAAAGAATAGTTCATGTAATACAGCAAGTAACTGACCACAAAGATAAAAATAATAAGAATGACAAAAAAAGGTAACTAAGAAACATTAAAACGGAAAACGGACTTAAACATCGCCGATCGCCGAACATCGACGATTAACGCCGGGTACAAGGCGCAAGTGCAAAGGTAAAGACTAAAATGAAATAGTTTGTGTAGGACTTCTTTCCTCATTCGGCTTGAACAACTACAAAGCAAAAACGAAAAAAAAAAAAAAAAAAAAAAAAAGACAAACAATGTGTTGTGATGTTGTATTACTTAAATTGTAACTTCAGGTAGATCATGTGGAGTTTTTACAACTTGGACCATTTTTATGAGTAATAGCACAGGTTACCCGTTCTATCACTCTCTATTAGAACCCGTTGCTATATTGTTACTAGGTGTACTAACTTGGTAAGTGTGCACTATTTTTTGCCTTTAGGTATATAAACTGTGCATACTAACCACCCTTGGGGTATTGCTATTTTTGAGTTTTAGTTTAATAGAATAGGCGGATAAAGCTGTGTGAGGCCTGGATATGATATGTGAGGGTCTACTACCCTCTCATATCCGACCTATACGGGGACCAGCCCTAGTTCACAACTCTCCAGCAGCCCTAGTTCGGACAACTCTCCTGCTGACACTCATACCCTGCAGGAATTTACCATAGCTAGCTGCTTAACTGTTTACCGAGCAGAGCAGCCCAGGGTAGAGTTAGATCTGGAGATAACAGCTGGCAGCTACAATGCTAAAGTAAACCTGCTAGGTGTGCTTCAATTGAATTTTAATTGAATTTTAATTTTGGGCCGAAATTCGCTTGACACCACCATGTTTGTGCGAAAATGCTGATAAACCAAGTTGCTAGTGGAAACTGGCCACCATATTTGTGCGAAAATGCTGATAAACCAAGTTGCTAGTGGAAACTGGCGGGTAAACGGGTTCTAAAATAGTTAGAGCATGTGCTCAGGTACTGGTGGATTTAGTGCACAAAGCCCTCGGGCCTATGGCCCTTGGGCTTCAGTGCACTAAATCCACCAGTACCTAAGAGCGTATGCTCTAACTATTACATAGTAGTCCAGCATGTTTTAAAAAAATCATTTGCACTGTACATAGCTACACTGTATCGTTCATTCACTATCTCTGTATTTCAGGATTAGCTTACTCTGAAATTTTGTTTTCAACCGATAGCTACTCCTAATCTGTTGAAAATTTTTTGTCTAATATGGGTAGAACTTCTGCACTGTAGAATGTCATTGTCTCCAACTAGAAACTACTTGAACTGTACGTTTCCAAAGCTAAAGCTGCACATGTGCACTTATTCATACTATTTCACTTATTTCCCCATGCAATTTCAATTGAATAGTGATTTTTCCTGTACATGTTTGAATGGGCATTTACGCACCGTACTATTAAATTATTGAGTTATGTACTTAACTCAGTATTTCCTGCAATTATTATAATTATATGATTATAGCAAAATGTGTACTTCTACATATAATTACGTATTTGTTTATGCGTTAGACGGTGACCCCTATGTTCGTGTCTACTGCCATGACCGGCAATATGAGGTCCAGTTTCTTCGTTCGTACGCCCATATCTTACACCAGGGCTGCCGTGGCAACCATTGGGATTCAAAAGAAGACGTTTGGATGTTTCCCTCATGCACTGCAAGTGAGTGTGTGTGTTCTCTGGACTTCGGCAATTATGAATATTTTCCACTTCTAATTTGGTGAAAGTTAAAATGAAAGGTTGTTGTGTTATAAGGAAGGGCCTAGAGATTGTGAACCTTGTTCTCTAGGCTACTGTTTTTGTGTCAAATACATTGACTTGATACCTGCTTATATGTTTGTTAGTTTGTTTTTCCACTGCACCTTCTATAGTTTTGAGTGTCTGCAGGCTGAGCCTATTATTATGAGTAATACAAGATGAGCTTTAATCAGAAATATATCGAAATACTATTGTTTTGTTTATTGAGTGATAGCATAATACATACATCCCTGGATCTGTACTGGAGTTATAAAGCATAATTTTGAAATCTATGTATTTTCTCAAGTAGTCTGAAAACTATTGTAGGCGCCATAAAAAAGTTCTGAATTTAGTTCAGTAAAACGGTTGCCACACAATATATATGTATATATAATAATTATATATAAAAATAAATACAATATAGGTGAGCAATGGTATTCTGTGTACTAAAATACAACCATTCCATTCGCACAGATTACTGATTTAATCTTGTTCAGGCCTAAGGCGTTCAGAGACTTGTATTTAACCTATTATTAAACTATTCATATTCACTTAATCTTTTCCATGATACTGTCGTGTCTCGCTTCTGAGAAATGTGAAATTGTTCATCCAATGAAATATTCTTCTTTCTTTTCTTTTCTTTTTTTGTTAACTGGCTCCTGAGGCAACACTTGTCAGGGGCGGCGCAAGTGGTCCGGCCAGTCAGGCCATGGCCTGACCAATATTCTACGGGTGGCATTAGGTGTGAATTGATTTGTATGGTACGCATCGTTAATTAGGCGAGAATCGTTAACGATTGAGAGTTAGTCGGTCGCGCGGGAATCGGCGTTTCCACGTGGAGGATACTGTATAATGGCAGGCATTTATTTCTCTTCCTTGTATGACCTTCCTGACAAGCCTAACCAGCCAGGACCTGCATTTAAATTTCCCAAACGCTCTTTTGGTAAAAAGAATATAGTACAGAGGTGTTTTCAGCACTCCTGGTCTGAAAAGTGGCCATTTCTCCACTACAAGGAAGACACTGACACTGTGTCCTGTTTTACTTGCCTGAAGATGTTTAAAGAGAAAAAAAACAACTTGTTCTAAGGCTGATGCAGCATTTGTAAGTTCACTTAATGCAATTTTTACTTTCTTTTTTGCTAAATTAAGTAATATTTTGTATAGATTAATAGAGGATATGCAAACTGGAAGGATGCTACATTGGCCTTTAAGTCACACGAGAAAAGTTCTTGCCATCGAGAAGCTGTAGATATGGTAATTACTCTACCATCCACTACCACCCCAATAGGCACCTTATTGTCTAGGCAACATGCTCAGGAAATGGCTACTAATAGAAAAATGTTTCTGAAAATTTTAGCTTGCATGAAAATTTTGGCTCGCCAGGGTTTACCTTTTCGTGGACATGATGATGATAGTGAAGGGAATTTTAGTCAGATTTTGAAGCATCATGCAAAGGAAGAAGCTGATCTAAGTGATTGGTTGCAGAGAAAGAATAACAAATATACTTCTCATGAAATACAAAACAAGCTAATACAAATTATGGCTCATCAGGTTCTTAGAGACCTAGCTTCCAAAATTCAAAATTCCAAGTTTATTTGTATATTATGATAGATGAGACAAATGATATCACTAACAAGGAACAAGTTACAATTGTAATTCGTTCTATTAATGAGGAGTGTCTGGGTCTCACCCTGGATAAGCTATCACATCTTGGAATGTACAATTAGACTGAAACATTAATCCATTATCAGAAACATTATCACTAATATATGTTATATGTTCTCAATTAATCACTTAATCTAGCTCTCCTATATAACCCTCTCCTTTTCTTTCATTTTGGCTTCTCAAAAAATCTCTAAATATTCCTGTTCAGTCGAAGACTCTTCTGTTCAGCGAAAGTGAGGAATTTCGGTTTTCCTCGTCCGCCTCCGCCTGCTCCTTCATAAAACCTCGAACCATTTGCGTAGGAACGCTCTCTATACTAGAGAGCTGGGGGTGCAGAACGGTTGAATCAGCCACTCAGTGCTTGTGCATAGTGCTGAGCGTCCCCGTGTGTGAGTGCTTGGCCTGGCTGGGTTTTTACAGTCAGCTCACGTCAAGGCAACCCAAAGAGCCCCCACATACTTTATGGTCCTTCGAGCCGGATACCCATCCACACTGGGATATCTGCTCAGAACTTCAACCTCTACTCTCAAGACTCAGATCGACTCTTCAGACAAGTCGACTAGCTCTTCCTCTTTCTCTTCAAAGACTCAGCTCGACTCTACAGACAAGTCGACTAGCTCTTTCCCGCATTTTACTCTGCTATTCTGTTCTACACCATGCGTGCATCAATGGAAGAAGATCTACAACAGATAGCAGATATTCAGGATCTCAAATTAGCCAAGAATAAGCGCACCAGTCGCAAAGGAAAGCTGACCCTTTTGTTTGGCTACCTAAGATCAATAGACACTACTTCAGCAAACTTGCTCCGAACTTCAGAAATTCAGAGAAAGCTGGATGAAGCTTTACGGTCGTCCTCACTATTCGATGCCCTTCAAGATAGAGTTGAACAACTCTCCGCTTCTGTACCAAACTTTGACATGGAGGTGGAACAATCTCAAGCTGCTAGCCAACGAGACGAGAATGACATGCTCATTAAAAAGCTTGAAACAAAGCTTCATATAGCCACACTATTCTACAAGGGAGAAGCGCTCCTGGAAGATATGACAGACTATCACAAACGTAACAGTTACACAGGTTCATCAGCCATAAGAGCTTTGTCACAGTTAACTAAAGATCTTCGACAGTATCGAGAGGAGTCCGGGCCTTATCGAAGTATTGAGGAAATTGGAACTATGTGCAGGAATCTCGGAGACCTACTTAATGAGATCACTGAACGAGTTGACGAAGGAGACAAGTCCTACAGTGAAAAGTCTACCTCTGAGTCTGTCAAACCTGCAAGAATACAACCCTATTCCAAGCTCCATCTTGATCCACCAACATTTTCTGGTAAGCCAGTTGATTGGGCAGATTTTATTCGTATGTTTTCTGCAGCCATGGACAAGAATGATGACTACCTGGTGGACGCCGAGAAGTCTTGTTTCCTGCTGAAAGCCATGACTACAGAAGAGTCAAGAGCCATTGTCAGACGTACGGCCAGAGGACCTGATAGTTACAATTCTGCACTCGAAGCTCTCAAGGATCAGTATGGACGTCCACGCATGGTCTACCCTCATCATGTTCGAGCACTGCTTAAACCTGACAACTACACTTACGACTTAGCTGGAATACGTCGAATGCTAGCTGTTTGGGGTGAACATATGTATGGTCTGGAACTCAATAAAGGAAACACACTAGACCAGTTTTTGGCTGTCATACTGTTGGATCGTCTTGATGAAGGCATGAAGTTTGATTGGAACAAACAGGCTCAAGATCTCAAGGATCCACCATCTGTACGAGAGATGCTGAAGTACTTTGAAAAGCGTCAGTTTGGGATGGAAGAAGTTAAAAGGCCATCGTCTAACTTTGTTCGACCACATCACTCCAAGAAACCCAAAGTTGCTTTAGTCGCCGAAGGACAGACACCTACCGTTCCTAAATGCTACATATGCAAAGAGAACTTCCACCCGACTTTCAGATGCTCCAAGTTCCTCAGTTGGGATACAGCCCGCAGGATAAAACACTCCAAAAGCAATGGACTCTGTCTGAACTGTTTGTCTAAGTCTCATGTTCTCAAGGACTGTCATTCTCAAAAATGCTGCAGACATTGCTACGGTCGCCACCACACTCTACTTCACCAGGATGCCACACCATCTGGAGAAGAAGCTACCAAGGAGGCAACCAGCAATGACGTTCGCTGCTTAAGAGTACAAACAGTTCAGAATGCCATACTCCTTACAGCAATTACCGAAGTGTCTGATGGACCTTGTCGCCAGCGAGTTCGAGCATTGCTGGATAGTGGAGCTGCCGTCTCCCTAGTGACTGAGAAACTGGCCAAAAGACTGAAGTCAAAGCGGCACAGTCACCCATTGGACATCACAGGGATTGCTGGTGGAATGCGAAGTAAGGGTTATGTTTGTCTTAACTTTGCCTCTGTTAATCATTCGCAGAAAGACTTCATCACAGCCAAGTGCTACGTCGTGCCAAGCCTGCCGATAATCACTGCTCCAACCAACGTGGACCAACTACTGCAGTTACCAGTAGTCAAGGGCAAGACACCGATTGCGGATCCAAACCTTGGAGGCCAGACTGATGTGCTTCTTGGAATGTCTGATTTCACTCGCACGATAAGGGGTTTTGATCGCTCTCAGGATGGTTCCATTCTAACTTTCAAAACTATCTTCGGGTGGACCCTAGGAGGCACTGTGCGAGACAATGCTGCATCCACTCACGTGTTCAAGGTTGTTGGAGAAGAGAGTCGGGCGGATGAAATGTTACAGAAGCTCTGGCAACTCGAGCAATTCCCAGACAACAGCCCACTCACCGTAGATGAACAACTTGCAGTTACTCACTTCGCCGATAATCATGAAGTCCTCCCTTCTGGACGATTCTCTGTACGATTACCCAGGAAGTGCCCTGCTTCTGTCTTGGGGGAGTCTCGATCTGTTGCAGTCAGAAGGTACTTGCAAAATGAGAGGGCTCTTAGGAAGAAAGGACAGTTACTACAATTTGAAGATGTACTAAGGGAGTATGAGAGTCTTGACCATGCTGAGATAGTTCCTCTACCAGAGATCGAGAAACCTGTCACAAACATCTTCTACCTACCTGTCCATGGAGTTGCTAAGGAGACTTCAACAACTACAAAGCTCAGGGCTGTATTTGATGCTTCAGCGAAGAGTAGTACTGGCATCTCACTCAATGACCAACTCCTGACAGGCCCAAATGTTTACCCTTTATTGTCTACAGTTATCAATCGCTTCCGAGTCCACTCCATTGCTCTGACCGCTGATGTGTCAAAAATGTTTAGGGAAATCTGCTTACACCCTGATGAATGTGACTATCATCGCTTCCTACTCCGAGACACAGCCGGAGAATTGCGGGACTTGAGAATGAAGAGATTAACATTTGGGGTTTCTTCGTCACCTTTCCTTGCAACGCAAGTGTTGCGTCAGCTCGCAGAAAACCATAGGCATCAATTTCCAGAGGCTGCTGAAGTTGTCCTCAACAGTTTTTATGTGGATGATTGTCTCACAGGTGCCAGCACAGTCAAGCTAGCAATACAGCTTCGAGAGCAACTCTGCCAACTATTGCAGATTGCTGGGATGTTACTCCGGAAGTGGAGGAGCAATTCCGTAGATTTACTGGCAACTGTACCTGAGGAACTCAAAGAATCTGGTGATCTCATCATCACAGAACCTACCATGTCCCTAAAAACATTGGGGATCCATTGGGATGTACGACTAGATAATCTGCATGTTGCTGTTCCCTCCATTGAGGATCTGCCTTCACCCACGAAGAGAGACATTGCCTCTTCTGCTGCAAAGGTGTTCGATATCATGGGGTGGTACTCCCCATCAATTCTAATAGTCAAGTTACTCCTTCAGAAACTCTGGCGCAGAAAGATTGGCTGGGATGATGTCATTCCTCAAGACATTGCTGACTTGTGGTGCTCATGGAAGGATCAACTCGGAGAATTAACTACTAACCCACTACAGAGAAGATTTTCACAGACAGACCTTCCTATCTTCAATCGTCAGCTTCATGGGTTTGCTGATGCATCGGGTGTAGCATATGGAGGGGTCGTATATTTACGTATACTTTTTGTTGATGCTTCTGTATGTGTCTCTATTGTCACAGCTAAATCAAGAGTGGCACCAGTAGATGCTCCATCGATTCCAAGAGACTGGAGCTGTGTGCTGCCAAGCTAACTGCCGACTTACTGAAGGCCACTGCAGCAGATCTCTCTATTCCTGCAGAGGACATGTTCGCATGGTCTGACTCTACCAGTGTTCTTGGATGGATCAACAAACCATCAGGGAAGTTCAAGGCCTTCGTTGCTCATCGGGTGGCTTCAATTCAAGAGACAGTACCATCTGGACAATGGAGATATGTCCCAACTACAGACAACCCTGCAGATATCGCGAGTCGAGGCACATTACCACGAGATCTGATTGGACATCGTCTTTGGTGGCATGGTCCCACATGGTTGTCACTTCCTCCTATTCGTTGGCCACCACCAGTCCAGAAACTACCAATTGAAAAGCTGACTGAACTCAAGCCCACATCCAATGTGTTGCAAGCAGAAGCTCCTGATTATCAACTATGGCTGAAGTATTCCTCCTATACGAAGCTGATTCGAGTGGTAGCCTGGTGTCGACGTTTTATTCACAACTGCACTGCAAAAAGCAAGCAAGAGCTATGCAGTACCCTCACACACTTGGAAGTGGCTGAAGCAAGGAAGGCATTGTATCGAGCTGCACAAAGACAATCTTACCAAGAGACACTGGTTGCACTGAGGGAGGGTAAGGTTATTGGAAAGACTAACCCATTGAATTGTCTTTTTCCTCATATAGCAAAGGATGACCTCCTACGAGTGGGTGGAAGAGTGAGAAAAGCTGATCAATTCAAGGTGCCTCAGGATTTAATACTACTGGATGTCCGGCATCCTCTAGTTCGACTCATGCTGCAGACCCTTCATCAAGAAACGAACCACTCTGGACCTGCCACACTACTTGCCATCCTCTCGGAACAATTCCATATAACCGGAGTCAAGCGTTTTCTCAAGAGCATAAGCAGAAAATGTGTGAAATGCCAGAAGGCCTATGCAAGAACACAAAATCAGCAGATGGGAATGCTTCCATCAGTAAGGACTACGCCTGCACCAGCCTTTTTGAGTGTTGGAATTGACTTTGCGGGGCCCTTCTCAATCAAACGAGGGAACCCAAGGAGACCCACAAAGCTCAAGGCTTATGCATGTCTCTATGTCTGCATGTACACCAAAGCTGTGCATGTTGAACTGTGTTCAGAGCTTACCACTGAAGCATTCATGGCCTCATTCAGTCGATTCTGCTCAAGACGAGGAACACCGAGTGATGTGTACTCTGATAACGGTTCAAATTTCCTAGGAGCTCGAAACACACTGGAAGAGATGCAGGAGCTTCTAAAGAGCCATGCCACCAAAAATGCCATCTCTCATTCGTGCACTTCCCGACAGATCCACTGGCACTTTAGCCCCAGCAGAGCCCCACACTTTGGGGGGCTTTGGGAGGCAGGGGTTAGAGCCATGAAAACGGTAATGCGCAAGATTCTCACAGACAGGATCTTGAATTTTGAGGAGATGACTACAGTTTTGGCAGAGATTGAGGCCACAATGAACAGTCGCCCTATCTTGCCAGTTGATTCTACTGATATCGACGATCCCAGTGTTTTGACACCAGGACATTTCCTGATCGGCAGGCCACTCCTAGCACCGCCAATCATGATGGATCAGAAATCTCATATCACTTCTGTCCGTCGTTGGAATTTGGTGAAGCGTTTGACAGCTGAGATCTGGAAGTTGTGGCATGGCCGGTACATGCAAGCACTTCAAGCACGAGCCAAGTGGTATCGACAAACTCGAAACTGTGTTGTTGGCGATGTCGTCATTGTGAAGGATGCCACTATTGTTCAGCGTACATGGCCCATGGCACGAGTTGTCAAAGTCTACCCTGGAACTGATGAT
>WLWD01005515.1_pt1 | contig 34772 bp, 32 predicted proteins | sample 6712731 | NCBI WGS metagenome assembly WLWD01 (sample SAMN12718690, study PRJNA576275) | sponge metagenome | isolation source: marine sponge | host: Mycale hentscheli | place: New Zealand: South Island, Marlborough, Capsize Point | collected 2014-11-01 | reverse complement strand
TTTTCTAGATTTCTAGTGCAATTGCTTTGCTGTATACAGCCCAGTTCAACTGCCAGTTTCTCTGCACGTCGAAGGTTTTATCCTCCAGTATTTTAGCACTAAGTTGAGATAAATTGTAGCTTTTGTAACTCAATTTTTTTGGTTTGCTCCATAAGGTCCCTTTTCCTAGACCCACTCACATAGAGTTAAGATATTCATTCATCAAGAATGTGATCTTAATATAATTACTTACTAGCAATTTCTACTGCTTTGACTTGAATTGAAGTACACAGAAATACTGCACCAAACAAATCAAAACTTTGTCAATTCCAATTATTTTGTTTAACTATGAATGATGAAAATCTGTAGAATTTTTTGACATGTGAAAGTTCTTTCCAATTAGTGGTGCTAAATTGTGTACAAGATGTTTTGATAGTTAGGGAATTATTGCAAGAAATTATTGCTTTTAATGGGATATCAACTTTATGAATTTTGGGTAACCCATAGAATTAATAGATAAGTAGTTTTTACTGAACTTTTTAACCTTTAAATTCAACATTAAATCATTCATTTTCCATTCAAGTGATTTTATGGAACAGATATTAACTTCTTATATGTACCAATATCGGAAAATATTGTTGTAACCTTTGAATCATTATCTGCTGTTGTTGTTGTTGTTTTTTAATACTGGTGAATTCCCTTTATCAACAGGAAAATGAGAAGCTTTGTCCTTGTTCAATTCCTTGATAGTGTTGTAAATTGGGTGGAGGGAGCCCAGCCTTGTCAAGCATTGCTCTTTAATATTGTCCAGGCCCAGCCCTGAACGAGAAGTATTCACCTTCAACTTTAAACTTTTATTTACCAAACTTTTCAACTCATTCACGCATGCACACATTCACGTACTTTTTGTTCATGCGTCAACCCAGTTACTTCAGTTACCCGTCCTTTGTTATAAACATTCATTCACGAACATTAAAAAGTTAGTTGTCAATAGTATCGAACAGGACAGAACTGTTTTAAATAGCTACCTAGACCATTCTATTTGTTAGCTAGCTAGGCTAGACTAATTAACTATTTAGTGGTCAATCACTAGTACTCGTAGATCATCAGGTGAACGGAGTTACGCCCGCTCAAATATTTCATATAAACGAAGTACCTATGTTATTTATCATTGAGGAAGAAAACTATAGTTAAAAAAACGATAATTAACCCTGAGCAGGCATACAAGAGAGGGTTGTAGTAGTCATCCTATCTGTTTGTTAGTTTGTCTGTCTGTCTGTCATATTCTGATTTTGAAGATTGCCGACAATTAACTGTAAAATTAGGTATGAACTTACTAAGGATGAAGATTTAGGACTTTTTATTGTATTCCTTTTTTTAATTTCGGGCTAATTGGTGACAAAATGTGAAGCTTTCAGCTCTGCATAGGAATCAGCTTTTATGGGTAGCACCCCCTAGTGTCACGTCATAATCAAGTGAGCAAATAATTTCTTGCAGCCAGCGATGTAGTTTGTTTTATGCTCAAAAAGTTAGCGTTGAAAATGTATACCGGTGGTTGTCTTTGGTTAGTTTAGCTTCTTCTCTTACGAAGACAACATTTCCAAGTACCATTTTCATTGCTCGAGCTATATTGATGCCTCATTAAAATGGCTAATAGATTGCTTGTTCTTTTGGAAGGAGATTATATTGTAATAGCTATGCAGTATTTAGTAGCACTGTGAGTTCACACATTTGATGCTTCATTTGTCGTGGCATAGTTGTTGCAATCATTTAATAATGTATACTAAGTGGCATGATTTATGATTTCTCTTAATTTTTATACACTTGAAAAAGTTCAATTCTCACACAACGTTGTACAATTTTTTGTTGCAGTATCAATTGTAACTGTAAGTGATTACACTTACAATATTATTATTAAATTATTTTATCATAATTTTGTAGTTCCATATCCAGCTATTAGACTAAATGCAAGTACTTCAGGAAGTATGATAATAGGATCAGAATTGAACTTGACATGTGTAGTATTTGAGTTGTTCTCTGGACTAACTCAATCTCCTATGGCTACATGGACTACTACTACAAGTATTCCAGGATTTATTGAAACTACTACTACTACTAATAGGACAGTTGCTGTGCTAAATATTAATCCATTGAGAGAGTCTCATCCAGCGACTTACACTTGCCAAGGATCAATATTTACTCCAGTTGGAAGCAGGACACAAATGATTCAGGAAACAATTATGATACGACCACAAAGTAAATACTGTTAAAGAAGTGATACTTTTACATGTAGACCTTGTAATGCCAAAAAATAAAATTAGATGAATTCTCTCTCTTTCACATACTTTTTTTTTAACACCGGGAATCGAACCCAAGACCGCTTGCTTAACGCATGGTGGCAGAACCCTTGTGTGTTACGCAAGCGGTCCTGGGTTCAATTCCAGTTGGCTACCAAATATTTTTAATTCTGTATTGTTAAAAAAAAAAAGCCTGTAAAAAAGAGAAAATACATCTAATGAGTAAAAGAAGGTTTAGAAAGAAATTATGAAGTGATAAAAACCAAATTTTATCTGATGTGAAGTATGTTTCAGTGTTTTTACTGTGTTTGAGTTACTTGTGCATAATAACTCAATTGCCACTTCTTCTGGGGCTCATTATTTATATAATTGGCGAGCGAGACACTATCAGGGGTAACTCAATTGAAAATCGGGGATATTTTTTTTAATATGTTTGTACGTATGTATGTCATTTTGGTACTTTGACCCTGGCATTTTTGCATTAGTTCGGTGGTCGACCTTGTCCCAAACTTCAATAAACGAAATCCTCAGGTTTATCAATCAATGCCCATATTATCCTAGAAATTGAATTGTTTACTGTTTCGACTTCTTTTGCGGGTGCAGTTAAAGTTCACTTACTATTCGAGTTAGCGGCAATGGTAAGTTAATGCGCCATTTGTCATAGCTGTAGGCCCTGCGCAACAGTATTTACTTGAAAATTCATAGGTTATTAGTCTATCCGCGAAGGTAGGTCTAATGTAGGTATGTCCAGTTGTGTGAAAGTATTGTCCATTACAGCTACTACTTAACAACAAAGGAAGCTTTTAAATAACATGACTTGTCTTTTTGCTGTTGTTGATTGTTGTTGCTTTTGTTGTTGTTGCTGTTGTTGTTTTCAAATTCAAACAGTTGTTGTAACGGTTACTATGGCATTGAATCTCCTTTACCGTATACCCGTAATTTAAAAACTCGGCCTCATTTTTAGTATCTTTGAGCCTTAGAAGTTATAATCAATCACATAAAATGGTGTAGTTTTAGACTCCTACACCATTTGTGCTCATGCACATCAGTAGTATATTATAATATGTATATGGGTTCAATACATTCCCTATACATTATTTTACTTTGTGTCACAATAAATATTCTCATGAACCATAAAACAATAATTGTCAGTTAATTCTGTTTGTGGTTTGCTTTCTGGCAATGACTGCACTATTGAGTTCACCACTAAAATATGGAAGAACCCTAACAGGCTTTAACTAATTCTAAAAGTTTATCTAATATTTGATTGTGCTACAGTTATTAGAGTAGCTAAATGAATTGTGTAAAATAAATAAATAAGGTTAAGTTACACTTAAGTAATTCAGCTTATTTTTTAGGGGAAAAAATCACATCTGTTATAATATTGAAAAAATTTTAATTTACAATAGCTACTGTCTACAATTGTTCCTTACTCTGTGGCTTCTTTTATATGGCCACAATACAGTACAAAATGTTTAAAAAGAAATTCTCTTATCTGAAATGTAAGTGAGTTACCTTGTTCATTATTTCAGCAGAATTCATGCATTATTTTTAAGCTTACTTATCATGGTTATAGAGTGTACTGTAATGCCATCGAGTTAGCAGCATACCAGCAGTACACAATGAGTAAATAGCTTAACTTTGTTCATTCCTAGTAGTGTGCACTCTTAATAGACACAGTCTAATCTTATTGATTTTTGACTGTAGCTATGTATGTTAGTGTTTCTTGATAAAAAAAGTGCAACACATCTATATAATGATACCCATGACGGACGACGACTTATGTAATCATGAATAATTTGTGAGCTAATGAGCTAGAAGGTGCAGATGCAATGTTAGCTGGTTAGGCACAAAAACTGGATATAGTTGGGAGTGGCACAGAAACTGGAGAGCAGCTTTTAGGAACCAGCGCTGAATTACCAAGTCAACCAAGAATGCAGTTGTAAATAAGTAAAGGGTTTGGCTACGTTAGACTACTGGAATCGAATGATCGAGCAAAGGCGGCATAAGTTTCAAAATGAAAGGTGAAAACAAAAAAGAAGGCAAAAGTTTCACTAAGCCTAGTCCACAATCATAATTGGTGAGTGAGTGGAGCGAGCGAGACACTCTCAGGGTTAACACAATTGGAAATCAGGGATGTTTGTTTGTTTATATGTGTGTGGACATTTGTGTGTCATTTTGTACTTTGACCCTCATGTATTTAGTGTTCGTTCTGTGTTCGACCATGTTACAAACTTCACTAAACAGAATCCTCTAGTTTAGCGATCATTACCCGTATCACCCTTGAAATTGAATTGTTTACCGTTTTGAATTCTTTTGCTGGTAAGGGTGCAGCTGAGCGGCCATGGCCGCACCAATATTTTAATAAATTGGGCTTGTCTATTTTTTTCTACTCTCTACCCAATCTCGTGGTCGTTGACTAACTATGGCTGCCGAAAACAAGCGGTCGAAATGACTTCAGCTGGAACTAAATAGCTAATATTGTGCCTTTCAGAGATATTTTAGGAAACTCCAGACCTGCCTGATCCTTCTATAAGATTTTTTAGTAAACTCCAGACCTGCCCGGTCCTCATACAAGATTTTTAGGAAACTCCAGACCTGCCTGATCCTTCTAGAAGATTTTTAGGAAACTCCAGACCTGCCTGGTACTTTTAGAAAATTTTTAGGAAACTCCAGACCTGCCTGGTCCTTCGTTTACTATTCCAAAGCAATCTTTTGGAAAATGAAATTTAGTTTGGAGATCTTTCCAGCATTGTTGGTCTGCAAAATGGCCATTTATGCACCACTAGGAGTCTTCCCATTTAGTTATTTGCCACACATTATGTGAAATGTTTGAAGAAAAAAAAGCTATGAACGCCACAAAAAGTGGACTCAGGTTTTTAAGTTTTTAGTCTTGTTTGCTTTGTAATGTCCAAGTAGCTATTATTAGCTATACAATTATACACTCTACATAATAGCTACAACTTCAATTTAACATTATTTATTTGACATGAACCTACTGATTGTTATAAAAATCATTTGCTTTGTAAGCTTGTACTTTTTTTGTGTGATTATTCGTGAGGAACTCTCTGAAATTATGAACCTTTAATTTCATTGTTGCAATAAATTATTATCGTATATGTTCTGCTCTTTTTATGAATTTGCAGAATCTATAGATTGTACTGCACACTCTGTATATTTATAGATTGTGTAACAATATATAGATTGTTCTACGCATCTATAGATTGTGCAGCACAATCTATAGATCTGTATAATTTAACTTAACACATCTTCATTGGTCATACATTTTGTAGTTCCCTCTAGCTCACCAATTAATGTTACATTAATTTCTTCTTCTATTACAATCACTGTAATGTGGACTGATGCCCAAGAAATAGACACAAATGGAATTATTGTAGCATTTGAAATTCTTTACATTCCTTTGTGAATACCTTTTGAGGGGGTGTTAGTTCCAGGAATGATCAATACATCAGCTTTAAATCGAAGTATAGAAATATACAGCTTAGAAGAGTATGTACAATACAATGTATCTGTACGAGCATACACCTCTATAGGACCAGGACCATTTAGCTCACCAGTAACAGAGAGAACATTAGAAACTGGTAACAATGTTTGGCAGACTAAATTATTTAGTAATTATTACGTCTGATTTCCCAGTTCCATCGAGTCCTCCTATCAATGTTACTATATTCTCCATTTCTTCTACTACTATTGGAGTAATGTGGGATGATGACCAACAAATAGATCACAATGGAGTCCTTACAACATTTGAAATTTTATATGTTCCACTTGAGCCATTTATTGGAGTGCTGTTTTCTACTGTGGTCAATATATCGGCATCTAATAAAAGTATAATTCTAACTGGTTTACAAGAATATTTAGAGTACCATATATCAGTAAGAGCATACACGTCAGTAGGAGCAGGACTGTTCAGTTTAGCAATAAGTGCAAGAACATCAGAAATGGGTATAAAGTGGTCAATATGATGAACTCATTGTTCACCAAATCTTTCTGTAGTTCCCTTTAGCTCACCAATTAATGTTACAGTATTTCCTTATTCATCTACTGCAATTAGAGTGATGTGGAGGGATGTCCAAGAGATAGATCGAAATGGAGTAATTGTTGACTATGAAGTCCTTTATGTTCCTTTGAATCAGTTTAATGGAGTATTAGTTCAAAGAGTAGTCAGTGTGTCAGTTTCAAATAGAAGTACAGTGTGAAGGGGCTTGGGGAAGAATACGTGCGAGCACGTACTTCAGTAGGACCAGGACCATATAGCACGCCTATAACAGAGAAAACATTAGAAGACGTTAAAGTAGTATTTTATATTCTTTTTAAGTGTTATTTTAGTAATGTTCATTTCTTTTCAGTACCCTCCAGTTCTCCAAACAATGTTACGATAATCTCTGTATCATCGACTTCTATTAGAGTAGTGTGGGAAGATGTTCAAGAAATAGACGAAAATGGAGTAATAATGGCATTTGAGATTCTCTACATTCCTCTTGAGACATTTAATGAACAACTAGTTTCAGAACTGGTCAATACATCAGCATCCAACAGAACAATTTCTTTAAATAACTTAGAAGAGTATGTCTTCTATAATATATCAGTCAGAGCCTATACATCAGTAGGAGCCGGTCAATTCAGTTCCTTAATAACACAAAGAACATCAGAAGACAGTAAGTTCTGTGAGGTGTTAGACAAAAATTGTATAACTGTATGTCAACATGCTATATTTTATCAGCCTATCGTAACTATTGTGGTGTGCAAAGGTAGAAAATTTGAACAATAGTGGAATTTCTAATTACTGTATTCAATCTAATACGACGTAGTCTGTACTAGTTTATTTAGCTATAGGATAACAATGAAGTTTGAAAGTATTTATGAATAATTCATGAGCTAATGAGCTTAAGAGATCAGACTGGTGAACTACTGCAGAATTACCAGGTAAACCAAAATTGTTAGGCCAACCAGTTAGCAACTAAATAGTAGTCGAGAGAGGCAGAGAAATAGGTGAGCAGCTTTTGTGAAGTAGTACTGAACAACAGAGTAAACATATAGAACAATTGCAAAGAAGGAAAGCATCTGGCTATGCTAGACTTTGCAAAGGCAAATTCGTTAGCTACCATGCCAAGTACAACAATAAATGGAAAGAAGATGAGAGTGGCAGAAAAAAAAGGAGATGGATCCTCGAAGACCAATAGAGAGAAAAAGAAAAAGAGGCGAGGAGAGAGCAGTGAGTGTCTGGGCTCATGGAGAGAAAGAGAAACAGGGAAGGAAAGGTTGAGGATGAGGAGAAAAAGAGATGGAGGAAAAAATTAATTCAGTAGGGCCAGGACCATGTAGCACACCTATGATAGAGAGAACATTACAAAATCGTAGAGTTGTATTGATTCTTATCGTTTAGATGTTTTTGTTAATACTTTTTATTCATTTTCTAGTACCCTCCAGTTCTCCTAACAATGTTACAATAATCTCTGCATCATCGACATCAATTGGAGTAATGTGGGAGGATGTTCAAGAAATAGACGAAAACGGAGTAATAATAGCATATGAGATTCTCTACATTCCTCTTGAGACATTTAATGGAAGACTAGTTCCAGAACTGGTCAATACTTCAGCCTCCAATAGCAGTGTTACTTTAAACAATTTAGAAGAGTACGTCTTCTATATTATATCAGTCAGAGCCTATACATCTGTAGGAGCCGGACCATTCAGTCCCTTTGTAACACAAAGAACATTAGAAGACAGTAAGTTGTGTAATGTGCTATGCTTGTAACTTGTTATAGTTGTAATGCACGGCCATTTAATATTCATATTTACATATTATTGTATATGATCTGCTCTTTTTATGAATTTTCAGAATCTATAGATTGTGCCAAGACATTCTGTAAATTCATAGATTGTGTAACAATCTATAGATTGTGATACTCATCTATATATTGTGCAGCACAATCTATAGATTTGCATAATTTAACTTTACAATTGAACTTGTATAATTTAACTTAACACTTCAACATTGGTCATACATTTTCTAGTTCCCTCTAGCTCACCAAATAATGTTACACTAATTTCTTCTTCCACTACAATCACTGTAATGTGGACTGATGTCCAAGAAATAGACAGAAATGGAATTATTGTAGCATTTGAAATTCTTTACATTCCTTTGAATACCTTTGAGGGCATGTTAATACAAGGAATGGTCAATACATCAGCTTCAAATCGAAGTGTAGAAATAAACAGTTTAGAAGAGTATATACAATACAATGTATCTGTACACGAGCATACACCTCTATAGGACCAGGACTATTTAGCTCACCAGTAACAGAGAGAACATTAGAAAATGGTAACAATATTAGGCAACCTAATTATTTAGTAATTATCCCCTCTACTTTCCCAGTTCCCTCGAGTCCTCCTTTCAATGTTACTATATTCTCCATTTCTTCTACTACTATTGGAGTAATGTGGGATGGTGTCCAAGTAATAGATCATAATGGAGTTCTTATAACATTTGAAATTTTATATGTTCCACTTGAGCCATTTATTGGAGTGCTGTTTTCTACTGTGGTCAATATAATCGGCATCTAATAGAAGTGTAATTCTAACTGGTTTACAAGAATATGTAGAGTACAATATATCAGTAAGAGCATACACGTCAGTAGGAGCAGGACCGTTCAGTTTAGCAATAAGTGCAAGAACATCAGAAATGGGTATAAAGTGGTCAATATGATGAATTCATTGTTCACCAAATCTTTCTGCACCTTTAGCTCACCAATTAATGTTACAGTATTTCCTTTTTCATCTACTGCAATTAGAGTGATGTGGAGGGATGTCCAAGAGATAGATCGAAATGGAGTAATTGTTGCCTATGAAGTACTTTATGTTCCTTTGAATCAGTTTAATGGAGTATTAGTTCAAGGAGTAGTCAGTGTGTCAGCTTCAAATCGAAGTATAGTGTTAAGGGGCTTAGAAGAATATGTGCAATACAATGTATCTGTGCAAGCATATACTTCAGTAGGACCAGGACCATATAGCACACCTATAACAGAAAGAATATTTCAAGATGATAAATTAGTATATTATCTACTTTTTAGGTGTTTGTATAAGTATTAAAACGGGTAACCGTGCTATTGGGGATTAAAAGAACGAGTAATTCAATTGTAATAGCACTCGGCTTCACCCTGTAATATTTCAATTGCTTTACGAGTGCTATTGATTCCTAATAGCATCGCTTTACCTGTGCCATTACTCGCTTATAGTCTGCCAGCTTTTTAAAAGTAATTAGCTATTGTAGCTACACTATATCGTTCAATCACTATCTCCTTTAGAATTAGCTTCCGCTGGAACTTCGTTTTCAAAGTACTGCTCTTCCTAATCTGTTTAAAACATTCCGACTAATACGGGTAGAGAGCTTCTGTCGTAAACAATGATATTATATTGAACCAGAAACTACTCGAACTGTATTTTTCCAAGGTTAATCCTGCACGTGTGAGTACTTACCTGTACTATTTCACTTTTCTACCGTGGTATTCCACTTTGTTTCCTCCTAGTTTCCACTTTCCCGGTACAATTTCAATTGCACAGAGATTTTTTTTCCATACATTTTGAATTGGCAACTTACACACTATACTATTAATATTGATATTTTTCATTTCTTTTCAGCACCCTCCAGTTCGCCAATCAATTTTACAGTAATTTCTGTATCATCAACTTCTATTGGAGTAATGTGGGAGGATGTTCGAGAAATAGACGAGAATGGAGTAATAATAGCATTTGAGATTCTCTACATTCCTCTTAAGACATTTAATGGAAAACTAGTTCCAGAACTGGTCAACATGTCAGCCTCCAATAGCAGTGTTACTTTAAACAGTTTAGAAGAGTATGTCTTCTACAATATATCAGTCAGAGCCTATACATCTGTAGGAGCTGGACCATTCAGTCCCTTTATAACACAAAGAACATCAGAAGACAGTAAGTTGTGTAATGTGCTATGCTTGTAATTTGTTATAGTTGTAATACATTGCCATTTAGTTATTCTAAAATATTTACATATGTGACAGGCTCTGCGAAAAGGTACAAATTCGCGGTATAGTAAATGTATGGTAACAGCCAAAAAGCCGAGTACTACTTAATAATTCAAAAAAAATTTTTTTACCTCACAGTTATCTTTGGTCTTTCCTCTAACTGTGCGCCAAATTTGAATGCTGAATTCCACCAACTAGTGACCAAACGAAGCGCTTGAAAAACCTTGCTTCAACTAGGAATTTATGGAGAAACGCGTGAACGGAAAGTACAATTTAATGTTACGCGGAGATCGCACGGAAGAAATACGGAAAGTAAGGAAAATCCCCCCTTGATTAGGCTGCAGCTGCTTATTACTGTTATGGTTCTACGGCTATACACCGAGCTTTATCTTAAAATGCCATCTAAGAAAGCACTTAACTGATGGAAGTGTTATCATGCATGTTTAGATAACCACACCCCTTGTTGATTAAGCTTAGAAACCACACCCGTACGTGACACGGACATATCACGGATTTTTTGTTCAAAACAGGAAGTTTACATTGAAGTCTCGTTATCTCGGTTTAAACGTTTCTATCCCTTAGTAGAAAAAAGTGTTGTAACTCAGCAATTAAGGACATTCAAGTGCTTCTTTTGGTATCAAAATAGAGGCAATTTCCTGGCCTTCTATCTGATAATATAAAATCATTTTTCATTTTTTAGCCAATTTGTAACTTTTCCTAGAGCCTGTCACATATTTGGGTTAATATTCCAAAAATATGTGTAATATACAGGATTTTTTCCAGCTCCCTTCTACCATTAGTTGTCTCCCCCATATTTAGTTTTCCCGCAAATATTTTACACTAACTGAACTATTTTAAGAAGAAAAATATTAGTGCGCAGTACAAAAATTCAAGTTAGCAATTTTAACACCTATATAATTACTATTATTAAACAATGCAGGCATAATATACTTACAGATTTTGCTTGAGGGTGTTTCAGATTGTGATACTTGGAAGGTAAGTTAATTAACCTAAGTGTTTGCTACTGTTGCTATGACTATTCCTGAACAGAATAATGAGCTCAGTTTGAAGGAATCTGATATAGTAATGGCATTAGTGAATCTAGTGTCACTTCAATGTGGGTGTGACTTCACTACCTCTCAACTCACAGACAGAGTGTTCCTTTGTGATCCATCTTCTCCTAATGTTGTAACTTATCAAGTACAACTACATGGCACCAGACATGCTAATGCCTCCCAACTTGCTAGTATAATTCAAGGCTTGTCTCAGGAGACAACATCTATTCCTGTGCAATTTTCTCTTCTAACCATACAGAGTTTCTGCATCGTATCATCGACCAGTTTATCACCATGCAGTCAAAATGATGAGAAGAATGGTGCTCTACCAGTGAATATTATAGTAGTGGTTGTCATAGTTACAATAGTAATAATATTAATAATGGTAATGGTTGGCATAATTATGGCAGTCTCTATCAGATCTTGCCAGAAGAGTAAGAGTGCTAAGTAAGTTAACAATTTAATTAAGATAATGCGGACTCAGTTATGTGATCAATTTACTCACTATGTAGAGAAACGGTCACTGCTATTTCACTAGATGCTGAAGGAGTTGATTCCCATGAATATGAATATATAGAGAAATACAGCAAGTCTATGATGGAAACTAATCTAGCAGCTGAAAATGATGTGGCAACAACTCCATGTCCAGCTTATGCACCCAGTACAGTGAAAATTGAAGAGAAAAACAGTGATGCTGATTACGAACCAATAAATCAGTTTTAGTTACTTTTTGTGTTGTTGTAGTGTAGTAGTTTTTCCCCTTTGTTATATGCATAAATAGTCACCTACTCCTTGTTGTTTTTAAATACAAAATTCACTCAAGATTATCACAGTTTTATTGTGTGAAGCTATCAACTGATGGTTGGCTATAGTTGGGATAGTCAGTTGCAATAGTCACAACTATGTCATTGCTACAGATACATACAAACACTGTTAATATCGTTCTAACAAAAAAGTCATTTTGATCATGTGAGTAATAAATTATTAAGGTTCTGGTATAGTGTTTCGCCCACACATTTGACATAGACTAATTGAGGTATTCAGTGGTTGTTTGAAATTGAAGTGCAAACGACTTGTGGCTGAGCAGCAACTCCTGGCAGCAACTCCTGGCAGCAACTAACACTTTCAAAGCAGTGATAATGCTAGTTTAGTATCATAATAATACTATTACACACATCATAAGGTTGATATATAAAAATTAGGGTAAGAGTAAAACAAAAGTAGAGTACTATTGTGAATTGTTCTCTAATGACACCTTTCTTGAAGCGTGGTGCTGCCAGTTCAGGCAATAAAGAATAAAAATAAAATTGCCGACGTTTCAACTTGTGCCTGCTGTCATTTTCAAGGAAAAATGAGGAGTTGCATCATCTATGCTTATAATCTACTGTATGGGCACTTTATTTCTAGCAGGCCTATGATGTTGTTGGGGTTTGACCTGTCATAGATTACCCCATCAGGACTGGCTGCTAACCATTGGGACAGATTTAGAAATAAATAAGCCACATTCTCTGACTTCTAGACTGTGATTCTCCACCAACAAGTCAGCAACATACTGCTGTCGTGCCTTGACTTCGTTGTCAACACCGTACTGAGTTGCCTGATTTCCCCGAAAATTACTGTACAGCAGACTCTTTACTTTATTGCAGCGCTTTGTTGTCTTCCTCATTTTTGCTATACTTCCTACTTGGACGCTGTAATCCGCTTCCTTCTCTCCGTCATCCAGTTTCCACATGTACCCTGACCTCTTGTAGTTGCCTCAATGTTTCCAGCTTCTTCTTCCACTTGCATATTATAGAACCCTTTCTTCAGAGACTCCAACATATCACAAGGAAGGTCATCCTCAACTTGCTCTTGAGAAATTCCTCGGTCATGCCTGCTATAAGCATTACGAGTCACTGCATAATCGTCTATGCCGGAATATTTGCTCCTTCGCCGTTTTTCCTTCGCTTGTTCTGTAGTCTTCCTCTTCCTGTCAGCCTCTACTCTCGCAGAAGAATGATTGGCAGGGTTAGAGAAGACTTTGTTGGGAGAAGAATTTGCCATTGTCTTCCATGTCTGTGGTCCCCACTTCAGGCAATAAAGAATAAAAATAAAATTGCCGACGTTTCAACTTGTGCCTGCTGTCATTTTCAAGGAAAAATGAGGAGTTGCATCATCTATGCTTATAATCTACTGTATGGGCACTTTATTTCTAGCAGGCCTATGATGTTGTTGGGGTTTGACCTGTCATAGATTACCCCATCAGGACTGGCTGCTAACCATTGGGACAGATTTAGAAATAAATAAGCCACATTCTCTGACTTCTAGACTGTGATTCTCCACCAACAAGTCAGCAACATACTGCTGTCGTGCCTTGACTTCGTTGTCAACACCGTACTGAGTTGCCTGATTTCCCCGAAAATTACTGTACAGCAGACTCTTTACTTTATTGCAGCGCTTTGTTGTCTTCCTCATTTTTGCTATACTTCCTACTTGGACGCTGTAATCCGCTTCCTTCTCTCCGTCATCCAGTTTCCACATGTACCCTGACCTCTTGTAGTTGCCTCAATGTTTCCAGCTTCTTCTTCCACTTGCATATTATAGAACCCTTTCTTCAGAGACTCCAACATATCACAAGGAAGGTCATCCTCAACTTGCTCTTGAGAAATTCCTCGGTCATGCCTGCTATAAGCATTACGAGTCACTGCATAATCGTCTATGCTGGAATATTTGCTCCTTCGCCGTTTTTCCTTCGCTTGTTCTGTAGTCTTCCTCTTCCTGTCAGCCTCTACTCTCGCAGAAGAATGATTGGCAGGGTTAGAGAAGACTTTGTTGGGAGAAGAATTTGCCATTGTCTTCCATGTCTGTGGTCCCCAGGTGCCAATATTCTGGCGAAGACCAGCCCCCATACACCTTTAAAAATATATATTTGAAAACAATATAATTAAACTGATTATCAAAAATCTGGCATGGACAAATGTGAAATAGAAGCATCAATTTAATATTTTCATTGTTGGTGGAGGGGTCGACAATAGGAAAAATCTTAAAATTTTTACCCACCAGCAAAGATTTCTTCCCTTTACAAAAGTAATTTCCTCAGAAAAACAAAAACAAACTACTACCTCAAAAAAATGACAATTCGTGTCATCCAGTGTTTCTCTCCACAGTATCTCCTGATCTTCAATAACTGCAGCAAATTTGTTGGTTTGTAAGAAAACACAATAATATTTACAAAATAAGTAGCTGCATTTTTTTAATGATTTCCTTTCTCATAAACATGCTGATTAACCATCTCGTTCCGAATTGTTTGGACGCGAGCGGAAAAAATCTAATCTTCTACCGTGGAATAGAGCATTACCGTTTAATTTTTTTAACTCGATGCTGGCTGGGAAAACCCCATAGCAACCATATATCACTAAATAGACCAAGAGTTTGGGATTCCCCTCATTTTTTGATTGAGAAAATTGAATAATATTTAGGCCCTCTACTAATACTTTAAAAAAAAATAATTTTTTTCCCAAAAAAATTCCACTTTTCCCATCAATAAAAAAATAAAATAAAATAGAAATAATATTGTTTGATGTATGTATACCAATATTAATTAGTAGTTCAAAAAATAAAAATGTTGTTTGTTGGTTTGGTTGCTGATTGTGAGCATGTAGGAGACATCGACGAGTGTCCACCAAGAAACATTTATGCCATAGGACGACGAAGACTCAACTACAAAACCAATTTCATATACACAAAAAACACAAAACAACAAAGGATTATTTGTAATACAAGAACAAATTATTCAGATCTATATAATGCAACTTTATGATGTATTGTATGCGGTTTCATACAGGTTTTTGTTTGGGGGGGTGGGGGTGGGGTTCCGAGTGTACTTCGCCAGGTCCGGCATCTTCTCCTTCATCACTGGAAGACTCTGCTCCTGTTGCCTCATCTGCGTCCTCCTCACAATCGGGTCGGTGACTGCATACACATCTGGTCCTAGTAGTACATGTGGTAAAAAAAATTAAATTTTTTTGAAAATTTGAAATTGTTCAACAAACCACAACCCACTTTCAAATCTCAAAACTCAATGAAAAATATATATAATAGCTAAACACCTTTCTCTATCTCAATACAGCTATAAATAAGTCCTTTTCACAACAGAAGCTTGCTAGTTTTCAAGAGAAAGACAAGAGAAAGACAAGCTCACCTCGATCATCTTCTTGACTCCCATTGTCAGTATCAGCGTTGACGGGTTCTGGTCCACCAACCCTGATACAGGGCCTCCTATAGCCCTAGATGTCGTCTCCCTCCTCTCCGCTTGATCCTGAGTCGCTAGAATCAATATCAAGCAAGTCTAAAACTTCCACAGCACTGTAACTGGTAGACGCCATCTTTCCAAATTGACTTCGAAAAAATTTTTTTTTGCATAGTTACCTGGGTCACACGACACTCTCACTTTTTTCCTATGATAATGGGGAGGCCCCTGGCGATTTTATAAAAAAAGGAGAAGACAGTAAGTCAAACCGCAAAGTCTTGGTCGACAAAGAAGCGGTTGTTTCAATGTGTTATGGAAGGCTACTAGGCTCAAGCAATTTTTCACTGCTTCTACAAAGCTCTGGAGATGACTGGATCCACAAATGAAGCTGCTGTAAAGAAGGTAACTTTTTTTAAATTCGACGGAGAACCAATGTTGTTGTTTTTTGCCGAGGAAGAAATAAACGCAACTGCTGTGTGGTACTGTCGAAGCAGTCCTGGCTGAAAGCTATTTTAGATGCTTCTCCAATGCATTGGGCACCTGTGTATGCAATCTGAAGGTTCTAGCTATAAAGTAACTATTTTTTTAAATTCGGAGAAGCCAACCAGTCTTCACCCGCTTTAAAGCGGGATTGGGAACGAAAGGGTTAAAGCATAAAAAAATATAGTTGTTTTAGAGGAAGGGGAGGATTAAGGGCTTTTATACTACACACACACACACACACACACACATGCATAAACACGCATGCACGCATGCACACACATGCACACACACACACACACAAGCCACGCACACACACACGCCTACCCATTAAAATGTTATGTTTGTAATTACATGAGTTGAATTCTTTGTTTTTAATGAAATGAAAGTGTCTATGATAAACCTCAGTTTAATAATAATCACTATAGGTCCTACATACCTTCAGTGACACCTTCGTCACTTCCATTAGCTGAGCCATCTGCTGCATCTTCTGTTGAGGCACATCCAACTCCCGTCATTGGCAATGATTGCTTGGTGGCCTGTGCTATTGTGCAGAAATCTGCACTGCAACTAGAATAAATGCCAAAACAATGCCTCAGCATATTCATAAGGTCTCTTCTCAGTTGCTCAACGGCTTTCTTGACATCCCTTTCTTTGCTCCTCATCTTAATCGCACAGCGAGCTGCACTCACTAACTTCTGCCTCATCTTCTTTGTTAGATTTTCTCTACCTTTGTATGATGAATTGTCTTAATCATGGGACCAACATCTTTGTCAACTCTCTGAACTTGCACACAAGTATCACACATTTATATGGTAGATTACAATAATAGCATTGGTTTGTGCCTGCACATGAATATAATTAATGTTCAGTAGAGGGTCCATGTTGGTTATTGCTCATGAGTGTGAATTCATGCTAAGTGTGCATTCACATTAGGTGAAAAGTGTGAAGGACACGCTATGCATTGATGGTGGGCATTCACACCACCAGTTAGGTGAGAATTTGGTAGGTTATCACGCTATAATTTTTACAGTGTGGTGTAATCCCAGATCTCATTAATCAGACGACTAAAATCTTAGTCAACTCTGTTATCTAGCACACACAAGTGTACAAAACATTTATAAGGTAGATTACAATGATAATAGCACTGGTTTTTGCCTGCACATGAATATATTTAATGTTCGGTAAAGGGTCCATGCTATTCCATTGAGTGTGAATTTCACACTAAGTGTGCATTCACACTAGGAAGAAAGTGTGAAGGACACACTATGCATAGGTGGTGGGCATTGGTGGTGTGTTCTTGCACTAATGGTAAGTGAACTGGCCTATCTACATTATACAAGCTTATAAAAGATGATTGTTTTAAAAATTAATGAATGTGTGAGTGAGAAAAGAGCTAAGAACAGATTATTAGTTCTGTATTCATCAAATATAATTTCTGTCCTAATCTTGAAGGTCCAGTACAGTGTTCAGCGGTACTTATAGATGAAGTATTTAACATTGTAAACAATTTGCTCAATTTACAGGTGATTCATCTGTGTTGCTAAAAAGCAGTGGGTTTTTAACAGGTCTTTAGTAAGGGATTCTTGTAGTCTATTTGCATTAGTTGGCATTTAAATCTTAGGAAATACAAGCGTTTATGTCTAACCATATGTTTATGTTTATGTCTGAATTATTTTGGCAGTAACTATAATTAGTTGCTGCAGTGATGCAAATTAGCTATGTGCATAGTTTTTATGTTGTGGATATCTCCAGATCTAACTCTACTTTAGCATTGTAGCTGCCAGCTTTTATCTCCAGATCTAACTCTATGGTGGGCTGCTCTGCATAAGCAGTTAAGCAGCTAGCTATGGTAAATTCCAGTGGTGTGAGAGTGAGCAGGAGAGTTATCATAACTAGGGCTGGTCCCATATAGGTCTGATATGAGAGGGTAATAGACCCTCACATATCATAACCAGGCCTTCACCCCAAGGCCTATTCTATTAAACTCAAACTCAAAAATAACAATACCCCAAGGGTGGTTAGTATGCACAGTTCATATACCTAAAGGCAGAAAATAGTGCACACTTACCAAATTAGTACACCTAGTAACAATATAGCAACAGGATCTAAATATATTTAGGTCTAGGAATTGTTTTTGTTCTTGCGTGGTCGTACGTGTGCACATTTTCTCCTATGCATTTGCGCCGGCCAGGTAACCTTCTTAGCAACATTTTGTTTTGTTTACCTGCCATACGAAGTAGTGATGCCCTGTGAAACATATTCTGGGAAAGAGAGACAAAACGTTAGAAACGCTCTGTCAAGAGCTTTGAGGGCGTTAGAAACTCCAGAAGAAATTTAGTAAGGAGAGAGATAAGAAATGAAAAAGACAGGGCAAGGAGGAGAGCTAAAACTAAACAGAAACAGGTAGCACTATTATTTTCTCACTTTGACAGCATTTTGTAGCCACACCAAGCATGCATGGAATAGCTGCAATTACAGGGAACATGCATATCTCGCTTCGCTATTTTGTGCTATTAGAGCGCATCACTAGTTTTATTGTCTACTTTTATTCACAAAGAATTAAATTACTTTTAGTCCCTATTTCTACACTTTTATCATAGTTAAACTTCACAAGAAATGACATTTTGCTTTTTGTAAACAATACTAGTATAATTAATTTATGCTTTAGTCACAATACAATTGGTTAGAGTACATTTTTTTGCTGTGTGTTATTAGTTCCTAGCTCCTTCCACTGGCCTGTACTTCTCACTGGATGGTGTTGTCTACAATCCTGGATCCTCCATTAACATTGCTGATATTGGACAACAACCAGTAGATCGTTCAGATGCTGGATCTACATTAGTTTGTATCACTACTAATGTCAATACTGGATGTTGTAGAGGTGCTGATAATCCTAATGGAGGAGGTATTGGTGGCTGGTTAGATCCTAGCAATGCTCCAATTGCTGCTCCTAATGAACTTGGTGGTGCTACTAATGTATTTACTCGTTACTTCTACACTGAACAAGTGAGACTATCCATAGTAGGTGGTACTCCATCAGGACCTCTGGGAGTATACACATGTGTGGTACCTGATATGAATGGAGTGGATGTGTCTGCTTCTATTACAATTACTAACAGAACAGGTTTGTGAGTCTTATCAACAACACATAAGACATTCTTTGACACATAATAAGCCAATTAATTTGATCATCATAGTAGTATTAATTATTGGGTTTATGGACTACTCAACTTTCAGTTTTATTTCCAACTGAGTCTAAGATTGAGCAAACCAGATAATAAGAAGTCCATAAACTCAAGAGTATTATCTGAACTCTTAAAAATGACTGTTTCTAATCATTAATGATACTGATAACACAATTGCTGGTAATTTACTCAATATTTTGATGCTTAAAAGTATTTTTCCACTTATACAGTATGCCATCGATAATACAGCAGCTTTCTTTAATTATGACATGAGGAGTTACATTTGTTCAGGTAAGATCCCTGAACAACGGCTGTTTCGGAACCTCTGCTGTAGGCGGCCCCTCCCCCTTACCTCTATAACTGGAGACGGCAAGTCTGGCACCCAGAAACAACAAACATTTCCGTTGTAACCTTTTAGTGTTTCATTCATCGTTACAATAATGCATACATTCCATCACTATCTATCCATTAGCTAGCACATCTCATTCTCTATATAAACAGACAATATCTGTTCACTCTTGGCCATGTTCTAAAAGTAATATTTGTAACTGGAGACTTTGTCAATAACGGATTTCTTCACAAGTTGCTCCTTCGTAGCAGCTTCCATCTTGCTGGTAACTAGAGAGTCGTCGTCCAAGCTAGCCACCAATTAACTCAACCTCACTCAACCTCGGGTCAGCTTGGGTTTCGGTTATCAGCTGGATACTGGCGTCAACTGGTCGTGCCTTGGCTGTTGTGCTCTCCACCTTGGCCTGGACGCGGTCGGGTTGGCTGGTCCTTCACCTTATAGCCCCGTAGTGAGTGGAGTTACGCCCGCTCAACATTAGTGACCAATACATTTTCTTTTTTCTGCAATTCTCCAAAATTTCACATTTGATTATTACTTATTTGGATCGATATTCTAAAAATACTTATTATCTAATAAATATGTACCTAGCCATACCAAAACAATCCCTTAGCATTTCCTCACTCGAGTCAGTTACAAAAGCTTTTGAAATGTATTTTCTTTCGTTAATACTAGCCGTATTGTGTGTATGGACATTTGTCTATAGAAATGTTTGTCACTATAAGTAAACCACAGATAAACATTATTCCATTTCTGAGACTACACAAAAAACAACTTTCAATATTTATTCTCAGGTTTTGAGTAAATAGTAGCAGTAGGTTACTTTAGCAAGGCTTTCAGCTACAAAACAAGATATGGAGAATAGTAAATGTACAAGTATAAGGCATGGTAAGAGCTACATTACTCTAGGATTTGTAATGCATATGGAGTGCAGAATTCGGTACATTTATTTAATACACATGGACTGGTGGTGTGTTCTTGCACTAATGGCAAGTGAACTGGCCTATCTACATTATACAAGCTTATCAAAGATGATTGTTTTAAAATTTAATTATTGTATGAGTAAGAAAAGAACTAAAAACAGATTATTAGTTGTATTCATCAACTATAATTTCTGTCCTCATCTTGAAAGTCCAGTACAGTGTTCAGCAGCACTTATAGTTGATGTGTTTAACCTTGTAAACAGTTTGCTGAAGTATAGCTACAGGTGATTCATCTGTATTGTAAGGAAGTAGCAGGTCTTTAGCAGCTGTTCAGTTAGGGGCTCTTGTAGTCTACTTCCGTTAGTTGGCGTTTAAAGGTTAGGAAATTCAAGCTTTCTAGTCAAACCAGCCTGCTTTGCGAGGCCAGATCTTCTTACCAATATGCTATCGTCGTTATTTTTCCATTGAATTAGTTTAGCTTCCTCATAGTAGCTAATTTAAATGTTAAATATCATAATTATTATGAAAAACTTGAATTGAGGTATATGGAGAACTTGCTGTTGATTAGTTCTGTAATATTTCTCTTATTGTTGTCTTCAAGATTCTTTGTATTTCACAAGGTTGGACTATGTATCATATTTAGCCAGTTGCATCACTATTACTATTTCATAGTTGTTTACACTGCCTTTTAGTTCTCAGGCTAATACTATGTACTAATTGTGACAATTGAGCCTTTTTCCTGTAGCTAATACATTTAGAAGTCTAAATAACATTTTAATTTATCCTACATCTATGTACATAATAAAATGTTCTTCAAGCAATTAGGCCGTTTATAGACCATGTCAATGTAAATAGTGTTGTGTTTTTTACAAAACAATTTCAGTGGCAGAAGAGCAAGATATGCTGTAATGTCCTGATTTAATGATTTTATTATAGACAAATAAGTTGTACTCTTTCAATGTTCGAATATGTTTGGCAGATTCAAAAAGAGGTGCAGTAACTATAATTAGTTGCTGCAAGGATGCAAATTATATGCGTAGTATTTACGTTGTAGGACTGAGTAAACAATGAAGCAGAAAAATTATTCCACATTGAAAAAATAACTTCATAATAGTTATGTTAGGAATAACATTGTTATATAATTATAACCATAACAACCATGGTGTGTTAGGACTGCCAGGTTTGGTCACTGACACCTGGACTTCACATTTTCTGATTACTCATACTTTCTTTCTTCACTCTTATTGTAGTTAACTGCACAACAAATGACATTTGTTGTTTTTTGTAAACAATGTTTACTGTAAATGAATATTGAGATATCTTGTGTTACTATTTCCTTCTTCCATTGGCCGGTACATCTCATGGAATGGTATTTTCTACAACCGATCCTCCATTAACATCGCTGATATAGGAGAACAATAAACAGATTGTACTCAAACTGGATCTACATTAGTTTGTGCCATTACTAATGTCAATACTCAGTATTGTAGAGGTGCTGATAATCCTAATGGAGGAGGTATTGGTGGCTGGTTAGATCCTAATAACACTCCAATTCCTTCTCCTAGTGCACTTGGTGGTGCTTCTAAAGTATACACATGTACGGTACCTGATATGAATGGAGTGGATGTGTCTGCTACAATTACAATTACTAATATAGCAGGTATTGTGAATCATATCAACAACACATAAGACATTTTTTGACATTTAGCAGAACAATCCCCTAACAGATTCTTCATCCAAATCGGTGTTAAAAAAAGCTTTTCCAATGTATATTGCCTGGTTAATACTGACCATATTGCGTGCATGAACATCTGTCAATATAGAGAATATATTATACATTAACATTACTGGAATCATAACAGCATATATGCCATCAGAGATGTTTTAGATGTGTTTTTAGTTTCACGTATTGATATTTAAGGAAGTTGCCCATGTGACTTAACCATGAGCCATGTCATATCCATGTTCCAGCTCTCCCTCGTGTCGTAGTTTACCCCAGTCAGTTCTTTCACAGTTGATATTAATATGCTCACATAGAAAACTATTATATCACAAGTTGTTGTTCAGTCCTACCTCATCCAGTAGAGAGGAAACCATTTGTTTTTATACTTCACATGTGAACTATTTTTATATCCAGAATACCTTTATAAGTATCATGAGTGTCTTTTGACGATTGAGCTAAGGATTTACTGTGCTGCTAACTATACTTAAACCTTAATAAAGACAGATGTAAGAATCTAAATTGCACAAACAAATTGTGTTTTTACAGTTTTTAGTAATCTCACATCTTTTAACTCATTATGAAAGTAAAAAGGATCTAGATGTGTTTACTTGTCACTAGTACACATCACTCTCTGGCTTGCTCACAATATGTGTAATTGATGATAGTATGTAATACTAAGGTTCTATATAGTAAGTGTACAATAGTTAAGTCAGATGTTAGAAGTCAGGTTAGAATTGTGTTATTTTGAGTTAAAACTCAATATGTCTTGCATTCTTCAACAATGCCACCTTATACCATTACAGCTTCTACACAGCCATATAATACATTTTCAACTACTACACAGCCATATAATACATACCCAGCTACTACACGGCCATATACATTTCCAGCTACTACACAGCCATATACATTCCCAGCTACTACACAGCCACCCTCAACATCAGAAACTACAAGTCCTCCATATTTAATGACTTCTGCTCCTGCACCCAGTGTGACACTCACTCCATCCTTGACTTCTGTGATGCGATCAGATGTCAGTCTTAACTGTTCAAGTGACCTATTTGGTACCTTTATGTGGACCCATTCTAGTGGTAGTGACCTGCTGTCAGATCCTAATATAGTTATCAGTAGCTCTGCTATGGAGAGTGTTCTCACTATGTCATCCATACAGACCTCTCATGCAGGAACATATACATGTACTGTTAATACTGGACAAGCCAGTCACTCTCAGAACTCTGCTGTCACAGTTCAATGTAAGTTAGTCCATATGGTAATTAGGTAGTAATAATTTTCTTGAAAAGATGATGTATATACATTATTTTACAATATCTCAATTCTTTCACATTCATGTTAATATAGTCTTATAATCCTTATGAATTCTCTGTTTTCATCAATTAACAGTGGAGTGATGTACAGTTTCCATCTTTCTGTAGTAAACAATAATTATATAATTTCCATTTGTCTAGTTTATTTATTGAAAACCAGATATTGATAGATCACTGTAATCAATTCTTCCACGGAGAGAAAGCAACAACACTCTTGTAAACTTGGTTGGATCACAGAGTAATCGTGAGACTAGTAAAATATTTCAGTTTGGGAAATACAATTTAAAGAGCTATCTCTCCTTTATAACCTAATTAGCCCTCTTTACACTTATATTAAAAAATAATATATTATATACTGGCTTGTTAATACGGCTATAATTAAGCAGCACGTTGAGTATCATTTATTATATCCACTAATAATTAATTTTTAACTTTTTGTGTTGGTGTTATAGTAATGCCATCATCTGCTGTCATAGTAACAACATCTCCAGTAGTATTAATGGATTCCTCACATGTGTCGACCTGTGTTATCACATTGGTAGACATGTTGGACTCTGGTGTGCAGCTGCAGGTAGTGTGGACTGATTCAGCTGGGACAGTCATATCTGGGAGTACTCCTACTGGAGCTGGTACCTCCTACACTAGTCAAGTTACTCTCATGAATGTGAGAGATTCAGATGCTGGAAGTAACTACACATGTACAACTAGTCTCACTTCATCTGCTGCATTCGTGGCAGCTAGTTCTACAGTTAGTAACTCCACTACTCTGTCTTTACAGAGTAAGTTTACACATTTATTTTCTTGTAATGTGTGAGTAGATAATATTATATATATTTTTGCAATATATAATTTAGTTTACTCAAAGCAATATTATTGAGAACGATTAGGGTTCAAAGTCTTTCATTGCATTACTTGTTCATTAGTTTTGAGCTGATGGCAGACTTTGAGTCTGAATTATTCTCAAGTTGAACAATTACTAACTGGAGTTAAACTTGAAACATATGTATTGTAGTTAGAGCTCCTTCAAATGTGGTAGTCAGGCCAGTGAGAAATAGAGGAGCTATGGACCTCATGTGCTCTATTACATTGGATAACACATTACCTTCTGGTGCAATTGTCCAAGTGATGTGGACTGGTCCAGCAGGTCCACTCAGTGGTGCTGCACAATCTGGTACTGGTACTGACTTCACTAGTACACTCAGTATCACATCTGTATCTGTATCTGATGCTGGTACCTATACTTGTGATGTCTCTGTTGTTTCCAATACTCAGTATCTTATTTCTAGTTCATCAACTGCTGGATCTGTCAATGTCACTGTACAAAGTGAGTTAAAACATCTTAGAAGACAATGATTATTGTTCTTGCTGATCTTTGTGAGAATTGAATTTAAACTTAAAATTTAAGTGCAATTGAAGGGTGATTGGATATAGTCATGTGCATGCACTGCAACTACAGGATGAGATTGCTTAGAACGATCATTAGCTTACATGTTGCCTGTGTGGGTAATTGGAAAGTTACTGACTGCAATACCTAAGTGACCCTAACCTTGTAGAAGTTGGAAAATGCAGTTGCTTAATATATTTGTCCTGTTACTCAGTGTTGCCCATTAGTCATTCACTAGAGCTAGCTAGTTGTGACTCCCAGGACTTGACAAGTCAATAAATACTTCACTAACAGGCAATAATTTACTTGAGGCTGAGGAGATTATAGCTTGGATGAAATCACTCAAATCCCATTTTACAAATTATAGTTATTTCTTCAGCAAGTATTCTTTAGGATTTACTGTAAACTATGGCCCTACACAATGTAAGAAAAGTTAGTTGCCATAATAGTCACTTACAATTGACTCATGTCTATAGATAAGGTCAAGATTCTCACTGTGAAATATATAATTATTAATGATTCATCTTTATTTTTATAGTAGGTACTCCTATGCTAGCTGAAGTATCTTCTCCTCAATTACCAACTATCTGTGGGAAGTGATCTCTCTCTCACTTGTTCTATCTCATTGAACAGTGAAGTTCCAACTGATGGTAGACTAGAGGTCATGTGGACTTTACCTAACACCTCTATGATTATGGCAGCCACCAGTGGAACTAGTGCCACTCTCACTGGATCTGGTACCAGTTATAACAGTACTCTCACTGTCATAGAGGTGTCTACATCTGATGCTGGCAACTATACATGCTCTGCTAGCATTACTTCTAGTAATCTATTTGTAACTTCTAGTATTCCAACAATGGGAGCTGCTTTGGTAGTCATTCAAGGTAATTTCAAAACATGTTGTTGTTTAATAATAGGAATTTTTTCTCTTTTTAACAGCCAAATTTTAATCCGACATTTAAAAACGTCAGGTTAAGTTATAATAAAAAAAATTGGCTGTTAATTAGTATTACAATAGTGCCATGGGATTGATTCCCATTAGTTGCTGTTCTGATCACATGCCATAAATTCCTTTTTACTTAATGTGTCAGAGTAATCATAATAATGAATGTATAGGCGAAAACTTTTATGTATTAATACCATTTTAAAAACAAAGTGTTTGCTGTTGCTGAACAAGCTCCCACTTTAGTAACAGTAGTCCCTCGGAGATCTCAACTGTCAACTGGAGGTCCTTTATGTCTCTCATGTTCTATTATGTTGGAAAATCTCTTGACATCTGGCACATCACTAGAGGTCACATGGATTCAACCTGATAATTCTACTATTATGGCATATTCTGCTGATATAGTTTCTACTAGTGCTACTTCCTTCTCTGCTACACTCAATATTCCATCTCTTACTCCATCTCATGCTGGACTCTATCAATGTTCTGTCAGAACAGCATCTACTGTACCACAGATTTCAAGTAGTCAATCTACTATAAATTATAATACTATTTCAATCCAGTGTGAGTTCATTTACTATAAGATAATTTTTCCCTTTTTGGTTAATTTTACCATGCAGCCTTGTTTGGGTATTATTTTTTGCATTTTCCCCTACAACATTGAAATTTCTTTATTTTCTGAGAATAATTAACTATTGTCAATGAGCATATCAACTGTTTCCATATCACATGTATTTTGGATAACTTTATGAAATATAGTATATAGAGAAGAGCTGAATTAAAAGCATAAAGAGCAAAAAACGTTTTTGACACCTGATGAGGATGAGTTACAAAAAATATGTATATATACTTCTGTATTGTCATGGTTCAAGTTGTACAGAATATTTAGTTTGCTTGTGTGCATTTGAAATACATTGATAACAATATTAGTAAAATTTTGTTTAGATGTTGACTACACACATCAAATGACAACAATACTGATGTAATTCACTGTGTTACACAACAATTGGAGTATAAGTATGGCTATTTCCTATAGGCATAAGCATAGTTTTTATTGTAATGGGTTCGTGTACTATCACATTTAGTTCGTCCTCCCTCTTCTGTGACTGTGTCTACATCTCCTCCTGTCATATATGAAGGAATGTCTTATACTATCACTTGTTGTATTGAGTTATTTGAAGAGTTGATCAATGGAGTAACTTTAGAGGTGACATGGACTGGACCAAGTGGCTCAACTCCTAGTGATATTGTATCTGGTTCAGGAACATCCTATACCAGTACTGTTAGTAGAACTGTAGCCAGGACTTCAGATGGAGGCAACTATACCTGTACAGTCAGGGTATTGAGTTCTCTAAATCTTTTGTCATCCAGTCGTGCTACTTCTGGATTTAGTGTGATTAATCTTGGTAAGTTAAACCTTTTTTACATGAAATTCAATATGAAAGATAACTTTATTAAAGGACAAATGTTAGCAATTAGTTAATTTAGCAGAGATCAAACAAGGTTGAAGTAAGCTTTTGAAGTTTTTTTTTATATTTCTTTTATCAAATTATTCTTACCAATAATTATATTAATTACAAAAAATATAGTTGCCAAATAAGTATATATAATACTTATAGCACGAGTCAGAGTACAATATGGGAAAATAATTTACGAGCACGCAAAATATTTTCACGAGCCAAAGGCGAGTGAAAATGTGGCGTGAGAGTAAAATATCATTCCCATATTGTACGACGAGTGTGATAAGTGATTTATTGCTTCTTTGAAATTTTTCTCAACCGGTTACAATACAATTTTTATTGATTTTACTCGCTACGCGCGCGCTACAAGGAGCGTACAATATAAACCGTACAATATGGGAGAATACAGAACGCTCGCGTGATGCGGAAATATTCAAGTAAAAATATCAAAGCTGCAATAAATTATACTTATTACACGAGTCAGAGTGTGATATGGCAAAACATTTCATGAGCAGGCTAATTTATTTTCACAAGCCAAAGGCTGAGTGAAAATAAAGCCTGTGAGTGAAATATCTTGCCATGTCACTCTGATGAGTGCAATAAGTGGTTTATTCCTCACTAGATATCTTAACTGCTGTAGTTAGTACTAGGAGACTGATAACTCACAGAGTAAAGTTGGTTTTAGGGGCCACCCATACCCCAGTGGATATTTTAGCAGCTTCTCTAACCCAGTTGAGTACTTAAACCAGAGGAAGGTAGCTGTAGAACAAGAAAAAGTGGCAAGTTTGGCCTGTTGCTATAACTACAAGGGTAATGAGCCTGGCAATACAGAGTGAAATAACACATTTAAATAGCACCTCAAAAATAGTGAGTTAATTCACGGGTATGTACCTAAAAATAACATTGTGTAGATGCCTAGGATGGAATATATATAATATTATATATAATCAGATCAAAAGGTATTTTAATATTTTTTGAGAAGCATAATTCTTTACTAATGAACACTTTTATTTTTTTGTGGTTGTGATTCAGTTGAAATTCCTTCTTCACCACTGATTTCAACCCTACAAACCACCTCCACTTCTATTACTCTCACATGGACTCTGACTACTGGAGATGTAGTGGATTCCTATACTATATCATACTCCTTCACTGTTATTGGATGCGGTGGTGTCTCTGGAAGTGTTGGTAATGGTGATATCATCGGAATAGATGAAGCTACTAGAATGTACACTTTATCTGGTGTGGAAGAATACACTGAGTTCACCATTACCTTGACAGCAGTAAATGGAGCTGGAAGTACATCAGTCAGTAGGGAAGTTCGCACTATGGCAGGTATAACTACATACTTAGGGCATGATTATGTGACTGCTTTTGGGAAAATGCAGAAAATATATTTTTTGTGCAGCTACAGGTAAAACCTTGTGAGTTCAAAACAATTGTAATGGTAGAAATGGAAATACTATTGTGAGCTCTAAAACTCATGCTATGCCCAATCAGGTTAGAGTAGCTGCTAAAATATCAGTTGGGGCCTGGTACAGCCAACTTTACAGCATGAGTTTCTAACACTAATACAAATTACTGCAGTGAAGATATATGCAAGTCAAACATCTTGCCATATCACTCAGACTGAGAGTAATACATGGTTTATTCTAAGCTAGATGTCTTCATTGCAGTAGTTTGTAATAGGGTTAGCGTTTGGCTCGTGAAAATAAATTAGCCTGCTCTTGAAATATTTCGCCATCACACTCTGACTCATGTAATAAGTATTATATTATACATACCATCAGATATATGAAATCAGATGTGCGATTGACAACTATTTGATGAAACCAAGTAGCTGTCAATATGAAGTTCACAAAGGGTTAGTAGAACTTGAGTCATTTAGGTGGATTGAATGACTTTCACCTATTTCATTGCCTGTTATTGATTCTTGGACAACAAGTGCCCACACATTTTTTTTCATTTTTCCATGGTCAGAAGTTTGTAACGTTCTTCAAAGACTTCTAAAGATTTTTGATTTTTAATTACTCAACTTTTCTTTTCGTATTTTTTCTTTCTTTGTTGCTGACCAATGCTTTGTGAATACGAATTCGCATTCTCAAAATGATGAGTGGCTATTTTATTTATGCATCTGAACTAATTTTCTACATCATCACTCAAGGTGGAAAAGAGAGGAGGTGCAGTAGGTAAATTAGACATTCCAAAAATCATTAAGGTGTTAGTTCTGGACAGTTTTATGTGTGAAAATTCCTTAGAATTGCTCAATTTTTCAAGTCACAGAAAGCTGCAGCTAGTGGTTGTTATGGCATTGGAGATTTTTTACCTGATGTAATTTCTGGTAACTCAGATAGATGCTTCAACCTAAGATCATCACTACTACTGCTCAGAAACACTGTCCATTCTGTATTTGTTTGTTAAAATTACAACAAAAATTCTCTGGCTTGTTTCAGTAGCCATGTTGGTGTGCTTGTTAAGCTAAAAAAATCATATAACAATACAGTAGTTTTATGTAACTAGCTATTTATTAGTATGAATGTTGTGAAGAACTGCTGGTAACCCTGAGTGTTTAATACTGAATATTACTGCCAGAAAAGCTATTAATATGCTGGAAAATTAAGGTATCTACGTATTTTGTGTTTTTTTTTGTTAAATTACAGAACACTCTGGTCAATTTTTTATGTAGTTGAGTGATAGTTGTCAAAAGTTACTCAGGAGGGTTTTTGCGGGGTCCAAGAGGGCTACCCCCCCTTTAAACTAATTCATGCTCTTCATTTATGCATAAATGTCAAAATCATTTATTATATTTAAATAAATTTCATAAGGTTTGACTTAAATATATTTGGGCCTCTCCCCATCAGTAGCACTGAAATTGTCCCATAACCGGTAACAGGGAGTTAGAATGGCTAACTTTAGATGCTACTACAAAGGTAAAATAATCCTATGTTAGATTACTAAAATTAATGATCCTTTTGACATGCATCTTACAAAAGTAGAAGCTAAAAATACATCATATAAGAATTAAAAAACCTAACTAAGCAGGCCGCTCAACATTTGTGCTTAAGCACACCACATAGTTATATATTTATGTGTGTGTGGCTGTACATATGTCATTTTGTACTTGACCCTCGCACTTTTGGGTTCATTAGTAGGTCGACCCCATCATTAGAACTCACTAATACATTATTACCTCTTTTCACATAATTTTTTAGGTCTTTTCTCATCTTAACTGCAACTATGTAGCAGTGAGCAGTTTTTAACTTGTCTATGGTAAAGATTTTTTTTTCTTCGAGTCAAACAGTTACCACTGGTTACTAAGCGAAGTAGAACCTTAAAAAAAACTAAATAAATGCAGTCATTTGTTATTTTGCATTCAGGTTGAAAACAATATTAACTTTTATCATAATTTAAGGTTAAATTTTAATGTTTGAGGTATTCTGCTGTTTGAATTACCTGTGCACAATGGATTACTCGCCATTTGTGGTAAAGCACATCACAAGTTATTACTTGAATAAGAACAATGGTTGAATTAATTAATTAATAAGTAAGCACATAATAATATAATTTATAGTGTTAGGCATAGCTACTAACAAGTAATCATTCAGGGACTGCAATAAGTGCTTTGATGACATTATTTCAAACCATATTATTAGCAAGTTTGTACATGCAGTACAAGTTTAATAAGGTTGATATGCACATGACCTCTATATGAAAACTGGTATAACTTGTATAAAAGTTATGAAAATATTACCCAAAACTGTATACTAAATTCAGCTTAAAGAAAAAGTTGCCTGTGTTTCCCAGATAATAGTGTCTCATTTGCCACGAATAAAGGGATTAAAACAACTTAACAATAAGTCACTTATCAAATGTATTTAACCTACAAAGTCTCCTTCCCAAGTTTTAGTACTGGCAATGATATTATGGATTTATGAGTCAGGCTCAATTTTCCACTATGAAGAAGATATGACAAATTTAATTCAACACTTCCTAATGTTGCTATGAAACCGCTTTAGCTTTGAAGAACTTCATGTTATTTTCTGTACCTGAAGAAGACCAGCAAACTTGGTTGGAGCATTAAATTAGAAACTATAGCTCCATTGATGTGAGTAGTTCAACAAGAAACAGCTAGTATATAGAACCAATTTTACAAAGTTAAAATTTTTTTTACCATTAATCTTTTCTAACATATTTTCTCATTTTGTCTAGCTCCGCCTAGTGCACCTTTGCTTACCCAATCTTCTTCTCCAATATCCATTACCATAACATGGGATGTAATTCCTTGTCTCCAGATAAATGGATTCATAGCAAGATATGTTGTGTCTATTTGTCAGGTTACTGATTCTTATTGTGTTAACACATTCATTACTGATGCTGGAACTAACAGGATGTATACCTTTACACAACTTATTCCAAGAACTTTATATAATATTAGTATTAGGGCTGATTCACAGGATAGTACATTTACCACATTTGCGGGGTCTCCCTCACAACCTATTTCTGTAGAAACTACTGCACCTCAAGGTTAGTGCACTTTGTGTGTTGTTGTTTAGATAATCATTTTGGTCCTATTTATTTAGGACTTGGCTTTCTCTTAACTGGCTCCCTGTATTCTACTAATTCGGCTGTTAATCTCGCTAGTATAGGAGCAGATAGAAATGCTCTGATGTGCCTTACTCCTCTTACATTATGTTGTAGGAGTAGTGATACAGGTACTAGTGCTCTAGGTAGCTGGAGATATCCAGATAGATCTTTAGTTCTAAGTAGAAGTAATGGTGACAGTATATCCAGGACTAGAGGACCTAGTCAGTTATTCTTCATCGTACTAACAACGCTATGTCTCCTACTGGAGTATATACATGTGAAATACCTGATACTAATGTAACTATAAAACAACTGGATGTCTATTTATATGTGGGACAATTACCAGGTCAGTTATTTAGTGACAGCTACTGTAGTATGTGTCAAAGCAGCTCATATTAATTGTTAACTGCAGTTTATTTTTTATGTTCATTTATTTGATGTTAGTGTGTAACTTCAGAAGGACAAAACAAGCTCCTCTTCCTATAGCATTTTAGTTACTCTATATTAATCCTATGCTATGACATCTAGCTATATTGCAAAAAATGAAGTTTGATTGTGTTCATAAACTGAGTTACAATAATTTCCTGTGTGCCACATGTCTTGTTGTTTGACTGAAGAGGACCTATAGACGATATAATGAGTTCTTTTTACAATCTGCACAGTATTTTAAGGCGTGATATAATAATGTGGTTAACTTTATGTTTAGGTAAATATTTAGCTTTGTGATTATATTGTTAATTAAAACTTACACAGGATAAAAAGTGTCCATTTACAACCATAACAAAATCCGTAAACTGTCTTGATAATTAGCATTAACAAAAAATTTACAAGGCTGTAGAGGTTAACAAACTAGTTATTAACACATTATACACTAATTTACAATTTTGTTTTGGTTTTCAATGGACACTTTTCAGGCAGTGTTAACTCCACATTTTGACTTCTTGCCAAAGTTCTCTTCAGGGGCAAGAAGTCAAAACGTCGGGTTAAGTTTTAATTAACAATGGCGGCTGTTAGAACGAGAAAAATTTGCTATTACTACAATTATTTCAGCCAAGAATGACTGAATAATATGCTAAATGTGTGCAAAATATGAATTAACAATTATTATATTTTAATTATTCTAATCTAGAATAAAAATTCAGTGCACACAATGTTGTATGTTTGTGTGTAAAGCTTTCTTAATTTATAACTATGATGAGTTTTCTTTTGTCTCCTATTTTCCCCTCTTAGTGGGAAGCTTTATATTTTAGCACTTGTTTAGTACAGGAATCAGTTTATTGTCAGATTGTATTCCACATTTTATATGTAGATTTAACAGCTAATCTTAACTATTCTCATCAGTCACTGCAGTTAACATGCATCGTTCGTGGAGGATTAGTAACATCAGTTCAGTGGACTAAAAATAATATACCAATAATTACTGGCACTATTTTTATAGAAGCAAGTTCTGTCATCGACAGATTGGCAGTTTCTACAACATATGTTCTCTCTGGTAGTAATATCTCTAACTTTGTGGGAACATTTGAATGTTCAGTTACTGATGGCAATGGAAGAACTTCTAGAAGTGGACCACTTCTAATTAATGGTTAGCAGACATAAGTTAACAAACTTCTTAGGGTAACATATCCAGATTGAGGTTAGGAGCAATGAACATTGCTTAAAATATACAATTTTAAAGTGTGTTTGGGTTTGAGTCTTCTTCACTTACACACTAAAACTCGAATCAAAACTTTCCGTATGCATACTGTACTAGAATTGCTCTTAACTAACACCATGCTGTTCAGATAGAATATTGCATAGCAACTAGCCTGCTTATTAAATTAGAATGAATTCAGTATTATTTGGTAGATATGTGTATGAGACTTCTGGTAATGGTGATTGTACATGTAACTATGAGTTTCAGTAACTCGGAAGCCTGTTATTTGTTTAAAATAATATTAAAATAGATTTACACATTTGAAATCACAGAATATGTATTTAGTCTTATAATGTATGTTTAGTGACTGACTTTCCAGCAATTTACATTTATTTAGTCGCACAGCACATTATTTTCTGCTTGTTCGTCTTCAAATATTAAAGAAAAAAATTATATAATTATCCAGTTTTTATTTGCTAAAATTAGTCTGAAATAGATGTTGAATATTTCTTGAGGATAGTAGGATATAGTCAAATAGTACATTGCTGCCAGCACAAAGTACCCAATGAGGTGATTAAAATTGTTTATAGACTACAAGTTTATGATCTAAATACAACAATGCAAATAGAATATATACTGGGGCTTGGACCTTTTAGTGACCTTTTCAAAGTCACCATTATTTTCACAAACTCTGAAGGCTGTGTCTCTAAAGTCCTACTGTAGGTATTAATTAGGAATAAAGCTAAAATTCTACTTAACGAATAAAACCAAAAATGTAGTTATACTGCTCACATTAAATCGCAGGTTCAAACTTATGTTTTCACTCAATGAATATGGTTATGTCAATAAATAGATCCAAAACCAGTCAATAAGCTGTGCAATATAATTTACTAAGAGTTTTAGTTAAATTATTACATACTGGTGTTTAGAATATTCTGCAGCCATTCTAGTTCTTCCTCTTCTGTACTTTTTATGTTACCGTGTACTTAGGCATTATAGTATAAAAAATTATCTTTAATTTTACATTTTATTGCAGCTGAGTCATAACTTTAAATTTCAGTTATCATCACTGTCTAGTGACTGTAAGGAATTTCTTTTTTTTGTATTATTCTATTTCAATTAATCTTTTATTTTTAATTATTTTTAGGTGTTAGTTTCCTTAATTTTTAGCATCGTTTAGTCATAACTTTTTATAAT
>WLWD01004467.1_pt1 | contig 34780 bp, 26 predicted proteins | sample 6712731 | NCBI WGS metagenome assembly WLWD01 (sample SAMN12718690, study PRJNA576275) | sponge metagenome | isolation source: marine sponge | host: Mycale hentscheli | place: New Zealand: South Island, Marlborough, Capsize Point | collected 2014-11-01 | reverse complement strand
TTGTGTTACCCCTGTAAGTGTCTCGCTCGCTACGCTCGCTCGCCAATAAATAAACAAACATCCCCGATTTTCGATTGTGTTACCCCTGTAAGTGTCTCGCTCGCTACGCTCGCTCGCCAATTACGCGCAGTGGGCTTTTATGTCCATCATCGCTCCTTGGCGCACGCGCATAACGCCCCGCTATGAGATGATCGAACTGCCGCCTCTGCCTTCCCTCATCAATAAAGGGGGTATTTTACGTAGAAGACCCTTTACCGAGAGCAGGGTAAGTCAGACTCTGTGCGATCATCGTCATTCTACGTACGATCTTTACCAAGTGAAGTAAAGAACCCGCCTTCTTCATCTAGCTCGATCTAGCCGATATTTGAATTGAGAAGGATGACGTCCAGGAGCTTTAGACTGGAGACCCGTAGTCGAGCTAAAGATGAAATGAAAAGGATAATCCAAACTATAGAGAAAGTCAGAAAATGGTAAATATTAACGTTTGTTTGTAGAGGTTTTAAAGCACCAATTGACCACAGGGAAAAGAAGTGGGTAGACCTTGGCTTATCTAATTCTCTCCGAGTACACAAATGGGTTCCTAGTAAGCACTTAACTGAATTCACTTTTAAATGTATGAAATTTTACTGTTATTCATACAGTTAGAGATGACAAACCTGATGAAGATGATGATGACAAAGAAAATGAGGTAAAAAAAACCTTGGGATTTTTTTGACCTTGTAGGACAACATGTAGTCTCACGTAGCCAGACCCTTTACCAACCGTAACCGCTACGCGGGGAAGGAAAGGGTCTGGGAACATGCAATACAACGACTTGTTCAGCAGCACCCCAAAAAGGGTGCTCAATTATCACATTCCAAGGCTTGCGGTAGCCAATGACGTGACGTCCACGTCCCAGTAGTAGGTCTCCTATTCATGCTCGTACGTTTATTGCTTGCCAGGAGTGCTTATAAATCGCCTATGAAAAACAACTTCACCAGTGTAATGAAGTCACGCAACGTTTTCACCCTCCCAGATGTGATGTTGACGTCACACAGTATACTGCAAGCTTGCTGGAATGTGATAATTAAGCACCCTTTTTGGGGTGCTGTTGAACAAGTCGTTGTATTGTATGTTCCCAGACCCTTTCCTTTCCCGCGTAGTGGTTATGGTTGGTAAAGGGTCTGGCTACGCGAGACTAGACAACATGTTTGAGAGAGCATGTAAGCTAAGATAAAGTTAAGTAGTGCATGAAACTTCTCATGACAAATGAAATGCCATTCTTGCCTCTTGGTCCAAAGCCAATGCACTGAAGGTAAGAGGAAAGCTAAGGAAATGATGCCCCAAAGGTGCGAATCCTCAGCACAAGCTAGCTCTTACTATATTCTCAGACCAAAAGAATTCAATATACCTAACAAGGTATCAATATAGCCAGTGCAATGAAATTGTAGATGCAAATGCTGTCTTTATAAGAAACTAAACACGCACGGGGCACTCACCAGTGTTGTTTCAACGTGAAACTTCAATTCCAGCACTTGTTAAACTACATGGCATAATGCAAACCTATTGCTGGTGGCAAGAAATTATTTGCTCACGTGATAAGGGCCATTACCCACAAAAGCTAGTACCTACATGGAGCTGAAAAATTTGCGTTTTCTAAAAAAAATTGGCCTGAAATTTAAAAAGTAGCACAATAAAAGGACTTAAATTGTCGTTCTGAGTAAGTTCATACCTAATTTGATAGTTAGTTGTCAGTAATCTCCAAAATCAAAGCGTGACAGACAAACCAGACAAGATAGCTACTATAACCTTCATGCACATGTTCACTCAGGATTAAAGTGTGACCTGACCTATCCTGTTAGCGCCCTCAAATGAGTTTATGTTCTTGTTTGTTTGTTTGTTGTTTTGTGTAAGCAAAATTGAATAAATTCTGGGATTTGATGTGCTTTATCGTATGCAGCCGATTGAGTTGACAGACAACCAGACGACAAATGATCAAGCCACAAGTGGTGAACACACTTTACCAGATATCTCTCAAGGTAAGGTATACTTAACTTATAATTAATATCCTATGAAATTATAATTCCTAGTTGTTGTTTGTTTGTTTTGTTTTTTGACTAACAGGTAACAATTACTATACAAGGGATTAGTAGTGTTGATTTGATGAAACTGGTTGCGCCACATAGTTATATCTTTATTATTCCAAGATACAAGGTTCACCAGTACATGAAGTACCAAAAGTTTGAACCCTCAGTGGTACTATACACTGGCTAGCTACATTTCTCAGACCCAGGTTTTAAATAAACTACAATTCATGTTTTTTAAGTTTGCCATGAGGATCTCACCTTTCTTTTCATTTCAATGCATATAAAGTCATGCCCAAATGGATAATGTATTTGGTTATTCCTAATCAGGTATCCATATAGCTCAAGCAATCAAAATGATAGATGTGAATTCTATCTTCATACGAGAAGCATGCAAGAGTCATTCATTGGTATATATATATATATTTCAACGCAAAAATCCAATTCTCAGCACTCAGTTAACTTTTCATCATAACGCAAAACTACTGCAGGGACAAGAAATTATTTGCTCACATGATTATGAAGTGGCGATAGGGACCGTTACCCACAAAAGCTAGAACCTATGTAAAACTGAGAGCTTGACATTTTTTGTTTTTTGTTTGTTTATTTTTTAAAATCAGCCTGAAATTCAAATGAGTAGCATAATAATTACAAGTATTAAAATCGTCGTTCTGAGTAAGTTCATACCTAAACCAACGGTTATTATCAGTAATCAGAGTGTAACAGACAAACAGACAGAAATGACTTGTCACCCTCTCTCGCATGTGCACTAAGGGTTAATGATCTGACACCGCTGAATAAACCCAGTGTCATTTAAAGCTAAAGCAAAAGATGTGGATGCCAATTTGTTTGTGATTTATTGCTTATGCGAGTGATTATGATTCTTCTTGATGATTTACAATTACACGCACACACTAATTTAAGCCTGAAGTTATGTCATAGCTATTTACCCTCAGAGTTATTATTTATGTTTACTATTTAATCTTTGTGTGTTGCTATTTAATCTTGCCTGTGAAAAATTGTAAAAAGAGGGGGCATAAACTAAAAATGTAAGATGGCCAGAAATACCGTATTTCTTTGAATAGTTTCCGAGGAAATTTTTTCAGGTGCAACTGCTAAATGAGGGTGACTACAATAAAAGTTCATAATGCCAAAGTGTACCATGGTAGAGTAACCTTTAGTGGCACTCTGTAGTTGAAGTTTATTCGCCTTTAATGACATAGTAGAGGGAATTGTTAGTGTCATTCATTAGTGGCCCTTTAGAATAATGTACATACAAACATGTAGGATACTACAATTGGCTAGCAATTGGTCAAACTCTGCAAGGCCTAAAATGATTACCTAAAGATTATCAACTCAACTTCACTCATTAGTCAATAAATGACAACAGAATTGAACATGCATTCAACTAAGGAATTGAATTAGAAGTTACTTTTTGCGAAATATTTTCTCTTTAGTGATACTTAGGTTTGACTTTAAAATGTATATATAAAAGTAATTATACATGGTAAGTTTATTTGGTCATTAGGAATGCATAGTGGGTGTTACAGAACTGAAGAGGCAGCTAGAAAAGGTTTTAAACACTTCACATATCTTAATAATAGCTTCTAATTCAATAATATACAATGCTAATCATATCATTTGGCATTTATTCATCGTACCAGGCTATTTGCTTCTTTCAAGAGCGGTCATTTTTTGAGCACCAGTCCATCACAGTATTGGATTACTTTCCAGTTTCAAATATATTTTTTCTTACTGCACAATAAATGGACTACTTAGTTAAATATTTGATGTGACGGTTAGTTAGAGTTCACTGGCAGGTCATATTGGTCTTTGGTTGGGCTATGGTGGCATATGCATATCATGCGAAGGAGGGTGTGTATATGTGTGTTTGTGCATGGGAGAGTATGTGAGGTTCCCATGGGTTTCTGACCTTAGCAAATGTATACTTAGGAGAGGGCTTCTTTTTCTCAGAGGAGTCTGGAATTACTGTGAAGGTGTTGTTTGCCAGATTTAAATTGTCATAAGAGTGTGTGTGTGTGTGTGTGTGTGTGTGTGTGTGTGTGTGTGTGTGTGTGTGTGTGGTTGTGTCCTGGGCTCAGGGCCCGAGGTCCTGAGTTCAAGCCCAACTCAGGCAATTTTCCATCTAATTTTCCATCTGCCTCCCACCAGCCCCACCAGTCCACCCAACTATTGATGTTTCTCATGAAACAGCAATAGTCCAGGTGGGACTTGGGTTCCCACACCACTTCCTGTGAGGAAAGGCCTGTTCTCCTGTGAGTTCCTAGCCTCGCTCCAGGAGCTTTGCTTGCATGACTCACTGTGCCTGCTTAGTGCACAGGCATCCTGGCTCTGCCAGGTGCGCATAACCGCTAGCAGTTGCATGAGAATTGTGTGTGTATGTGTGTGTGTGTGTGTATGTGTGTGTGTGTGTGTGTGTGTGTTGAAACCATTTACTGGCATTTAGTTCTGAAATTCAGTAAGTATGTATGTATGTATACATGCATTATACATTTCTTATATATTAATTTGTTACAATAGTTCCACAGTCTTCCTCTGGAATCTCAGCTGTTGCCATGGAATCTCCCCAGGTTCTTTCAGACCAACTTCCTCCGGATATCTTGCTCACGTCTGATGATCCCAAAGACGAAAATGTTCCTGCCGCTGCACCTGGCAGTCAGAATCCTCCCTCGAGTACTCAAGATAATGCTACAAGATCTGCAGAAGCTGCTTCTGTGATGGAGTCTGGTGAAGAAGCCGCTGACAGTATCAATGAAGCGGATGTCAGTGACATGGACCAAGACCATCCTGAATCTCCTTCAAAATCTGCTGATAAATCTGTGTCACCACCAGTAAGGATATATATATATATATACTATGTATTGTATATGTGTGGTGTAGTGGTTGTGTCTGTGCTCAGGGCCTGTAGGTACTGAGTTCGAGCCCCACTCAGGCAATTTTCATTCCTAGCCCGACTACAGGAGCTTTGTTTGCCTACGTAGTGCACAGGCATCCTGGTTCAGTTTCTCTACCATTTAGACTGCCAATAAGAATTCAACTTTTGTCAATTGATACATAGTTGTATATGCTTTTAAATGTGCCTTAAAGTTATACCCTTAACTAACAGCCTACTCAGGTGAATGTGTTCCGTACTCTTTTTTGATTTTATTTATAATTCAACTGGTAAGTAATAAGCCATACTATTTGCTGTCCAAAGAATTAAACTTTTTTTAATTTTATTACAAGGCAGTGTTTATTATACCGTTTATTATCTGTGGCAGATTCATCACGGAGGAGGGCGTAGTAGGAGCAGGGAAAGGCAATCCAGTCCAGTGCGGAATACCAAGTCACGATCACGTTCTAGATCTCCTCACTAACAGAGAACATTGAATATATCAATTCATTTCATTTTCCTTCCAGAACCATCTCACGTACTTTATTATCATTATTATTATTATTATTTTTTTATTTTTTTTTGACATGTAGAATTTTTAAACAGTAAACATCTGTGTCAATGCTACAATGATATACCGTACGAGTCATTTATAACAAAAGGAGTGGGATTTGCTGGTTAGTGGAGTAATTTGTATATAACTGTCTGTGGAATCGACTATTAGTATAATGGCATCAACTATATTGGCATACATCAAAGAAAATATGTGGGCATGTACATATTTACTGTGTGATAGGTGGGGCTCTATCTTGTGCACTATGTATTGTAGCCTAATCAGATGCAGGAAGTAAATATTTGCAGGATGTGTTTGTAGAGTTGTACTTCCTGGTTAATCTGATTAACAAAAACAAGAACAATACTCACTCCGACCATTTTTACTGTTGGAACGACAGCAAAAATAGGAGCTCAAGGAAAGATGAAGATGTCTCTTCATTACCTCTGTCTTCTTGCCGTCATTGGCATGTGTAAGTTCCTTGTGGTCAACGATATTCCTGTAATTATCTTGTCTGTATTGCAGATGTTGCTGTGGTGTGTGGCAGAGAAAGATGTGCCCGATCACGGACCTCTCTCTCCTGCCCAAGACGGTGCACCAGGTTTGTAGCTAAGAGGAAATGCTACTTGTGCAAGCCAGGCTGTACTTCTGTCCAAAGTGAGTTATTGTTGTTGTTTTGTTTTTTGTATGTGCAAGATTTCAAGTATAATTTTTGTTGTTGTTATTGTTGTTTGTTGTTTCTCTACAGAGGTAGTCAACAATGGTACCTGTAACCCCAAGGTCTCTAACTCGTGCAACAGAAGTGAACTTTGCCTGCCCAATGGTCCAGCCAATATTTCTACATGCGTTCCTAGTAAGTGACACTTTTTGTGGCATTTGCTATAAGCATTAAAAAAAGATTCAAAGGAAAATATTATCATGTTTTCTCATTCCTTTAGGAAAGCTTGAAAATAAACCATGCTCTGATGGAGATAGCTTGGTCGATACTGATGCTGCTGAACCTAATTTATTCTCTAAGCTTTTTTCGAAAGTACCCATCAAGGTCCGACGTCTTAAGAAGGCCATCGTGCCGTGCCTTAAGGGATTGTTTTGCAAGAGGACATCTACAAGTAGGCATGTTTGCAGGAACATCACGGAATCTGGTGAGTGGAATTAGAGTTGAGGTGATTTATGAGTTATTCTGTGATTAAGTTAGAATTTTTTTTTAATCATCAGCTGATTGGAGGGTGAGCGATGGCAAACGAGGTTCACTTTATTGAGATTGTTTTAAAATAGTGTCTGTATACATGCATGCAAGAAAAGACAAAATCTCTTGAAGCTGTTCTCTTCATGGCTGAGAGTGGTTAAGTCGTATATAGATAGTTGCTACTAGGAATGCAATAAAAATGCTCGCACCAAATACCAAGACTGGTGTTATGTCACGCTATTCTCATTGAGCCTGACCTGAATGGTAATCTATTCATTGAATAGGGAGGGAGTTCAGGAGAGTAAAGCAAATAGCAAGTCTGGAAAAACCAGCAATAATTTTTAAGAACTGATATTAAATTATTAATTTATTTATGTACATACTTTAAATACTACATACCTCAAAAAAAAATTTTTTTTCTTAGCAGTATTGTTTTGTAGTCACAAAGACGTTATACGATCGAGGTAGCACTCCCGGCTAATCAACAAGACTTTTGGTGCTGGTGGCTAATTGTGCTGTTTTCTATTTGTATACTAATGCTGGTTAAATATGGAGTTGGTCATCTATTCTTATTTTTAAATTTTAGCGTGTATGCTTGCAAAGTCTTTGAAATCAGACATTTCATGTCAGAAGAATGGAAACTTCAACCCTCTACAATGCACTGAAAGGAATGGCAGGAAGATGTGTAAATGTGTGACCTCGAATGGAACGGATATCGATGGCACGGAGAAAGAGGTCGGCAAGAAGAACTCCAAACCTGACTGCAGTAAGTATTTGTATTAATAGCTATTAAATACCGTTGCTATATTGTTGTCAGGTGTAATAACTTGGCAAGTGTGCAATAACACTTGCCCGGTATTTAAACTAGTTAAAGCATGAGCGCTTAGTGCCTAGTACATTTATCGCACTCAGTCTCTTCGTGGACAGTAAGAAATGTCGCAGATGTTTCTGCGTGGCTGGCGAAAGTCAACACTGCACTTCTTTGAATGAGACCATATGTGAGAAGCTTAATGCATTGAAAAGCCAAAGGAAGCACTGCCAAATTAGAAACAAGCAGCTTCATCCTGGAGCCAGTGTAAAGGTAGTACTATTCCATAGATTTATTAGCGGTGTTGACACACCAAATGTTAGATGAGTGTTCACATCAGTCACCATTCACTGATGTGTTGTTATGACCATGAACACTGAAGGAAAGAGAGTACTGTATAGTTCATGAGATGAATTATAAAATGTTTATGATTCCTACACTAATGAATATTGTAATTGGTGAGCGAACATAGCAAGTGACGCTCTCTCCAGTTTTACTCATACGAATGTTCACATCTCATTAGGTAAATTTTTGTTATTATGAGATATAGAGCAACTCAGTCTATTATTTAGTTTTTATTGTTTGTTTGTTTGTTTGTTTGTTTTTAGCCATATCTTTAGTTCTACATCATAGGCATACATTTAAGGATTTAAAGTAAACTTTGCTCACGAGACTATGCACTGAGTTAAATTGAATTCTCACGTTGCCTCTAAGTCTGGCCTTATGAGTGGTAATATACATTAGAACATTTGAAACAGGTTTTGAAATGAGATATCTACTTGGAAGGTTATTGTCTCCTGTTTATTTAGATTGACTGTAAAACGTGCGTGTGTGTTCATGGGAAACTGCAATGCTTAAGAGGCCGCTGTAAAAGGGGGAGGAAGCCTGACCTCCACAAGCTTGATAAATGTCTCGCTTGCAAGGGAACTCGTCGTCCAGTCTGCGGTAATGATGGGAAAACGTATCCTTCTGCCTGCGTTGCCATGAACTGCAGACAGCTGGATAGTGGCGACTTCACTCCTGGGGCCTGCCATAAGAAGGTCAGTATTTTTTTTTGCAAACGTCACCATGAAGGGCGCAATAATTTTCAGGGGGGAGCAAAACCATTTTCAGCAGTGGGAAGGGGTGAGCAAAATGTCCCCCTAAAAATTCCTGATTGAGTACTTTTTAGTGTATGGTGAAGCAATAAGACAATACTGCTAGTGTATAGTTGATTAATTGAATTTTCTTGTTAAAGTCCTGAATTTAATTTTATGTTCTCTTGTACAATTTTAGGATGTATGCAGAAAGTTTGGATGCAATGGCAGTGAGATATGCGTGAGAAAGGGTGGAGTGACGTGCTTGAGCAGGAAAGGATGTTCTCAATCGAAGAGATTCAGAGAATGTGTCAACCTGGAGGAACTCCTGTGTGGGAATGACCAAAATCAAACAAGTAATATATTAGCATCACCTTAACAGTATGCGTTCTACTAAATTCAGAATCAAGTTTAATTCAACAATTGTATGGTTAACTTAGTGATATAGAATCATTGAAGGCATAAACTGGTAATGAAGAGTAGTTGCTAAATTGGCACATGATAGTCTACTAAAAAATAATAGCACAGTATATAAATGCAGCTGCTGTATGCTATGCCCATCATTACCCAAGTTGCTAAATTACGTGGGGTATTCAGATTTTTTAAGATCAGGTATCTAATAAGAAATGCACGGAGAACCGAAACCATGATCTAAACCTGAAACCCCTTCTAATACACTTTTAATTCTAAACATGCCCCTCCCCCACCACACACACACACACATACACACAGGCAGTGAAGCCTGTGGCAGTGATGGAAAGACCTATGCTAGTCTCTGTGAGCTGTTGCAAGCATCTCCAGGAGTGAAAGTCAAATATGGTGGAAAATGCAACGACAAGAAGTGTTCATCGGGTGAGGTAAGTCAAGGCATTAAGGTATGTATTTCCCACATGAAGTTTGCTCTTGAACAAATAAATTCTTTTAATTTTACATAAAATGTTTTGGTTGAACACACAATGCTAGATTTCTTCCAGAAACAATTCTTAAATTTGCATAATTTTCAGAACAAAAGAGTATATTATATCACAAATGGTATGCCTACCAGTTGCGCGAATATTATTTTAAAAAAAGTGTAAGTAGTGAACTGAGGCCTTGTATTTGATCCACCTTTATGTTTTAGAGTATGTCATAAGGTCCTATCTTGTTTTTCTCCTCTTGCAGAATCATATATGTATGCTTCACTATAGCTTGTGTGTGTGTGTGTGTGCATGTGTGTGTGTGCATGTGTGTGTGTGTGTGTGTGCCACTCTAGCGTGTGCTGTAAATGTAATTGCACTCGGTAATTGTTTTCTTGCATCTTCCCAGATATTTGTTGCTTGTTCATTATATTTATATCATTTGTCAGGTTTGTGGAACCGATGGAGTGACTTACAGCAATGTGTGCGAACTTCACGCTCAGTCCGCCAATGCGAGAGTTGACTATCGAGGCAAGTGTGTAGAGAGCTCATCCGACACATCACAGGACCAGTGCCAAACAGAGCGCTTGAAGAAGAGGTGTAAGAAAGTCTCCCAATGTATGACTTCAGTTCTTCCTGAAGATGGCTGCTGTCCCATATGTGGTAAGATGGTGTAAGGTATTCATACAGGATTTTCCAGTTCGGGCAGGGAGGGGGAAGGGAGCGTATAACGTGCATCAAAGCCTATAATGCATCAAAATCTATAATGTCCAATATATATCTAAAAATTTGTAGGGGGAAGAGAAATCCCAGGTCCCTCCCTCCTCCCCTCCCCCTCTCTACGAAACCCTGGTTGTTAAATTTCCTTAAATTGTACGCAAAATAAGCATTTTGGCTTTAGATTTCTTTTAGTACAATTTTATAAATGTTCTTAGGTGGAGGGCTGACTGTTGGATTTGATAGAGAAGCCTTTGAGGACTATCTGTCTCTGAACCCGTCCGTTGAGACCGTGGATGACCTGCTCAAGCGTATGATCCTCAGTGGCCTCATTACAAAGAAGGATCTTCTTCACTGTGACATCAAGGCCAGCTTGCTGAACGAAGGAGACTTGTTTTTGGCATTTGAAGCACTCGTAGAAGCCGAGGACTACTGCATGACTCTGTCTAAGAAGATAGGAGATATGATCAACAACCAGCTGAATGGAGGCAGTGGGGATGACTCCAAGGCAGTCATCTCTCCTGTTCCAGAGGTAATGCTGAAGTCTTACTGTTGTTGCTATCATTTAACTAGTGAGAGTTGACCAAACCTCAATATTGTAGTTTGCATTGATATTCTATGCGAGAATTTGAGCTGATCAGGACATTTGTGAACTTTTGTTGTTGTTGTTGTTGTTGTTGTTGTTGTTGTTGTTTTTAGGAATTCCAGTTTGCTATAGTGGCAGAAACGTCTCCTCTGGTTACTACTACTACTCCAGGAGCTGCTATAACTGCAGTCACTGCTAAAGGCGGCGGCCAGACCTGCATGAAAGCCGTTTCCTTCGCTGGCATCCTTACTGCTTTGGTGCCAGTATTTCATACCTTGTAAAGAGGTGTGACCAAGACTTGCTAGAAGTCTGGACTATTGAACTATATATATTCTGTAGCTTGTGTGTGGTCCAAGTAGATTGAACCAACTCCTTATGTTGTTTGTTGTTGTAGACTTTGCTGTAGAAATATTGTGGTAGTAAAGACATTTTTGCTTAGATTTAGAACTACAGGAGTGAAAGTAAATGAATAATTGTCTGGGCAAACGTTTGCATGATGGATTACTAGTACAGATGGGAACTTTTTTTCAGTGGCAAACTGTCAAACCCACTGAGCACTTTTATGCTGTTTACTACTTTGACACATTAACACTTTGAAGACTGAGATGCCAAATATTGATTCTGTTGAAGGGAACTTTTAGTATAAAAATTAAAGAAAAATATTCATGCATAGAACCAGAACCCCAATATAGTCCATTGTATGTACCCATTAGCTACCAATCATCATGGACTACAAGTCTACCAGGACTAATACAAGTCCAAGATGCTGTGGTCATACCTAAAGAACTGTTATATACAGCTATCAGAAGTCTCAAGAGGTTTCCCCAGTAATAATTACAACTATCAGCAATGTGAGCTCACAAAGCTGCTGTTGCCTTGTTGCTGCTGTGGTGTATTCCAATAGTTTTTTTTGTTTTGTTTTTACATGTTAACTATATATTGTGAATTATGTAAGCATTGGCTGGACCTTGCAAAGTAGGCCCAAACACAAAATAAAATATAAAATCAAAGGTTAGCTATACTTTTTATTGCAGAGCAACAAGGAAAGATGTATTTATTTTTTTATTCAAACAATTTGTAAAGGGTCTTTGTCACAATTGGGAATGATAATGTCCAGTGAATCTCCGAAGGCTTCCTCCAATTTCTTCTTGTATTTGCCTTGCAGAAATCCTCTTTCTGTGTTGGAGTGTTCGCACAGCACCACAGCCACGCCTCTGCTCGTAGCCGCCAGCACTTGGTGGTGTGACATTTCTCCGGTTAGTATAACATCTGTCCTGACCCCTTCTAGAACGCTCCCCCCAGAGCCTGGACAAACCGCAATACTTCTCACACTGAAGTCTTCTCCATGGAACTGAGGCTTGGCCAGTCTGATGTGTGAGAGACCAAGATGAGCTTTTATCTTGTGAGTCATTTCCGACAGTGAAGATGGCTCCTTTAGTGTGAGCAGTTTGCCTCCAGACAGAGTGGGTGATATCTGCACACACAAAGTAATGATTTACATGTCTGGCACTGATTTAGAAAGAGGATTTAGTAAAATAACGAACTTGAAATAACAAGGCTGCCTGTTAATCTGTAAGTTGTATTTTTCCTTAAAATAAACAAACAAAAACAAACAAACAAAAACAACAACAAAAAAACAAAACAAAACAAAACAACAACAAAATTTTTGATCACTAAAATAATTGGGAAGTGCAGGCTCTCCTCCTCAGTCATTCATCTTTAATTACTATTAAGGCTGTTGTGCATTATCATGAAATTTACTGACCAAATAAACAATGACAAAGCAACAAGTCTAGAAATACCTCGGGCACTGTTGTGAGAGAGAGTGTGTGGGTGGGATATTCACTGCCAATGAGGGACAAGACTGGACCCAGAGCTCTCTCTGTACAGGACACCACCAAGCCACTGTAACAACATCAACTTCATCATCAAACTTCCAAGAATAAGGAATCCGACTCACTTATCTGACTTCGTAATGTCATCCAATCCAGAACAAGGCTCCAGCAGTTTCGATAAAGTCTCTCTGTCATCATCCACCAAACCCTTGACTTCCACAGAATGGGGAAATGGCACTGGGTGTTTGTTTACACCTAGAGCCATGACCATACCTTCTCCGAGACCAGAGAGCAACCAGTTGGCCATTCCATCCACGGCATTGTCTAGACTGGTGTGAGGTGAATATACCGCCATACCAGCACCAACTGCTCTGAGAAGAACCCTCTGAGTGGCAGATGCCTGTGTGAGCCTCTTCAGGGGCTTAAAAATGGGAGGATGATAGGACACTACCAGACATTGGTCTAGGGAAGAACAACGCTTCACAATCTCATCCATAACTTCCTCCGTCAAATCATTAGTAATCACGAGACATGAAATAAGTTGCGAGGATGAAGGTTCTACAAGGAGGCCGACATTGTCCCAAGATTCGGCCTGGCTAGTAGGTGCCAGCTGTTCCAGCACGTTCACCACAGCCTTAAGTTCCATAGCACTGCGGCAAGTGGGACTAGAATGGCAGGTTGATGTCAGAATTGACCTAGCAGATGCACGGGTACTCGGTGGATGAAAGAGAAATCTGGAGAATTGCTTGACTATAGAAGCACAGAGACGTCCCGTAGACAGGATGGAGTGAGAGTTCATACGGACTGCAAAAGTTCAATAGGACAACCTATAGTGTATACATGCATACATATGTAAGCACCACGCCAACAATAGATTTAAACATAGGCTTATCTATTCAATACTTTAGGTAGTATAATTTTTCATTCACTGGAGAGAATAATATAATGTTAATATGGGTTAAAAAATAAATAAATGAAATTGACTGCTTTATAAATTATTTCTTTCAAAGAGTTTTTCAAAGAGTTCGCCAGCTCTGCAGTGCACTCTGAGGTCTGCCATGGCGTCTGCCCGCGTAGGGCCGATGTTGACTATGAGCAGCGGGATGCCCAAGTCTCTGCACTGCCTCACGTGACGAAGGCAAGAGTACGTCTCCACGGACGAGCCCACTACCATACAGGCGTCACTCTCTCTCAATCTCTCATTCACAAACTCCACTCGTCTCTTGGGGACGGTATCTCCGAAGAACACGACGTCAGGTTTCATGACGCCCCCGCAGCGATCACAGTGAGGCGTATGAAATCTTTTAACTTCAGACTCGGAGACTACCACATCAGCATCTGGAGCAAACCCTCTGGGCTGAGCTGCCCAACCGTCGTTTTCACTGAGAATCTTAGTCTGCATCTCCTCTCTGGATATCATCCAACGGCACTGGAGACATATGACACTGAAGACGTTGCCGTGGAGCTCAGTGAGGTGGCGAGAGCCTGCCATGTGGTGCAGGTTGTCCACATTCTGAGTGACCAGCCAATGGAGTCTGCCTTTGTGTTCCAAAGTGGCCAAAGCCTGGTGACTGATATTGGGCTTCAGGGAAGAGAAAAATGGCCATGCAGTCGTGTTTCTGGCCCAGTAGCGCTGCCTCACTGATGCACTCTTCAGGAAGTCTGAATAGTTTGTGGGTCTAGCTGTGGAAATGGAGTATAATCCTACTCCTTCCGACCTGTAGTCCTTGATACCACTTTCTGTGGAGACTCCAGCACCTGTCAGCACAAATAGCTTCCTGGCAGTAAGCAAAAACTGCTCCACTATCTCCAAGTCCATGTTGGAAGCTGATTTGTGGGCTGGAACAAATTGGGAGCTTTCGACTAACAATGACTTTAACAATGCTGTGCTGGACCTCATGACTGACAGAAAATAGAAATTGTCCTCACCTTTGGGGCTACGACAGGGGCTTTCTCAGGATGACAGGTACAACGAACGTCGAACGAAGGGTCGAACGGAGTCGCAATGTATTCCCCTATTACGTAAGGTAGTGATCGTTGAAGTGCTTTCTTTACGTAATGCAGTTGGAGGTGGTGTGGTTTCGTTGCCTTCACTCCTTTACCTAACCGTTACGATGGAGAACGGGTTGGGTAAAGTATCGCTCATGCGAGAGCGAAGTAGACGCGCGAAACCAAAGAAGACGAGAAGCCTGTTTTGTTTACCAATGGAAGAAAGACCGAGGGACATTTCGTCTATGGAGTTAGACTGGACCAGGCGTGGTCGAGTAGACACTTCAGATGACGAGATGTACAGGAGCTTATACCATTCTTCAGTACAAACGTGCAGTGATCTGCAGGAACAGCTACATAACTACTCAGGACTATTGCCCAAGTACAGAAAGATATCAGAGCTGAAAGTGAGTCCACTGAACAAATGCTGGCTAACTTTTCTGTGAATATGACTCTATTAGAAACTAATTTTGTCTGGAATTAATGAGCAAGTTCACAAGATAGCATGCATGGAGGAAGAAATGAGGAGGAAGGAAGCTGACTGGAAGGACAAGTTACTAATGGCACAATTGAAGCAGGAAGCTACTGAGAAGGTAAACAGTGACCATAACTTTGCTCAAAAGATGACACAGTAGTAGATAATTGTTTGAATTTTCAAAACCTCCATATTAAGTGATGCCTCATTCTCATGCTCTGCTATTATTTTTCTTATGGACATGTAAATTAACATTAAACAACAGTAACAAGGATGTGTAGCTCCATGATGTACATGTGTACAGGAGTGTGAGGATGCAAGTGACAGACTGAGAGAGGCTCTGGCAGACTCCATAGTCAGTGCTGCTATAGCTCGTGCTGAGACCCAGTTAAAGGAGGAACTTGTGCAACAATTTAAGACCAAGTGAGTAGGTTATTATTTTCTGTCATGAAATATGTACGTGTGATTGTGTGCATGTAGAAAATCAGAAGCTGAAAAGGAGAAGTTGAAATTTTCTAAATACAGTCAGTCTCTGAAGGTAAATGAAATGTGCTGTGCTGGGTTACATGCAATACTGGGATTTCTCTTGCCACTAGAGGCGATATAAAGAGATTAAAGAGTCTTACGAGTTTGTGGAGGCTGAGAAATCCTCACTGGAACAGACCATAGAGGAACTGGAGACTAAAGTTAGCGAACTCACTCAGAAACTTGAGAAGAAACCTGAAGGACTTGTTCATGAACTCAATAGGTGAGTGTGTGGCTCCTGGATCATCTTGGTGAGAGTGGAGTCAGTAACTAATAGTGAATCAGGGAGCACCTGGATCTAAGTAGTACCATTATAATATACCTGGACAGACTTATCTAGTAAGGTACCAGCATTTGGACCCGCTTAGCAAGTATAATACCAGAACCTGGACCCACTTATCTAATATGATACCAATACTTGGACCCACTTTTCTGGTATCGTACTAGTTATGGTACCAGCATTAACACCTGGAATTTTGGTATCAACAAGTTGGACCCACTTAGCAAGTTTGGTTCCAACACCTGGGGTGTATACATAAGTTAAATATGTTTATTAACATACACATAAAGATATACTATAATTGACACTTCAACATACAATAGCTATAGAAGTTATATAAGAACCACTCTTATCAGAATAAAAGTGTAAATTAGCTGCAATACTCACAAAAAGTCACTGAATAGTGTGTAATATTTGCCTTTATTTCTTTATATAAAACGCAACATGTCACATGACAGAGACACTTCAATGAGAGTGGAGGATTTGGAACTTCCAGAGAAGATGGTGGCATCAATAGCTACCTGTAGCACGTGCAGTGCGTTGAAGGAACAGTTGGGTGTGGTCACGGACACCTTGAATGGACAGAATCTGGCCAGATACGGAGATCTTCTGCACAGCAACTTCATTCTCCGCCAGAAGGTATGAGCAGTGCATTAGACAGCTGAGTGAAAGAGTATTACATATGTCCGTTCATTGTGCTGGGGCGGAAGGGGGGGGGGGGGGGGGGGGAGTTTGGGTTGGTGTGGGATGGGAAGTTCGGACAAGTCCACAGCCCTCTACATATATATATATATATATGCCAAGTTACAATGCAATAAAAATATAATTTTTAAAAAATTATTGAAAGTATTTAGCATGAAATAATTGATTGTTGAGTTCAGCCTAACAGATACTCACACACAGCATGCAAATGTTAGGGGGAAGAGCCTTATTGGTGAAAGGCTGATGGCGTTCACATGTTTGAGTCTATCAAACACTTCTAACTCGTGATGGTCGCTCGACATGTATTCTAACAGGAGCAATTTTCCGAGTCTTGCTCTACTCTGATGCTGATCATATGTTTCTAGCCTTTCATAAAAGCTGATATTTTTAAAGTAGTACAATAGCACTGATAAATTCTGATATGTTCAATCCTCAATCTGCAATATATAACAGTGTCTTCAGAAACCAAATGAGTGAAGAAGAAGAGTGAGCAATGCTCAGTTAGATACTTATCACTGGTTCTTCCACCCCATATTTCTGGGGGGGGGGAACAAAGCAACAACAACAACAACAACAACAGACACACACACATACACACACACACACACACACACACACACACACACACACACACACACACACACACACACACACTGGTCCTTGGGGGGTAATTCTAATTAGATATTTGATGGTGTTGTGATGTTTATATAAGGGGAAAAGTTTAGTATCTTGTTAGTAAATTGGTAGGGCACTCAAAAAGGTCTCCTAACAATCTATTCTATTATTACTGTACCATGTGGAAAATGCTTTCTGAAAACCATGGACATTGTCCTTCTAAGAGTGTCTCTGTCTGGCCAAATGAAGAGTGTTTTCAGTTTAATGACTTACCGGTCCTCGCAGCCCCTCCCAATTACCACACCCCTTAGCTTACCTCATTTGGAAGAAGGTGTAGGGAGGAGTGTGCCATAGTTTCCAGACTGTGCAAGTTTTGGCAGAGGCGTGGGCGGTAACCCCCCACCCACTCGCCCTGACCACCGCTGAGGTGCTAAGTGGTGCTTAGGGAGGAATCCATGATGGCAAAAAGGGGGCGTTACCCTCTTTGCCCCTGCCCCAGCGGCGATCACACCATGAGCCAGGCTCAACAGTGGAAGTGGACTTACTTATGTGGTGTGGGTGGGCGGGAAGACTTCTCTTCTTCCCTAAGCTGGTTAGTCACGCTCCACATGCACTGCCCTTGTCTGTAGTTCCTTCATCCCTTTTAGTGATGGCAGGTGCTCAGCCTTGCACTGTCGATTAGAGCACGCCCACTGAGCACACATGAATGCTTGAATATTGCTTTGAAGCTTGCAAGTTGAAGCTGTCCACCAATATGGTGGTGGTGGTTCCACCCACTTAATTTAATTCTCTGCTAAGGGTCTATTATCCAGATACGTAGTTTATAAGCCACAGTCCCTCAGCATCAGTTGTGCTTTAGTCAGACACATAGTTCATTAGACTGAACATCCAAGACAATCCAGAAAGAATCTCGTTGAGTTCAGATACACCATGTATCAACTAGCTCAATAGAAGATTTCCTGGCTGACATATGGAGGCAAACTGGCAACGTAGAATAAAGAGCTTAGAATACTCCTTAATTTCAGTGATTACTTTATTTGCAAGTTCAGCATATGTAGTTATTAGACTATGACAAGACTAGTCTCAAGAAATGGTTAAAAGTGCCTGTGCAGTATTAAAAGTGCCTGTGCAGTATTAAAAGTGCCTGTGCAGTATTAAAAGTGCCTGTGCAGTATTAAAAGTGCCTGTGCAGTATTATATCTAGAGCCAAGCTGTGAATCGCACATGCACATATGCAGTGGGTGTGGCTAACTTAAGAAGGCTATGCTTGTAATGTGAAATATTATAGTTTTAAAAACAAGTTTTTTTTTGCTCAAATGTGAGTTTGTATATTTGTGTGTTTGTGCGCAGCTGTCCCATTCAGAAAGAGAAGTGACAGATGTGAGTACAGAGTTACAACGACTGGGGAATTATTTTACTGAATACAAAGATAAATCAACACAAAAGGTCAGCCTCCTAGCAGTTATAGGACTAGAGTCTCTTCTCTTTGATTTGGTTCTCTCATGTCTACTCGTCTCCTGTCTGGTCTTCTCATTCCTTCCTATAATGTAACTGTCATTCTTAGTCACTGTCACATGACTACATATTTTACACTTGGCCTATGTCATGTGATCCAGGTAGCTATATTGAAAGACAATGTGAGGAAAGCTGACGAAGAGATAGTGGAACTAGACAAGCTTGTGGAGAGCATAACAGAGGTAAGAGTGTGGCATGAGGATGGTTTGGACTCCTGAGCTTGTGTGTGAATAGAAATGCAGACTTTGCAAAATGAGCCGCTAATAGTGTTCTACAGAATTAATTAATTGCTGTCTCCTTATCAGATAATGCTCTAGACAAATTGTTTACTAGCAGTAGGTGTAGGTCAGTAATTTGCATGTTCTTTGCAAGACATGCAAATTAAATTTTGTGTAGTGTTGGTGAGTGAGCAAAACAGAATTTTAAGGGGTGCTTAATCAAAGATCAGGGAAAGTGGATACATACTTCCTTAAATCGTAAATGCATGTACTACATATTATGCAGTGCTTACCCCTAGATTTTTCTAGTATCCCAGCAGTATACCTAAACTCGACACACCACATCTTCTCTACTGAGTGGGTGGAGCTTCCAAAGTTTGAGATAGGTTTCAACATTGACTACTCCAGTTGTGCATAGCTAAATGCCTGTCAACTTACTGTATGACTTTTTTTTGTATTAATTAAATGTTTATTTTTCAGTCGCAAAATTTGGGGAAGTGGTTGCTATGATATTGAAGACCCTTTACCAAAATTTAAAATGTTCAGTGAGTTTGACTGAAGTGTGTTGAAGATAAAGCTATTATTACTTGAGAAAGATACATACTTGTTTTGTACCAGATATAAGCTATATATTAGTACCTGTAGAAACAAAAATTTGATTGACTTGACGAACAGGAGCTAGAAGGTTATCTTCTGGTAAAATAACAAAGATGAGCATTATCACACTTTTTAAATAAGAGAATTAGTTTTTAGTACAGATTTAAGTGTGTGGTATAGATCAATTTTTATGACCAATATCAAGGTGTTTGTTCTTTGAATTTATTTGCCATAGTTCATATAGTCCAGGTTATATGTGAAAGAATTGTGCTTTTGATGACTAAAGCATGAAAATTGATAGTGTTAGAATACACACTAATTAAGGTTATTGGCTATAGGGACATTGCAGATTCACCCTGTAATAAAAATTCCACCTCATTTTCAAAATAGCCGCCATTTTTTTTAAACATAATGCTGTGGTTATGCTAAATCAAGTTCATCATAGGATTAGCAATATTGATTAAATGGACCTTACAATATTTTTAACAAAGCTAAATGTTGTCAGAATTCACATTGTGGTTACAACATTATTGTTACAATAGTTAATCTGAACAAATTCACGACAAAAACAAAGCTCAGTGCAATGCCAAGCTGTAGCCATAACATATGGGTTTCCTACAGGCTTGAGTGATTTTCGGTAAGAGAAGTGGTCCAGCAAATTTCCCAACCTCTCTAAACCTTCTCATTCTGATCCCATTCACTGAGAGATGTAGCTCATACTAATCATCTGCAAGTTCACATCTGATTTTTATTATGTTGTGTCTGATGGTGCTGGTAGTCTGACTTTCCTGACATCTTACCCAACCGTTGTGCATCAGTAGCTGTACAATCATGAGGACATTCATTAGATGAGCAGTATCATTAGCATTGTCTGCATCATGCTTATGTGCCTTTCGCAAAGCAGATTAAACATCAGCATTGGAAACCAGCCCTAGTTTATGAGGTTTTATGTCTGGAGAGTATTCCAATATTTTTGAGCTTGATAGAGTGGATGTGCCCTTCTATTTTAGTGTAGTGGTGAACAGGTTTGGCTGAAGACAGATGACACTAGGCGAAGATCTCAATATAGGATTTTAATTCAGCTAGTGCAATGCTATGATTTGTAACATCTTATCAGATTTTTTTTTATGATTTTGTTTCTCTTGCTCTATTTTATGATGTGAACTATGCACTAAGAATAATTTGTGCAGTAAAGATCTCCTGCAGCTTGTCCTACAATTCTAAAGCATACTATGGACGTTTACATCACTTTTGAATATTGATATGATTTGTTGAAATACTTTCCATCTTCCTGGTAATTAATGTGAAAATAGTCCCAAATTACTTCCACAGGAGGCTAACAGAAGCATTAAAAATACAAAGCACCAATACCACATCAAATTTAGATAAAGGCCTCGAGCTCAACTCTGCCTGGACTCCGTTCCTATCAGAACTTTAGCGTCAATGTTGACCCACGGCTACGTGCATTTTCTTGTTGACAATTTGTTTATTTTATTTTTAACGGGCATATACACCTCACAACTGAAGAAGACTTACGAGCCGAAACGTATTGTGAATTTATATATATAATTTAATGCTACTAAGCTAATGAACATTAATTACCAGGAAGTTATTAAAGTAACGATGACAATCTACGACATTATTTCCCATCTTATGCTTAATATAATTACTTTACAGTTACTGTACACATAATAATAAAATAAAATAATAAAGAAATAAAATGAAGTCAGGTTGTGATGCCTCCGTATACTGATACAGAGTTCCCTCGCTGAATCGCAATCGAGAGACGCTGCAGGAGATAGTCAGTTGAACGAGGTTCCCCTGTCTACAGCCTGATCCTACCTAGATCCCTTACCAAGGCCATCGACTTGGGGCCCAGCACTCCCATAGTCTCGATTGCAAGTGGGGAAAAGAAATGGCTGGGTGGAAGGCTACTATATTTATTTTATTTTCTCTCCTCTGCTGCGGCAGCCACTCTCCCTGGTGCTTGGGTAGCATCAGCTCTATAGGATGGAGCGAAGGTGTCTGGGCAAGTCGCGTCCCATACCAGCAAACGACCTGATTTCCAAGGTGCCAGGGTCACACCATCTGGTCTCCTGCCATCTGACCTGACCAAACCAGGCGGCTCCAATCGAGACGGGATCTTGGCTGATGACAGAGCCCGCTTCACGATGTCATTCAGTGCGGTATGACGTTGATGTCTTCCTTCACTTTGTCTGCAACTGAGGGCATGACTTATGCTTGATTGACACAGAAGCATGTTTCAAGGAAAGAACTTGCCTCTCCCAAGCTTTGACTGGTTATAAACACTTTCAACTTCTTAAGTTTTTCCCTTTACTTTCTGCACATGCTGTAGTTGGGTTTTGTCTGCATGAATTATGCCACTTGTCAGTTACTGCTTTATTCCATTACCATTGCCTAGACATGATAAACCTCTTGTTTTCGGCAAGTAACCAATCTTACGGAAATCTATCAGAAGGACAGACATTGTCTTGTAGCCTGCTCCAATAGTGTTACATCTAGACAAAGCTGCATACACACCTACTCCTATCTGAATTGGATAGCCATTGCTGCCTTATTCTACAGGTATTTTTAGAGTTCACCAACCAATTAGCTATACTCATATTATAGTAATTATTATTATTATTAAAACTACTATTGATACTACTATTGATACGACTATTATCATTTATTATATTGTTATCACTATTATTTGATAGTATTGATAAAGGCCAAAAATAACAGAATGTGCAAGATTTGAGAAGATCAATGCATTAACTAATTTGAAATGTTTAAACAGTTTGAAGGATTTTTTTTACACATTTTACCAGATAAAGCAAATCCAACAGTTCAAGGCAATGCAATAATAAAAGCTTTATAGTTTGTTGTGCTATATATTTTGTTCAACATCTATCTGTTGTATCAGAGGTAGCTACATTAATACTTTTAATCAAATTTTAATGCAATACCAAATGTTACACGAGACCTAACCAAAGACAGATACAGATATTTATTTATACCTGTGCTGGCTGAAATTCGGATTGGTGGCCTAATTAGGAGAAGAGCTTGATAAGCCTTGCTGCATACACTGTCAATTTGTGGAGTACAATCTTTAAACCACAACCGTAATCATGTGAAATTTAGCACCTTCGCACCACCTTCAGGTACATCTGCTAAAAGTCACTGATTACTATTTTGTATAACTTAACATTAAATTTGCACTACCCAAATATCAACTTAAAATCAACAGTTTCTTTATCTCAATAGCAATAATTGTGAAGTACATGCCACACCCACCATGGAATGAATCTGCAATGTCCCTATAGCCAACAATATTTTCAAGGACATATTCTAACTGTGAGCTAAATTTCATGCTTCAATCATCCAAGGCACAATTCTATTAAAATTCTGCACACACCAGCTGGACTAATAATCATCATTTGTTTTATACATGTGTTTGTGTGTGACCATATAGGCACTGCATGACAATCTGGATGTCATCAAAGACTGTCCACAACTTGTGCAAATGTTACAGGATCTGGAAGGAGAACACGTAGCCAGCCCATCTAGTAACAATCACTTCCCTGCCAATTCCCTGCCTGTTTCCCATCAATAATGTATATTTACTAATGACTCATCTTTTTAATTGAACAATGTTGTTATCTGACTGGTGTGTTAAAAATGAACCTGATTGGAAGCCATCGGCACCTCATGAAAGAGAATGCCTTGTGCCTTGTTGTCACACCCTCTCTGCCTTTATGAGGTGAGACTTGTAGTCCTTACTGAGTGCCTTCCTCCAGTACTGAAGTACCGCCAGTTCATCCTGCCCTACTAGAAGCACGTCGGTGAGCAGCCTGGTGAGTCTGTCTGTCCCTTGCTTATGGTCCATATGGCCCATCTGTGAGAACTTGTACAACACCTTCACTTTGCTGCAACAGGGAAGGAGTCCAATGGCGGATAAAAGAACCAATTGTTGAGCACACTTACTTCATCCAGTCCTCCTTGAGAGTTGCCACTCCTCTGTTGATGAGACTATCCGACAGGTCTCCCGACAGAAGTGCCATGAGCCTCTGCAGTAACACAGGATCTGCATGCACACAAACATACACAGCATAACAACAACAAGTGTTAGTGACAACTCTCATTTAAGAAGGCGTTCATTTCTGATTGATAAACCTCCCTCCCCAGGGAGAATTTTTTTTTCTTCCTGGGGTGGGTGATAGCTGGTGCAGGTTTTGTATTGAGACAGAGGTACTTTAAATCCTTAAGAACGAGAGGAGGGCTACTATATGTAGATGCTCTCGCTCTCAGGGCATTTTATAATTTAGCTAAGTGTATATTTGCAGGTATCACTGGATTTAAATTTATTATATATTAGCTTCTCACTCCTTCGAGACTTCTGTGACTAGTTTGTTCCATGACCATTTGCTCATCTACTACCAACTGATAGTCTGGTTGCAGCTTCAATGCCAGCAGTGTTACAGTCTAGAAACAGTTTTATTTGGGTGATATGACTAAGGGGTTTAGATGTTTAGCTCTTGGCTTTGTGGGTTTATTCACTGGTTGTAACTAGTTTGCAGTGGCTTCATCAGGACAAAGGGAAGTTTATTTCTGGAACAATCGAACAATGCATCTTTCTGGGTTATCATTGTTACAATACTGAATAATTAATTTACGTTTCATTTTTCGCTCACTATCACTTGCTACTAACTGTATCGGGCAAGGATGTAGTCGTAGCTGTCGGCGCTCCCTGCCACTGTGCAAAGCAAAGACCATTATTAAAAATGATGGCATCCAGTAGTTGCTATGGAGTTGTACCACCAAGTAAATTTTCCATAGTTTCTCTTCATCTTCTCTGGATAGTACTTCTGCTTGCCATTTTGCCGATCTAATTCCTTAGGCATTTCATTTTAGTATCAAGGGATCTCTTGAAATCAATAAATTTCGTTTGAGAAGCCCCCAGGCCCCTAGCAGCATCCTCGCTACACTTGGAACGCCTCAGCCCAGGGCCTTTGGGCTTCTGCGAGCGGTAGATCCCTTGGTCTCAGTATCTTTTTTTTTCTTTCTATAGAGTCTGACCTTTTATCCAAGCTTTTCACCACTAGTAGCTCAATAAAAAATAAGAATAATACATTAGGACAGCCGCTGTTTGAAATTGGATTAAACGGTTATGTGTTTTAATTAATCAGTCCCTTTTCCTCATAGCTACTACATATACTCTAAATAAATCACAACTAAGTAAAGTACCAACATAAAAAGGGAGGCGGTCACCCCCTGCCCCCCCCCCCCCCCCTTAAGTACAGCCCTGCTCCCCATCAGTACTTTTCAGTGCTAGCACGTTGACTTTGAAACATGAACATGAAATCAGAATAGCTTTCTGTTTTAAAGCACTGCCAGGAAACAGAATTTTACTCCCATTGGTCCTTCTATATCTAAGAAAGTTTCCTTTGCTTTCTGTACATAGACCCTTGAGCTCACATTTCTGCTCTGGTAGTCTCTGTGCTGCAGAGTATACCATCAGTTTGTAGTACTTCAGTGGGTCCTCATCCGGGTGTGGAGCAGGCTCTTCGCTCAGCTTGGAGTAGTGGCGCCGAAGTGGCGGTAAAATATCCAGCAGCACGTGCAGTTCTGATGCCACCACGTGACCAGGAAGCTCGACTCCGACAGAGAGCCCGAGGAAGTTGCAGACAAACGGTTCCTTGTAGACAGAGCTGAAACTGACAATCTGGCTGCAAGTGTCGGGGATTAGATTCTGCAATGGTGTGTGTGTGTGTGTGTGTTATATGAAGTCAGTTATAATTTTTCCACAAGCACACTATGTACATTAGACTTCCCATATAAACAAACAATGAAAGTGAAATGATTAAGACTTCCCATATAAACAAACAATAAAAGTGAAATGATTTGGGGCATCTTGTTTTGAGGCTGATGTAGTATCTGATGTAACGAGATGGATACTTCCATAAAAACAAAAAAAAACAAAAAAAACAAAAAACAAAAAAAACAAAAACAAAAAAACAACAACAGAAAGATTAAAAAAAAATATATATAAAAAAATTAAATGTAGCCCAAAAACTGCTTTAATAACCCTTATGTGCATGCTTGTGCAAAGGTTACAGATAGTACATGACTTCATACTAATCTTGTACTTCTGGATTCTACCGGTTGGCTAGGCTTCAGGGTGGTCCTTTATGCAACAAATAAGGCATTGTAAAATGAAGTAACAATCACTGAGTTCCTGTGATAGTCAATGGCTTGTGTCCAACATATCCCATGGTCAAGGTATCTGTTGGGTATGTTCGTGTAACAATTAATTTGTATGCAAGTGAAGTTGAGCAATTCCAGACGACTCCTGTGGTCTGTTATGTAATAGCCAACACAGTAGTAGCTACGACTTAAAAATCACTTCTTCTGTATACCGCTCCTTCCTTTATTTGTGGCAATTCTTTGGCCAGTTTTTCTTCTAACTTTTAATTGTTGTTTGACTACCCACTCTTTAACCTGCTTTATTTAATCTTCTCGTGTAAGCTGCTCTGCCATGATGATCTGTAAGTCAAGGGAAGCAGGCAGGTGAAGGACCACCCAAGGGAATTTTGTAGAGTCACTAGTTATGGACTGGGGTTGTGATGCATACTTCACACCATTTATGAGTGTTTTTTGTTTGTGTTTTCTGTTCTGCTGTATGCGATAAGTAAGGAACAATAAAAAAAATACTTAAATTGGATATAATCATGTAACAATTTGCCAGAATCTTGTATTGACCTTATTATAAAGGCAAATGTTTTTTGTTTTTGTAGTTTTTCCTATATTAACTGCTTACTTTTAAGATATTGATGATGGAGGTTACCGTGGTTACATCACTTCCACGCACTATCAACTGGTCTCCTTTCAGTATGTGATATGCTAACTCAGCAAAATCTTGCTTCTCTAACACCTAACACGCCCACACAAATCTATATTAATTAACACTATATAAAGAAGACAAATACTCACTGAGAAGAGGTGCTTGAGAGACTGGAACAGGGGCTGACCTTCCACTGAAAAGAGATGCATATGATCACATGAAAGAGGTGAAGGCTCACAACTTAAGTAAATAAATACACAATCACGAGAGTCTCTATTGGCTATGTGTTGATAGTACACACCCAGAGAGCAAAGCAAACATTCTAAAGTACCAGCTGGAACTTAATTAAACAAAAGGGAATTTCAAGTCTGCATAATGACCAAAGTTCTCTTTCACATCTCCCTTTCAATGAAACCTGCCTAGAGTAAAAATAACCCTCCTTCATACTGCCCCTATACTTATAACACTGTATTATCACCACTACAATCCTCATTTCCTACCTTGCACAACCTGAAAGTGTACAAAGTAAAATTATTCCCCCTCCTCCCCCCCCTACTGTATGATCATCACTATTACTCCAAACCCTAATTTCTAGAAGTTGCTCACCTTGCACGACTTGGAAGTCTACAACATTCAGAGGTTTCTCAAGCCACGCCTCTTTTCCCTGCACCTCGCCGTCGTCTTGAACATGAGGGTTGCTAGGCTGAGTGACTGCCATCACACGTGGCGGTCCTTCCAATACACACTCGATCACACGCTGGCCTCCTGCCTTCAGGAGAAACACAAAGTACTTGTGCAAGTGGACAAACACTTCACTGTCACCAGTAATGTCTACCAGAGACCTGCCAGTCTGGTTAGTCCGGGGTCTACGCAGATGATCTAAGACAACAGAAGTACTATCACACATGCACACACACCATGTGCATACACACACACGCACACCACATACATACACACACACACACCACATGCACATATACCACATGCACACACACACACACATACCACATACACACATACCACATACACACACCACATGTACACACACACACACATACCACATGCACACACACATACAACACACATACAACACACATACATACCACATGCACACACACACACCACACACATATACCACATGCACACACATACAACACACACACACCACATGCACATATACCACATGCACACACACAAACACCACATGCACATATACCACATGCACACACACACACATACCACATGCATACACACATACAACATACACACACACACCACATGCACATGTACCACATGTACCACATGCACACACACACATACCACATGCACACACACACATACCACATGCACACACACACACATACCACATGCACACACACATACAACACACACACACACACACTTCCCTGGGACTACATTTCTAGTCCACAGATGTGTGTGGTCTTACCTAAGCTTGAAATGCTGGACCGTAGAGACCGTGAATTAGTCGACTTGTTGTCATCTGACTCTGATGCAAACACTTTGTCCGCCTACACAAGCCACACAAACCTTGATGCTATGGCAACATGCTAGCAACACATGGCTAACAATAGTGACAATATTATTATATAGTAACACATGGAACCATTAGCAGTGTTAGTGAATGCTGGCTGCACTTAGGCACTTAGATAACTTATGTTCACTTAGATAACTTATGTTTTCACTTAATGTTCTCATTCACTACATTCCCTTGTTGCTAACTCTCACAATCATATATAACCATACTTGTTCATTCATCCACTCATTCTGTTACTGAGTTGTTCAACGTGATAAAAGATTAATGATTTAGTAGCATACCCTGCTGGCTGATAACCGTCTCTTTGGGGTATCCTACAGCAGCATATTTAAATAAAATGGCATCCATGACAACACCTCACACATTGGCTTGTAGATATGATAAGTGCACACTAGTATATGTAACTGAGGACTGGAAACACACGCACACACACACACACACACAACTTCATACTTTGTACTTTAGGATTGTTTGTCAAGGTACAAGTTCTCGTGAACCAAATGCAATGTCATCAGTTTACAGTTCAGTCCTGACAAACACATTTAGTAACTGAATACAGTTTTGGATACAAACATTAATAGTGTATAATCTTGACTACCGTTAGTAGACTACATTGAGAAGTTAACAACAATACTGTAAACTTGATAAAACACCACAAAATAAACTTTAATCTAAATTATCACCACTGTCTAACGAAATTCCAGCGCACCTACTTTTAGTATTGTTTTTAATTGGAACTACTATTTCTATTACTTCAAAGGACTAAATTACACATTTGATGAGTGTTGCCCATCATAATGCAGCTAAGTACTACACTAGGTCATACTGTATTTCCAAGTTTCAACGACTGATGACCCTTTCCAACAAAGTACTTGTGACACACACAAAGATGATGCAGTACTTCATGAGATAAAGGCCACAATAATTTTACCGTATTTCTATCAGGTTAATTCATTGCTATGTTTATTCACCATCTACAGCTGAACTTACATTTCTGACTGTAGTACAACTACACCTTAATGGGACGAGATTACACCTTATACAAGACTACACCTTAATGGCACCAGATTACACCTTAATCAAGACTACACCTTAATGGCCCAAGATTACACCTTACACAAGACAAGATTACACCTTACACAAGATTACACCTTAATCACACAAGCCTACCTCAGTGTGAGTGTGACATAGAGCAATAGAGGATGATAAAGAAGAGAGAAATACCAGAGTACAGAGAGTGAAGGAGTCGCCATACCTTAGCCTGAAGGTCGTCAATGAGCTTCCTGAAGTGCTTGACAAGGAATGGCCAAGAGTTAATGAGAAAGACCCTGTCCATCATCACCACAATTAAGCTGTATCTACGGACATATACAAAACACATCATAACTCATCACTGCCACACTAGACTTCAATAATTTGTAAAACTAGAGGTGTGCTTCAGAACAAATCACAAGTGAGCTAACCTAGAGATATTTCATATTACAAAATATTCACATTCTAAATATGAACGTTCAATTCTTTCCTCATGATCTGTGAACAGATAGACAAACTACATATGTACTTATAAGTTGTTTTTTTCCAATCACCTATAAGAGAGAACAATTGCAAACAATCAGGCAACTTTTTTTTCAATTCATGTATAATCTCAAACTGGGTAAGTTGTTGGTCAAAATGACATATAGCAATTTGAGTCAGCGTGGATACAATGGCTCATTAAAGCAAAATTTTATTATGCTCATGAATTATTTTTAATGTATGTGCTTATTTTATTTTTAATTGCAATGTATACACCAATTCCAATGTCATGCCAATGGTGCACTATAGAACAAATGACAAATAGAAAATTAATATTGAACACCACATTTTTATCTTTGAATCTTGCGTTATATTGCATAATAATTATTTTTTTGAGTTTTTAAAATATATTTATAGATATACCTGCATGAACTACACTTTTAGTTTTGCTTGGAAGCAAGATACCATACAGAATCAGAATCATCAGTTAAAAGCTCAGCTTAATAGCCTCAAAGGTTGACTTTGTAATTGAAGCACTCACCTGCAGACACATTACAGCTACTAATGAACTTGCCTTTTCCAAGTACACCTAAATAGTGTCTTGCTTTGTTTCACTTGTCGCCAACAGAAGTGGCATCAACGAACACAAAGTGATATTGCCGATAAGGTTACCATGAATACCAAATCATTGCACGGGCATCAGAAAGAGGTTAGATGAAATATAGAAGAACAAGAAACATAGTGAAAGGAAGATTGAAATAACAAAAGAATGTCTTCTTCTTTTTTTTTAAAGTAAGTAGAGAGAGAAAGAGAAGAAAGATAAAGAAGAAAAGGAGAACGAAACGACTCTGCACTAGCCGGTGTGTCGCAGAACAAGATATGATTGATCAGCTACAAAACATTTCAACACCACCAACATTACTTGCATAGATAATAGATAGCATAGCTATCAGCTATCAATAGGAGCCGATAACCATGCTCACAGTTCTGGAATGAATATGTTTTGCAGAAATTAATAGGAGTATCCAATTAAGACAACAACAAACACTAGTCCACGTCCAAAGAAGTGGACACTGCAAAGCCTCAGTGACACCTTGCCAATACTACCAAAGATGTTTACTTACTTTGTATTAACTAAATGTTATTGCTCTGCCTATTGATATCAACTAAATGTTATTCTCTCCTTAGAAATGATTCTTTCAGCAATACATCAAAGCTGTCACTAGGGATGTAATGGAAGAATGTTTGTTTTGCAAGCAAGCGAGACGTGCTCAGGTTTTAAAATCACATTTACATGTATGATATAAATATATAATTATGGGATATAATTATTATAAGTGTTCAGGCCAGCTGAGCTCAGCCTCTTCAAGTCTTCTTCCCTGATGTGAAGAAACATCCATCAAACAACTATTTTAATTTTTCATTATTTAACTTATTCATTCACCTGTTGTAGCTATCATTTCTTTCATTTTACCACGTATTGAATTATTATTTTCTGTCACACTTCGTCGATGTTTGTCGAACTTTACCGTTTCCAAGTTATATTTTGTTTATTTATCTTCGTTCTTTCAGTTGTTGATTTTGTCAGTTATTGTATAGATTAATTGAGTTACCTTGTGTCTATTCTAATTACCTATAATTAACTGATCAGCCTGTTTAGGTTAACTTACTTTTGATCACTTTAGTGGTCTGGTCCTTCGAACACTCCTAAGTGCATTTGTGAAGCTACCGCTCTTCTAAGTGCATTTGTGAATTGTGTAGGGAGTTACAGGGACAATAAGGGTTTGATACCTCACTCAGAAACTAGCCTTATTATGCAGTATAATGACAGGAAACATTAAAAAATGGAAATAAACTGAAACAAAATGGGCCAAAGTTTGGAGAAAAATAGGTAGAGTTTGAGAGCATTTCCAAAAATTAAAATGGGAAAATTTTTGGCAGAATTCGGAAAGCCCTAGCAAGTAATACATCTACATAAATATGCAGTGTGGTACAAACATTTTTACAACAAGTCAATTTCAGAAACGTGATGATCTGGTACAAGTTAGTCTGCACAATAATGGCCAGTGGCTAGCAACAATGAAATTTCAGAACCCACCATGTCTGCGTTTGAGTCCACCCTCAAACCAACACGGCTCGACAACTCAACAACCATTCCATTTAATCGTTTCAGCACTGCCATTATCTTAAAGTAAATGGTAAACAAAGTTGTTATAGTGGTAACTGGGCATGTGTAGATAGGATCTAAAATAGTTATAGCATGCGCTAAGTCTTGGATTTAGTGCACTCAATCCTGGGGTCTGTGGCCCTCGGGCTAATCAACACTAATCCACTAGAAACCAAGCACTTATGCTCCAACTATTACATAGTATACTAATAATACAATATACAATAATAAATAATATATAATAAAACTGTTTTTAAAACATATGACAGTATTAATTCTTTATAGATTAAGAATTGTTGTTTACAAGTTTAGTACCACGTTTTATTTATATTAGTGATTTGATTGGGCATTTGTGAAAAATGTGATTATATCAATTACAAATTACATATACTAATAGAGCACTTCTCATTTAATAGATCTCAAGTTAAAAAAAGATTTGAGCTCCACACCTGATTGGTACATCGTGCTGCAGGAAAAAAAACTACACATAGATTAAAGTTCTTTTGTAACCATTTGTCTACTCAAACAGTCACCGATTGACCAATACAGACAGACAGACAGGCAGACAGACAGACAGGCAGGCAGACTTACAAGCTACTGAAGCCTCTAGCCTGGCAGTCCTGCAAGTTGAAGGTGTGAGACAAGACATGACAGCCACTGTCTTCTCCAAACACGATAGGCCCCTCCCTCCCAGGGCACACCTCACAGTTGAGACTCCGCACACATGCCTGGCGTAGAATACTGTAGAGCTGTGGTTGCTCAGGATACTGCCCACTCACGTAGCTGATCTGGGACTGGTCATCATAAGAGATGAAGCCAGGGTGGTCACATGACACTGAACAACATCCCTGTACCAAATACAGAAAGAAACTTGTAACAAACTTTTCAAAGACACTCGCACACAAAAAAGTAGTAAATGAGTAAATGCTAACAATGGTATAATGATAACCTGAAGGATTCGCAAGGTGCAAGTAAAACAGAACATTTTAGACAAGATGAGAAGTATACAATGAAGGAAATTATGAGTGTTGAAAACAACAACAACAACTACTACCAAATGAAACAAACATGAGAAATAGAAGTGCAGGATTTACATTATATCCAAAAATCTAAATGTGCCAGCTTGCATAGTTATTTAGCTATGAATAATACAATGCCTAATCATTCTCAAGGGTTGCTTCTAATCTTGCCAATGTAGTAATTACATATTGCTTCGTTAGCATGGCTAGCTCCTTGGCCAATTGTGTGAGTGCGCATGTGTGTGTGTGCATGCATGTGTGCGTATTATGTGCTATAAAACTTGACTACAATTGAAACTATTTTTCTATAGTGAAACATGATGTGATGGGAGTTGACAAAGCCATTCCAATTTTTTTAAGTATGCGTGTGGGTAGGATTTTCTTGAATTGATAGCATGATGACCCCTTACCTCACACTGATCACTTGACTGTTGATGCGGGAGCTGATGGATAATGCTGGGTAAAGACGCACCCACTGAACTGTCAACTATGCCACTCCCACCTCTGCTGACGTCACTGTAGCTCCCATCCTCTGCATGGCCCCCTCCTGCGTTAGCCACACCTACAGCAGAGTGAGAAGCTGGCACTCGTTTGTCAGGAGGTACAGAATCCATGAGTAGCTGTGCATCTTGAGCACTGTGAAATGCCTACAAGAAGAAATAGGTAACTTATTACTCCAGGATAGATAGAAATTATTCTATAGAACAATAGTTCAGTTTGCTTGAAATATACACACTTGCACCGTGGCTGAGCTACTGTAAACAGCTACCAGTGTTTTCCCGTCGTCAGAGAAACCTACTTTCTACAAACACTAACCTGAGTACAAAATAGAATACAGGGTCCGTGAGCTTCGCAAAAATGGCATAGTCCAACTATAGCATTCATTTTTATCTTTCACTCCGGTATCTCTTCTAAACTACCACTTTTCCCGCACTTTGTACCCGTAACTTACCGCAGCACATGACTTAAGGGGCGTGGCTTAATAGAACCGGCGGTAATTGATTAAAAAAAGACTTAATTGATATGGTGTGAGCCGGCCTGCATCCTTTTGTGGGAGAGGGGTTTGCACCTCGACGGTGTTGTGCTGCAGTCGTTCTTCTAATTTTCTCGTCTAGAAGTCACTTCACCCCGAGTTGTTTGTTAAATGTTTGGTGTTCCTTGTTCGAAGATTCGCCCCTAACTGCCAAGTACTTAGCTAAATATAGATTAGCAAGTACTTGAGCTTGTTAGGAGTTGTAGCAGGACGGTTGTCACTAATTAAAGGTTTCCTTGCTGGTCTAGTGCAATTGAGAAGAGACACAGCCCTTGGTAAGTGGAGATGTATGGGCTTCTGCTGGACTCCATTCAGAAATTCATCTGCGAGCAGTATGGGGAGAGGTACTGGTCTATGGTTCGTCGTCGTGCCAACCTGAAGAACCAGTGGTTTGTAACCCATGAAGTGTACAGTGACTCTGTGATGCAGCAATTGGTGGATGCCGCAGCTCAGGAGCTCGGTCAAGACAAGGAGACGGTCATGCGAATGTTCGGTAAGTACTTTGCCGAGAGTATCGGTCGCTATGGTTATGCCAGGTTGCTGCGAGTGCTTGGCAGAGACTTGAGGGACTTTCTGAACGGACTTGATGACCTCCACGAGTACTTGCGTTTTAGTTATCCCAAGATGCGCCCACCTTCGTTCTTCTGCGAGTGTGAAACGGTAGATGGGCTGAAGCTGCACTACACGACTAAGAGGCGTGGCTACCTGCATTACGTTATTGGTCAGCTAATGACAGTGGGCAGGATATATGGTAAGGAGGTAGAAGTGGAACTGGTATCGGAAGAATTGTCAGACAATGGCACATGCCACATTGTACTCGACCTTAAATTTGACAACATGGAGTTCATGCAGCACCAGCAGATCGAAGTACAGCAGAAACAGTTCATGGTGGACTCGAAGACGTTCCTTGGCATGTTCCCGTTCTGTCTCCTCCTTGATCAGGAGCTGGTTATTCAGGAAGTGGGGCCCAAGATCACGGAAGTTTTGCCTCCTGTCATTGGTTTCCGCCTGGCTGATGCCTTCAACATCCACAAGCCTTTACTAGAGGATATAACGTTAAAAGAGGTGGGTGGGGCTGTGTGAGAGTGGTTAGGAGGGGCCAATTGTATTCCTAAGGG
>WLWD01004188.1_pt1 | contig 34861 bp, 14 predicted proteins | sample 6712731 | NCBI WGS metagenome assembly WLWD01 (sample SAMN12718690, study PRJNA576275) | sponge metagenome | isolation source: marine sponge | host: Mycale hentscheli | place: New Zealand: South Island, Marlborough, Capsize Point | collected 2014-11-01 | reverse complement strand
ATGTAAACTTCTACTTGAAGAGTTTACAAGCAGTTTGCAAGGCCGTCCATGTGAACTTACATGCACACTTTTTGGTAACTACTTGTAAACCTTGAACACTTGTTAACTCGTTGCAAACTTCAAGTTCACAATTTGCAAACTATCTTTGTAAACTTGGGCTTTTGGCCCTGTGAATGTCATCTTGTTTTGAAAGGTTGGATACAGTTAAGAAAGTTCTCTCTGGAAGGTTCAGGATAAAAGATATGGGGCCTCTGCATTGATGTAGTTCAAGATGAAGATGGTATTTGGATACACCAGAATCAGTATATCTCTCAATGATGTGTGCAAGGTTGATGGATGCCAAGCCAGTGAGTGTCTGCCAGCGGATTCAAATGTGAAACTAATGAAGGTGTCAGCAAACTACTGGAGAGTAACTTATCTTATTAATCAATGGTTGGCAGTCTACTTTATGCTGCTACAGTTACCCGAACCATACATAGCTCATGCTGTTGGAGCAGTTTCCAAATTTTGTGCTCAGCAATATGAGGTTTGTGGGGTCAGAGCCTGGAAGGAAGAAGAGAACGTAAGAAGACAAGAGACTGTACATGTAAAGGAACTGTGTGTGTGTATCATCCATGTACAGTAGAGGTCAAAAAAAAAGTTCCCATAGCGACCAGACTTTTTAGCGACTAACAGAAAAATAGTCTCTAGGGTAAGGAGACTTTTTAACGACTTTGTATCAACCAATGCCGACTACACAAGTCACCAGCTGCTGAACCGACTTTAAACCTGTTGTTTATTCTTTTAAAAAATGGTTTGCAGCCTAGTTTTAATCTGATTTTGCAGCTGCTACACATCAAGCTGGTGCTGCCGGTACTTGTTTAACCACAATAACTGAAGTGCTCTAGAAGGGTTCTGCCCCTAACCTTAAAAAAGTCAGACTCAGAAAGGTCGCTAAAGAAAAAAGTCGGTACAAAAAAAAAAATTGCCAAAAAAGTCGGCTAAAAGTTGCTCAAAAAAATCGTGAGTCTTCCGTACAGACTTTAGAAAGTCCTTAAACCGACTCAATGTGAACTTTTTTTTGGCCCCTACTGTACTTACCGTTTGCTTGTAGGCATTGTTTATATGTGTTGTGAGATCATCGATCGTTGAGTGCTGTGCGTGTAATGGAATTCTTTTTGTTTATGTGTAATATATTATTGCTGTATCATTGTCTTTCGGTTAATTGTGTCTGCTGTTGCGTGGGTGTTCGGCTTAAGTATATAAGGGCCACGCATGCGTCAGTGCCATTCTCATGCAAGACAATTTGAATTAAAACGTATTTTGTTCTGCCTGTGACGGACGGTGGGTAGCTAGGCCTTAGTAAGCCCGCGATCCTGCTTACTCCTACGGAGAGACTTGGACTGGTGGCAGCGTATCTTGGGTTGGAGACATCGTCGCCCTTCACCTCAACAAGTGAACGGTGACGGTAGTCACATTCCCCCCCACAAGGTTCATCTCACAGCTGTAAAAAGAGTACTATGTTACTTGAGTGGTACTAAGAATTTGTTAGGGACATTCTCACTGCTTACTCTGATTCTAATTAGGCCAGTGATTGTGATGATAGACCTTGTACATCTGGTATTATATTCACATCCAGGTGCTGCATTTTGCTGGAGCAACAGAAAACAACCAGTTTTTGCCCTATCTACAGCCAAGTCGGAATATAATATAGCACTCAGTGCAGTTACATAGGAAGCAGCATGGCTTTAAAAGCTACTGATGGTTCTTCGTATGCCCTGTCAGCCAATTATTCGGATGGAAGATAGCCAAGGAGCAATAGCATGGACCAAAAATTCTGTGGATCACTCAAGAACCAAGCACATAGCATACGGTTTCACTTCATTCTTGAAGCACAAGAGAATGGAATGATCTAAATCAAGTACTGCTCTAATGCTTAAAAACTGACTGGAGTATTAGGCGACTACTTACCATTTCTTGACACAATGCGCCTCATCAACTACAAAGCCAATTAAATTTTGTTAATATATATTAGACATCAGCATAGTCTTCTATTCAGTAGAAAAAATAAACATTCTGGACTTGTAAAAACCACCTGAAACTTTCCATTTTTTATTGCTGTTCTTACTGTTTGTAGCGTTGAATCTTTCTTTGATCTATTAATAGCTGTGTAAGAATCTTTTCAGTTATTGATCTAACTTGATCTTTCATCAAAGCTAGCAAGGGAGATACAACCATTACTATAGATTTGCCCTTTACACCCCTCAGCAAATCAAAAACCAGTGGCAGAAGAGTGTAGCATAGTGATTTACCATATCCAGTTGGCAAGGATACGAACACATCATTTCCACTAGCAAACTGAACTATGCAGGCTTTTTGTTCAGGTTTCAAGGTGTACCCAAGGAATACGGAAAGACCTACAGTAGTTGAGCTTGAAGAAGCCATATCATACACCTTTCAAAAATCATTTGCTGATGCGCAAAGGTAACCGCTTGGGAAGCGAGTTGTCAGGCTTATAATAAAGTGCGCACAAAATGTTATCAGTGAAACCGCGGTTAAACACAACATTCCAACGGAACGAAATTGGGGCAGGCAATTGACCAGACCCTTCCGAGTGTAGAGATTTCGTAAAGGGTTTCGCTTGCGAGACTAAGCACTGGTAACCATGCTATTGATCCCTAATAGCACAGGTTACCCGTGTTATCACTCGCTAATACCGGCTTTTTAAAAAGTCGCTTGCAATTGCAGGTATACTGTATCGTTCACTCACTATCTCCTTATTCCAGAACTAGCTTCAACGTACGACTCCTTCTAATCTGTTGAAAAACAATCCGTCTAATACGGGTAGAGCTTCTGTGGTAAAGAATGACATTGTCTCCATCTAGAAACTACTCGAACTGTACGTTTCCAAGGCTAATGCTGCATGCGTGCGCACTAACCCGTATACTATTTCACTTAGCTACCTGGGTATTTCACTTAGTTTCCACTTAGTTTCGCGCTATTTCACTTTCCCCGTGCGATTTCAATTGAACAGCGATTTTGCCCATACATTTTTTAATATGCAACTTACGCGCCGTACTATTAGTATCAATATCGTTCGCTCCGGTAAGCTGTAATGGAGACTTAGTTTGTTTTTAGCAAGAATGGGTGCTTTGTTTTTACCTTGACACCATTTTCCCAAATCGAGGGAACGCACTTGAAGTAAAGCTAGTATCAGATCTTATTGTGGGGGTGTCTTGAAAGGAGACTGAGAATAACATAGACACTTTTACTTTCATTATCTGGTCATGCTAATGACTATTTTTTTAAGTTTTAGTCACAATGTTCAAAAATGCAAAATCAAATTTAGTTGTATAATTTGTACTAATTCTGCAATACATTTTTTTGTATTGTTTGTTTTCTAATAGTATGGGTTGTTTTTCTTTCTGGCTCCGTTATAGGTGCTCAAAATTTTAGCACAGGTGTAATAATAGCAAATGTTCACGTTCTAACTAGTTCTAAACCTGTGGTGAGTTGTGAAATGATTGCGATGTATATAGTTAATTGTGCGGATAGCTCATGAATAATTCAGCGAAGCGAGCGGAGCTGACTTATTAATGAGTCCGCGATATATACATAAATACCTAGGATTCAAAAACTGATTCAGTCATTTTAGGCTGAAATAATTATAATAATGGTAAATTTTCTCCTTGTTGACCCTGTAAAGAGGATATGGCAAGAAGTCAAAATGTCGGTAATGTTTTAATTAATATAATATTGACTAGCCCACCAAATGCATGTGACCACACTTGCTGACCAATACCACAAATATACCAAACCATGTGGCCAGGCATGCTTTGAGACTGCATGACAACTAACGTTGTTTTGTGGGACGCCATTTAAACCTTCGGACATTGCCATTTCAAAGGTATTTAGAATAAAACATAAGGATCAATCTATAGTACAATGATAGATAGTTTGTACCAAAACTCTATTTTTACTGTCCCCTATTTGAAAAGTTTTTATGTATAAATAGAGTTTTCAAAATTAAGTATAATTAAAACAGTTTCCACTTTATATGCAAGTGCACAACGAGACTCAACTGTATGGGATAATCTGCCTAGCAACCTATTTACAATAGCTAGTGTGGATAACTTTGATCTCCTACAAAGTCATGTAGCTGTATACAGTGATCAGTACAGAAGCTATCACGGCTACCATACAATTAGTACAACCTAACCAAAGTGATGTGTGCGCAACACAAATAAATATCCCAATCAACACAGCAACTAGTGGCCAGAATATATCCACAGATCCGTGCAGTGATAGTATTATTGCACCAGTAGTTGCTACCAAAAGACATTCAACATACTCTCCATCAAGCTCTCATAACTGGAGAAAAACGGTCCAAAACGACCTCGAACACTACAACTAAGAAAGTTAAATGAGCAATTAGCAAGTGTACCCAGAGCTATCACTGCCAAACCTGAAGCTATCACTGACAAACCTGAATTTATCACACCAAACCTGACCATGCAGGGTTTTCTGGAAAGGGTCTAGTGAAAAAGCTGAAAGACATAGCTTTGAGTCCAAATTGTTCACATACTTACTGTAGGAGTCAAAAAAAAGTTTCAAATTCCGTTCCGTAGAACGGCCGTCGCACAATTAAAAAACGGAGAAAAAACGGTACGCCGTTTGTTGAAAAACGGCCGTTCCGTTCGACCGCGTTACCGTTTTAATCTTTCTCGTTCACCGTATGTCTCGCTCAAAGAAATATAAAAAATCGTTTATCCAATAAAACGTTCCGATTTTTTGTTTACAGGCTCCAGAGGCGGAGCTTTTCGGGTTTAAAAAAAATTGAAGCCGTCCAATTCGAAGTTGTCTCGCGGAGAATTGTCAGTTCGACCACTGCACAGTATCAACGTTTTCTCGATGTTAGGGCCTTCGCAAGCTTAGATTTTTTACTACAGGAGGTCCATCAGTAGCTAACAGAAGATCTACGAAGTGCGGACCTCGTTATAGCTCTGTGCCCGTCGGAACTTCAGTCTGCAGCTTTATTGAAGCAAGATAAAATTTTATACGAGCTTTTTTGCACTATCCCCGTAGCGTTTAATGGTCGATACAAGGCCTTAGCTTGCTGATATAGCTATAGAAGAGTTTCTAGCTAGAAAATATCTGTGAATCGACGGAAATGCTTCACCGTTTTTTACCGTTTTAGTAAACGGTGTCGGCCGTTTAGTCAAAACGGTACGGAACGCAACGATAAAAACTACGGTTAAAAAACTACCGCTTTAGGGCCGTACTACGGAACGGAATTCGAAACTTTTTTTTGACTCCTGCTGTATTCACAAAACATTGCCTTTTAAATGCAAAATCTGATCAAATACTGTGCAACTTCAAAAATATTTACTCAGCTTGTGACCAGGTTAAATGTTCTTCTAAACAATCAAACATTCACTACATGGAGTTGGTTGATGAACACCCCACCCCGACTCCAATGAGACCATGAGATTTGTGTCAGAGCTGCTGCTAACGTACTGCTTCTTCAGAACACCAAGATGGTTATGTACACCGGGGATGGAAAAACATATGAACATCTCATGGAAATCAAGAGATTGTATGGCAATTCATTAGACAAGCTCCTTATTTTTCCAGGAGATTGGCATACTCTAAAAAATGTTCAGCCTGTATTAATCAAAATATATTATTATGCAGGTCTGAAAGAGCTAGCCCAAAAGTCTGGTTTTAAAGGAAAAACATTGACCTCCTTAGAGAGATGTTCAAACTTCAAACGAACACACAGCTTTTTACTACAAGCATGGCAGTCTTTATACAGGGGCATGCTTACTTCCTTTTTTAAAGCAAACACAGGGCTACCCGAAGTCACCATTGACGAAACAATACCTTTCCTTGACATGTTTCAGCAATTACATCCCATCCTCAGTGATAAAAAAACCTTTCACCAGTTCCTTGAGTATGTACACAAGCAAGCAGAATTGGATGACATGTGGAAGTTTTGGTACTCTTTTGTATTTATGGAGGGTTTAGTATACATTCAACTGTACATTGCAATCAGGTGCCAAAACTGGGAAAAGCGTGTCTCATCTTTAAAGTTAATGACTCCAACTTTTATAGCATACGACAGAACAACTTATCAGAAACTAATTCCACATCATTTGGCTGAACTACAGAAATTCCCACCTAGTATAATGAATAAATTGAAACAAGGTTTTACAGTGTCCAATGGGGAAAGAGGGCATGCAGTAGCATTTGATGAGGCCCATGATATGTGCATCAACAAAGACATGAAAATGGCAATAGTACGACCCACTCAATCTTACCTCCAAAAAACATCCCTGTTTCTCAGATATCGCATTAGTGCACATAAGAATCTTCTTGCTCAGTTGTTCCCTCAGTATGACAGCAAACCTGTCAGAGCTGGTATAGTTGATCGCACGCCTGAAATAAAAGCAAAGGAAGAAAACATCATTGCCATGACAGAAACAATAAATAAAACAAATTTATTCATAACCCCAGTACAAGAAAATCGTGGTTTATCAAATATGTTTACGTCCATCAAGGCTACACCAGAACAGAGACATGACCTACTGAAATTTAGACAACTATATTAATTATTACCTGCTCAAAAATCCTAGCACCAAGACATCCATGCATAGTAATAAACTGACAACCATGGCACCCCGAAAAACGGCTGGCAAACGTCAAATGAATCAGAAAGAAAAAGAAATGAAGCAATAGACAAAATGCCTTCGTCAGAGACTTGCCTGGTGCAACAGAACTAAGCAGTCATGTGATCCTAACCAGGAACAATATTCACTTTTACCCCGTGCCATTTGTGATCAGAATGGAAATCCCCACAGAGGTTCCAAAGCAATTTGGAAAGAGAAACTGAAACAGTGTTACTCCGGTTGTACTACTCCCGTAGTTTTAGACAACCTTCCATCTGAATGGGTACCTGAGATGACTGTTATTGATGGAATGTTTTTTCTTCATTGCAAACCACTCAGGACTGTCAAGACATTAAGTGACTATGCCATGTATTTGCTAGACAGGTTCTTGCTGCAACATTTCAAAGCTGGAGTAAGTGAAGTACATTTATTATTTGACTTAACCTAAAGTTATTTAAGCAAAAGAGACGAGACCAGACCAGTGGTATTAAACTTGCCACTGATCACCAACACATGGTCTTCACTCCTTCTTGCACTGTTCCCACAGCATGGAACACATATATAAACTGTCGGGAATGTAAGCGTTCAATCATAGAAGCAGTTGGACTGCCTTATTTAAAGCCAGCTAGATTTAAACTACGAACAGGTCAATCCTTATTTTTAAGTGGCTGTTTTTAGGAACTAATGATACTTCCATATTTTGTATATCTGCAAGCTCCCTGCCATGCCCGGATTCACGTTACATCTGTAGAAGCTGACATGCGCATTTGGCGGCATGTTACTCAAACACAGCTGAATCGTATTTTGGTATATTCACCAGACACAGATGTCTACAACATTGGTTTACCTTTGGTAGCAGAAAACCAAAGCAAACGTGTGATAGTACAAGTAAACCTGCCACAAGCTGCCTCATCATTGTACATTGACTTGAACAATATGCGAACAGCATTGGCTCTAGATCCTGATCTTGCTAGTCTACCACAGCACAAACTTCCTGAAATATTCCAAATTCTATTTATATGCTCTGGGTGCGACTACATCTCATATTTTGCAAAACTGGGAAAAGCTGCTTTCTTCAACATTTTTTTTCAACATGCTACATTCATAACTGGAGGTCAAATTGACGGTTTACTTTCCGATATATCAGAAGGATAGAAAAGGGTTTTTTATCTTTCTTGCGACTTATTGGTACACTGTACTTCAAGAAACATTACGCTGCTATTGTATCACTGAGAGGCATTGAAACCCCAGTGCAGTTGTTTAATGCTCATGCACACTCCAACCACGACATCAAAACACAGCACCTGATTTGGTATGATGACATTAGAGGTATTGTCAGTGACAGAATTACCTCTGAGGAAGAGCGAATGCCGTCCCATACATCCATGTGGCATCACTGGTTGCGCTCATGCTGGGTTGCTCATCTGTGGAAAAATTCGCCATATGCCGACATCTTTACTTCTCTGTCAGCTCCTGAACACAGTGGTTGGCTGCACTAAGATGATGGAAGCTACACATATGAGTGGGAATGTTCGCAGATCCAGCAGAGAATAAAGAAAACAATTGACTACCTTATGAAGGGGTGCTCTTGTAAAACAGGTTGCCAGTCCAAGAGATGTGGCTGCAGGAAAAACAACCACAATTGTGGACCTGGTTGTCAATGTCATAACTGCACCAACTTACCAGTAATGAATGCCCAAGAGCTTAAAGCTGCTTCTCAAGACTCGAGTGAATCAAGCTAGTCAGAACCTGAAAATGATATGGAGATAATAACAATTTTTGAAGATGACTATTGACTTTATAATCATCACCAATCTATTACTATAAGATGTCATGTATCTACATCCTCACATCATATTTTCATTCAACTTCAAGATTTATTGCATGTTTTAATTGTGTTGTTTTAAATTACTATTTAATGATACTACATAATTCTTTTGGATATTCCCGTTTCAAAGAAGTTACAGCTTTAAAATATATAACTAAACAAACTATAATTCAACCATGACATTAGTTTATGTTTCCAATACTTACCGTCTCAGAAAAGGGAAAATAACAGTACCACTAAAATATGGCCACCATATTGGTTTAAAGAGTTCTGCAGGAGCGAAGGGGTCACTTCAATTAATATTTTCTTAAGAACTCTGAATCACACATTTCTGTGAACTAACCCACGCTATAAACCAAAGCAACACCTCGCTAACTTAGCACAGAAGGTACTTTTCTCACAAACTTTTTATTTAATGCTCCCCGTGACTGGACAACAAAAAGTGGCGCGAATTTTTTAGTGCGGTTTATTGACTGTAGAGCTAGAGCTAGCTCTCTAGCTAGAGCTAGAGAGAGAGGGCGGAGGTTACCACTGACACTGGTGGGCATGCGCGAGTTGATCTTTATGGTCTTCCGGCCTATGACTGGTTGGCACCAATTGGGGTGTCGGTCTAGTATACAGGTAATAGCTTCCTCTATCAGGTGACTGTCTGAAACTGGAGCGGTAGTAATGATCACATGATCAATAGTAAATATTGAGACTAGTGCTTTGACACACCCTCAGCTTCAAGTAATTTTCTTGATCTTGTTGGTAAGACTACCCCATAGCTTTCAATGTTTGTGACGTTCTTTCAAGGAATTTGCTAATACATGGTGGATTAGTTAAAGTTCTAGTTGAAATTGATTTGGAGCTTTTTATTGGCAATAAAGGTAAGAATTGATGAGAGGAGATTACAATATGTAAGGTGTTGAAGCTTATATATATAGAAAGCGATCTATATATACATATATAGAATGCTAGTTTAATCCTCTCCTTCACCTCTTTCCTTTAATGTTCTGTTTCTATAAGTTTAGGCTTGCTAAATCACTTGTGTTAACCTGTTACTTTGCTAAATATTTGTGTAGATGTATTACAGAGTAATTGCCTTCTTTTCCATAATATTATTTAGCAATGGTAAGTGCTTCATGTATATTTACTTTGTTAGCTAAATTCTTTAGATATAGTATGAGTAACTGATGATCATAAGCTGAGGTTTGGATTGTTTCATTATCACTATTATTATATGAGAATATCATTGCTATTGATACTTAATTGATACTTAATTGGATAAACAATACTCGGGTAGTGTTGTACATATACTTCAATGTGTATTATTTATCAAGTCAAAAATATTGAAAAGATAATGATTTAGACGGTAATAAAGTATATGCAAATATGAATTTTTAATCCAATTCAAATTGTTACAAGTACTTTTAGGGTTATTTAGATCTAGCAGTACAGGTTGTTTTACAAAAAAGAATATTTGTTCATAAATAGTAACAAAACAATGACCTATGGTGCAGTTAAAACTTACAAACTTACCAGAGTTTATTTTATTCAATGAGTGGTGTTGGTAAGTTAATGCACTCTTTGTTATAGTTATATGCCCTACACTGCAGTGTTGTTCCTTACTTGAAAATTCATTTCCAATAGTCTAACAATGAAGGTATGTCTTGTGTTGGTATTTCCATCAAACAGTTGGAGCAAGTGGTTAATATGGGATTTAAATTGTAAATTTTTTAGTAGCTGGAGCATTGGGAGTTAAAATGGTTCACAATACTGTAGTTTAAAAAAACCTAAGGGAGGCTCGCTCACCATTTGTGCTCAAGTACACCACAAGTTAGTTTATAAATGTCTGTAATATATGTTGGTATATTACATAATATTTACATAGTTAAGTTACAATGAAAGTAAACACTTTCAGATCAATAGTGGGAGTAAAGACTTCTATTGAACCACTACATTATGCCGTTAATATGAAAATACACTCATATTTATAATTCTATAAAGAAGTCACTTTATCTTTAGAGTGAGAAATGGTATAAATATTAAATATACTTACTCAGTGTGAATGCAATGACAAATCTTTCTTTTTTTTTCATCTGTCAGTTCATTTATTATAGGCAATAAGTAAAAGTTCTTGACAAGATAGTATACACTATAAAAATGAGAAGGTAATATATTGATTTAATTACGAGTAGTTCTTTTGAGGGATTTTATTGTCAGGTGAATTTTAAATTATACGTGTGGTATAATTTATGACATGTTAAAGTATTATAATTATTTTGCTACAGTGTATTTTATTGGTTTTATGAGATATTAATGGGTTATTATGTATGGTTATGTATTTGTGTGGTATGTAATGCTCAGATGCTTACAGGCAAGTTCATTACCATGGGAATACAGCATAATGCCTAATAAGGTGTTATGTGTACTAGTGAATATCATAATAGTTGTGAATATCTATAGTTATGTGGAACAATTATTATTCATAGACTATTAGTGATATTTACTACATACAATCTTATTCGACCCTTTCACAGATGTGACTGCCATATGGAGGTCAGACTACCTGTGGTCAAAAATAAATCATAAAAATCCAACTGCTTAAGTAATTGACTCCGTTCAAGTATCAAAATAATAGCTAGCTTTATTGCATTTTTTTCTATTAACCCATTTACACTATAATACTGATAACAGTATGGCATCAAACATTCAGTATGTTGATGCAGAAGGGGTGCCTTCTCAGTTTGATGCATAGTGGGGAAAAAAATTTGAAAGTGATTTTAAGCTTTTTGAGGTCGAATAAAGTGATAAAAATAGCGAAGATGGCTTTACTGGAGACTTGTGAAGGTGTAGCAGTCGTTAAATAAGCTCTATACATGCTCTAGATAACACTTCCAGTGAATGTAAGAGTTTAATCTCCAGGCTTGTTTCTTAAGCAGCAAAATCATCATATAAATTATCTAACCCAGGATGAATGTGCATGTGTAAACATCCCCCTTAACCTAGAACACAGCTTTGTTAATTCAGAACTGTAGTGTATCTATACACAAGTGTTTTATAGAGAAAACTGATATATAGACAGAGAACATGTATTATTGTAACTTCAACACCATCATAATATCGTGACACCTGAACAAAACTTTTTCATGCACACAATAACTTAATTTTTTTCATAATTTCCAGTTATAATTCTGTTCTCTAAAGTGAATCTACAATAATCACTTGTGCTACAGCTACATAATTCCATTAAAATTAAAAAATAAACTAAATAATTTATATTTTTGTGGTTTGTAACTGGAAAACACCTTTAGTGGTTTAACTCATTAGCAACAATATGATAAATAAATGTGTTGGGTAATTTTCTCATTGGTAACTTGATTAAAAAAATGTTATTTATTAATTGTATCATCTGCCTGAAACAGGTGAAATAGTTTATTAAGATATGTACTTAGCTAGTGCTGTCATCATGGATCGAACCCAGGGCTGCTCGGTTGCTTAATGCACAAGCAGCATGCAAACATTTTTTTAAATACTTTATTGTGAAAACAACACCTGCCAATGAGAGAGAATACTTCTAATGAGTAAAAGAAACTGGTTTTGTTTAAAAACAGCCTGTGAGAGAGATATAATACATCTAGTGAGTAAACGAAGGTTGTGTTGATAACATTTAGCAAGTGAATGGTGATATGCATGCATGAATCCCAATTCACTGTAGCTTTAAAATGTGTTCATTTTCATTTGGTGAAGTAAACATGATTGTTTTCCCAAATGTCAATATTTGATTCAAGTTGTTGGTTTTGGGACTATAGAAAAGTGTACATTTACAAGATTCTATTGGATCAGACTGCGCTAAGGATTCACACGTTACTAAATGATTTTCTATTTATTACATTCACAGCAGCAGATGTTGACAAGTGTAGCATTTAATAGCAATGTCAAGCTGGTCTTTACCACTTCATTTTTCTAGATTTCAATCCAATGATTAAGTACATGCTATACCCCTAGTCATTTATTTTCTTCTTCACATCTTACTAATATAATCAAGATTATCCGGTATCCTGAATAGGGTGTGGTGTTGATGTCATGCTGAGAACAGCTAGTCTGCTCTATAGGTGTCTTAGCTATAGAAACCATACTATTTCTATGTTGTTCCTGATCTGATATGGCCAACTAGTATGTCCAAGTTGAGTTGGCCGCAAGAAAAACTTGAATAACTTTAGAACGGAAACAGCTACGCATCCAGGGTTTGCACCATTGGAAAGCTTGCGCCGAAGCGGTAAAAAATATTCCCTCAGTAAACTCCAAAACCGGAGAGAAAGTGATATTCCAAAACTCAATACAAAAGTCTATGGGAATAGAAAAAACCACAGGTTTCCCGCTCAAAACGCGCCCGCTTTTAGTCACGCGGTCTGGCTCAATTTATCACGCGGACTGTCTTCATTAAGAATTTTGTAAACTATGAGCGGCTTCTTCTCAGATTGTTGTGTTTCTAGCTTTACATCGCGATTAGCTTAGGTTGGAGTGTGGAAACAGGATAGACGGAGTGTTCTGTTGTTGCAGAGGGTACAGAACCACCTGATAGGATGTTGGTATGATTATTTGTCTACCTGTTCAATAACAAATGCCATATAGCCAATATATTTCTGTGATATAGCTATCATTTAGCTAGCAACTTGTAATACAGCCACACTTACGCTGTTTGCCGTTACATTGTGTGCTTGTCAAAGCCGTGTTTATGCCAATTCCTTTTCTTCACTATTATAGATGCCGTTTATTGTAAGAATTAGGACCAAGTCAGGCAGAACTCCACCTTCAACTCGGATCACAACTATTTTTTGTATGTGTACTACTTAAATTATATCATTTCATCAATTTTCATATACCTTATAAATAAATGAAAGAATTGTTAATTTTATTTAACATGAAAGTCTATTAACTTTAGCTACAAGTTTACAGTGCTGTACTGCTGAATCCTGTGAACATCAGAATATTTCTTGGGACACAGTAGGTAGAATCCACTGATTTTACTACTGTCTCTATAGAAGAACTCCCACCAGTTTGCGTTTTCCATCTGCTGTACATTATCTGCGCATAAGAAACATAAATATCATTGAAAACAGACGAGGTGAGCTGTACAGCGCCCGAAAAACTCCATAAACTTCACTAAATTTCTTTCTTTCAATAGTTACAGTATTAATGCGCACCTGTGCTACCGCCCCTTTTTCAAGTGCAACGTTGACGTTTGCGCGCTTAATTGACTTGGATTCACATGACTAAATTGCTTCAGGTAAAGTACTAAATGCATTCCTCAATTACAGCGCTTGCGGTCGTGCCAACTCAACTTGGACATGAGGCTGATGATAGTATAGTCAGTAGTTCATATCTCTTGTCTCTTGAGCCTTCTCATATGCAGCTTTTAGTGTAGAAAGTATGAACTCAGGTGCATAGGGAATTGGAGTCATTCCACTAGAAACCAGTTGAATGCACAAATATTATAACACTCATGGTGGTGGTGATTTTCAGAACTGTAAGGGAATTCTAACAACAAGGTGGTACAGAAACGTGACATTTTAGCTTGTCATAGCAGCCATTTCTATGTAGCAGCTACATTAAACTAAATTCTGACATTCCTGGTACAGGAGTCAGTGTGACCAGTTTGTTGATATTAGTCTTTCATTGTCCTGAGAATCATGATCAGCATAATACTTTTCTGACTACCATCAGAAGAAGAATATGATAAGTTCAAGACATAAGAGGTATCAGAGCTACTGGATATACTATGACTAATAGTTCTGGTGCAGACCAAGGATGTAGTACTACCGAAAAGTTTGGAGGTGGAGGCTGGGGGTGAAAAAGAGAACTGGGGAAAGGGGGGGGGGGGCATTTTTGTTTACTTTTTGAGAGCATTACAAATGAGTTTGTGTAAAGTGTTGGGGACAAATAATGCAGACAAAACCTAAATAATGACAAAATAGTCCATTTAACAATATATACAGTAATTTGGGTTTACAAAAACATCCATAGCGCATCAAAAAGGCTTAATAATTCAGCTTTGTAAGTTATTTCTATATAAACAAGTGAAAATATAGCAATATTTAAAGTTGTTTTCTTTCATCTTTTGCTTTTCTGAAAGTTAAATAGTATTCGTAATGCAGAAAATGCTCATTCCTATGAGCCAATGATAGTCGTAACGTTAATAAATCTCAATATTTATTGGACAGTTGCAAGAAGTCCTTGATTCTCGATAGAATCACAAGTAGTACTATTACAGGTTGTTATCTTTTTGGAATTTGCTTTTTAATTACATAAGTAAATACAAGAAAATCCGTCCTTAAATCTTCCATATTGATGTCATACAATTCGGTCAATAGTTCAATGTGGCTTCGACAGTCTACACTATTTGCAAGCAAGATGGAGTGGTAGGAAGTGGGGATTTCTCCACTGCAATATAATAGATGAACAAAGTTTATTTTGAATTTGATCATGTAGCTAGCGTATAAAAGTATTTGTGGTACTTGAATCGTGTGTTGTTGGGCAAGCTAAGCGAGACTCCACTAACGGGTCTCAATTGAGATTTTAGTACATGACAAAGTTCAAAGAGGTCATTGTGTGTTCACCCCCGGAGGCTAGCGCGGGCGCAAGAAATTGGGGAGAAAAGACCTAGAAATAATGCTAGGTAAAGAAAAAACAACAACAAAGAGCTACAGACACAGAATGGGAGAAACATTTGCAGTTAGGTTTTCCAAAGTTAGCCGGGTTGGTATATCCAGTGCTTTAATGGGCGCGACCCTATAGCAGCACTCACCGTAGTCTGCTTTTTCTCTTGTTTTCTCACAGACTAAGCTGAAATTTAAAAAAAAGTGACAAATTAAAGGGACTTAAATGGTCATCTAATCAAAGTTCCTCTTCTCACAAGGCATAAAAGCCCGCCATCTTCAAGATCCGTTGTTGACAGAGTGAATGAATGAATGAATAACAGACTACTATAAATATCTCGCGCATGCGCACTGAGGGTTAATTAATAAACTTGCTTTGGTTTTGCATTTGATTATTCATATAGTAATACCCATAACAGATTACTGAGCAATGTGTATAGAAGAGAGAGAAACATAAAGAAAGATTGAGTGTGAGATGGAAGAAAGAAAAGGACAGGGAGGAATGAACTGGAAAATGAAGACTAGCTGAATATTCATTGCAACTGACAGTCCTCTCACTGGATTATATTATCTTACTTTTTCCGTAAAGTTCCTAGAGTCAATACGGACCTGCTTTATTTGGAGTTTAAACTGTATTGGTCAGAGGTTTAGTGAGCATACATACAATGTTTAAACCTCAGTCTGCACACTAACTGTATGCAAGATTAGGCCTTTGTTTGTATGCATGCATCAGTAAATGATGAATGTAGTCGAGACGCAGCAGCAAGGCAAGAGAAACATAAGATTACATACACCTAATGTTATCAAATACGAAATACTTTAGCTTTCTCCACTCCATATCTGTTCAGTACTGTGCAAATTCTAACTTTTGGTAGTGTGTGAGCATCATTATTTTGCTTCAATGTTGTTTAGAGCATGCCTAACTTCTCCATTATGTCATAGATGTTTTTACTACAAAGTCCAAGTACAACAAAAAAAAATTATTAACATTATATAAATACAAGGCTAAGAATTTTTACAGGCTGGTTTTCCCTCCAGGATAATACTGAAATAGAAATACAAGTGACTTTGTATAGCCAATTCTTACCAGTTCATTCAAATATCCCTAACAAAATATCCCACCACAATTGTACTGGGTGTTCTAATTTTGCAAATTAGAAATGTAATAACATGAGGTATTTTTATCCATTCTTACTATCCCATACCACTTCATTTGGTCACATCAAGTTTATTTTTATTGGTCTCTTTCTTCCTGAACCCCTAGGTTTTCTTCTAAGCCATGGATTCCTTTCTTCTCTTTAATCTATCTCTTCCTGCTTCCCAGTATCTCAGTCCTTCACTCCACGATAATGAACTATTACATTTCCATTTAAAATAAACTTTCTTTTGCTATCCTTTACTCACTTACTTCTCCTGCATCGTTTCATAAAAGACTTTGTATGGTATGAGGCAATGTTGTATCAAATTAGTTCATATAGAAACACTTTACCAAACTAAGCTGATGAAATATTTATGAATGACACACAAGTATAGTATACTATTTTAGACAAAACCATATTCTGTTACTTGGATTCATTTTAATGACAAAGAGGCTAAAAGTGTCATGTACGCTGCCAGTATTTTATAACCACCACAAAAGTCACTTATTTTGTTTAGAGCTAAAAGCGGTGAAATTTGCTGAAGTTGGCTAAATAATGCTTTGGATTTTACAATTTGGTGAATATTGTAAAAAATACAGTTAAGATTTTAAAACTATCTTGCCAATAGTGATTTCATTAGACAATACTTACTTCTATTTCATTTCAGGAAATCCAACAATTTCTTCTAGATTTAATTCCCTATCTGGTGAACTCTGCCCTGGTAGAGTGACTTTCTCATGTAATTCATTGGAAACTGCTAGTCCTATTATCGACTATTATGTAAACAATGTTCGTCTAGTAAGATATGAATATGAACTCACTCACATGTTTCCTTTAATGATAAATGCATCATTACCGGAATTGACAGTACAAATCACTTCAGCTACTACTGATTCAAATAATATGTTCAGCTTTACAAACTTCACAATGTCAGCTGAATTAAATTATTTACATCAATATCAAGGACAAAATTTGACATGTGGTACAATAATACAGAGAAGCAATCCTATTTATATTGGAAAGTTTGTGCTAACAGGTAAATGTATTTATACATTGATGATTTATTTGTAAATGGAGTTGAATGTGCTAAGTAATAAGTAGGTGTGATATACATTTATTTACAAGATTACTCAGATGTTCTAGGATATAAGTAAGTAATGGGCGAACAATAAGCTTACACTCCTGGTCATGTTAAAAGTGGAAAAAATATTGGTATTGTAATAGTTAAGACAATTAAACACAAGTATAATGATACCGCAAGTGCCAGTCATATGGGTAGTTTATTCTGGAGCTACTAATATCCACCTTTTTAACTAGTCAACTTTTGAAAGCTGTTAGTTTATATATAAAATAAAAATATATTTTATTTTTTCTTGCAATTTAATTAAAAGATTTCTTTAATGATTTAGTCATTTTCAGCTGAAATAATAGCAAATTTTCTTGTTTTAATTAACAATATTGGCTGTTACAGTGAGAAAATGGGCAATTATTAAGGTATTTCTTTGTAAACATAGTGATTAAGCTTCTTCAAAATGATTTAACCAAGCGATGAATTCTGTAAAGTTAGGTGACATGTGTTACTGATATGTTCTATGCTTACTGATAGCACTTCTATCTAAACTAATTTAACCTTTCTAGACAATACCACTAACTATTACAATGACTACACAACTACGAACTGATCAAATAGGTTTATATTACTAGTGAGGGAGCAGAGATTTTGTACAGCTATAAGGAGAACCCAGGTTTAAGTTATCACGAACAACATATTACTATATATTACAAGTAATATTAAGGGATTGACTAGAACCAAAGTATACAGATCGTGTGTGAGGTAAAATAATATAGTGTAAGTTTAGAATTGAATGAATAAGATAATGAATGTTTAAGTTTAATTATACAATGGACATGCTTGAAATAAGTACTGTGTTATCTAAATGTGATAATGGATATGAGCGTGTTTGTGGTAGTCTAGATCCTGAACTAACTTTCTTGAGATAAATTTAATTCAAAAGTATTCCTTAAAGATTTTTTGAATGAAATTATTTCATGATTATACTCATAATTATTCAATCTATCTTTATACAATTGGTGAAATATTTTAGTGCTCTATAGTTGTTAATCAAATATTGAATTACTTTTGAAGCAGTGTGTTAAGTGTGTCCATTATATAGTAAGTGACTGGCTTGTACATGACAATTGTTTAAGACCCAAACCATATGATTATGCAAGTTCTATTTAGCCATGGATTTTTTTTAAAGAATAACAATATTTAAGATAACATAAATTTTGATTGTTCACAAAGTAGAATACATGTGTTTATGTATGTAGTAAGAAGACTAAATCAAAAAAAAAAATATCCAAATGCAGATTATGTACTAATATAATTATAGTATTAGCTATTTATTGCTATTAACATTTTACTTTTATTGTAGAGATAGCACATGAATTGAAAATAAAATACACATCAACTTACAGTGGGATTAATGGAGTTTTAGAAAGTATTTTTCTAGAATGGAATGATACGGTAAGTTATAGAATATTATTTTCTTTTGGACTGTGTATTAGTGACAAATTATATGCATATTTTGATAGCTACTATAACAATTTCGTATCATTCACAATCAATAAGTAAAGTATGCAAATTCTTTAAATAAAACTGAATGTTTATACTCATGAAACCTCACATTAGCCTACTGATATTATTAATTTGAAAGTCCTATATCACTACTACAAATTTTCAATTTAAAATAAATAAGTCCAAGAATAAAAAAAATCTATTAGTTTAAGTATTCAGGACAAAAACATATAGAAAGACTAGCAAATGGCTACTGACATGATTTGATGAGTCATTGTTTCTGCTATGGATTGTGCCAGACTTATATAAACTCACTTTGTCTGCTCATTTTGATGGAAAAAATTGTAAAGACTTAGCAAAACTAGTACACTTAGCTTATCGTTATTATTATTTCGGAATGATTGAATTATCAATATCTTCATAGCTGTCTTTATAGATATTTTCAGGATGCTATAGAGGTTAGACTGAAAAACATTTTTGTTGCAATCTAATCTGAAAACTTTAGCATATACAATTAATAGAGAGCAATAATTAACCAAGACCCACAGCAGTGGAAATATTGCTCTATTAAAAACATGCCTCTAAAGTTGTAATCCACAATACTTTCTTCTGATGCCATTTTTCAATCAAGGAGCCCAGGCAATCAAATACTACCATAACAGTACATTATTAGCTCTTGCAAAACATAAAGTATGTTAGATCATATGTTACCGGATTTGGGAAAATCCGCCTAAACGCGGCAAACAATTTTTTTCAGTATCACCGGGTAAAGCCTTACGGGTCGATTTTTTTCGAAAAAAATTTATGGCAGAAATGGATAGACACCAGTTAGCTCTAGCTTATGACGCAGTTGTAAGCTCTGGCGTGCTCTAGAACTCACACTAGGAGGCTAGAAACACTAGCCGGTTGGACTCGTGTACGGAGAGTTGCTAAGAAATTATTTGCGGGCTTTTCACTAACAGCCGGGAAAAAACTGTAGCTAACTAATTCACTTACTATTCTACATAATTCACGTACTCACGCAATTCTCGTCATCATAGTTTCTTAAGGAGCCCTGCGTTAAGCCTTTTAGACTTCTTTCAATCCGCCTGTAGCCGGTTTATTCCATAGTGTCCCGGAGACACGCAGTAATAGTATACGGACACAAGGCACGCCCCCTGACCTTAGCAACGCCTTTACCCGGCATTTTTTCGAAATCAGCAATAATAAGTTTAGCAAAAATACTGAAGTGTTGTAGTGCGTAGGGCGAAGACGGCTTATGCTACAGCTTCCAAATTAGGAGGAAGGCATCCCAAGGCCCCGTGCAGCCTACTGGTAGAATAAATTAGATAACTTTGGATGCCGTGTTTAGCCGGGTTTTCACAAATCCGGTCACATATGAGGAAAGGTGGAAAGCATATACAGTGCTTCCAACTTAAAGAGTGGATTTTTTGAAACTACTGTATAGACCCTCACTACAGTCATTTAACATACACATACCTTTTCTTCATCATCCCAACAATGTTTACAATAGTAAAACTGCCTGTTTAGAGAATGGAAAACGGAGAACAGCACTTTTCTCATTCACTCTAATACATTTTACGCCATTTTTTTTGACGTCAAGATTTTGCGGTAGTTCGTCATTAAACGTAACTAGTTAACGAGTTAAGGTCGAACAGTTATTTCCCGTAGCAGTAAGACGGGACTTTCCCTAACTGCAATCGGTTCTATGGATTCTCATCGTTCTACTGCAGCAGTAAACGAAGTCGAAATCAGTCAGAATTGTTGGCTGGTATATTACTAACTTGGAGCCAAGCCTATCCAAGCGGTCATCTTTTTCAAGAGCTGAAGAAAAGCTGAAGAAGTGTAATTCTCCCAAGTCCCAGCATTCGGTATTCTGACAACATCAAGGCGATGCAGTTGGAGTCCTACTGGTTATGCAGCTCCAGACGGAAGCTAAAACGCTGGCCGTGATAGGCAGTAACGCCGTAAAACTTGATACCTAGGGCCTGAGATACAACCGTAGCTAAATCAGCCATAACCGTGTAACAATTAGCGGTAAACTGGCGCCCTTGCACAAATACGCATGCGCTGTTTTGTGACGTCGCGTTTACGTGTACTAAAGGCCCACAACCCGCTCTAAACGTCATCATTTGATGACCCTTACCGTGCATAAAAATATTTTGGTGAAAAACAGCCACAACTAACTTAATTTTAAGGTATAGCTATACCAAAGTTATACATAATAATTTTAAGGCAATTTTACATCATGTGTCAAATTTATAGAGATATAACTCAATAAATTCAAAAATCCTGGCTTAAACACTTTTTCTTAAAATTTAAAATATTTCGAGATTCAAATTTCGTGTGCCCACAAAATCTGGCTCATATGAAACTTCAGGTATTAAAGTATCAGTATACCAAGTTATAGAGATAAGGAAAAATAATTTCTCTTTTTTCAGCTTAAACACTTCCAAATTCACTGTCTTGAAGCTCCCAGTTCCATCACCTATAACCACAACAATAACCACAAACCCACAAAATTGACATTAATGTATAATAATACAAATGTTTAGCTTTCTATAAGCTGGAAGCACTGTACATTAACAGTTGTTTATACCAAAGTGTGGTATAAAGTTCAGATTAGGGTTATTGTTGCTAGCCACAAATTGACAATTCTTTCATTGGAACTCAATTTGAGCTACTCTAAAGTACCCTTATATCTCTTATAAGCTAGCTGGGGAACAACAAGGTTATTTCTAAAGCTGGAGAAATATTATGCTTAAGAAATACTAGAAAGTCCATGTTTAGGTGGACATTCACTATTATTCTGAATCCAGTTAGGTACAAAGTATTATTAAGATAACTCACCATCTATATAGCCTATGAGGTTTACTTCCATTTATCCGCTCTTCCGCTAATATCAGTCTGAACAAGTCCTCTATCACGATCATCCCACAAATGATCTGCATTACCTTCAGCCAAGTCTTAAGAAAGACTTCGAAATAGAAGAAGATTCTAACACCACAGGAACCCTCTTGCCCACACCCAGTGACTGGACTGGTCTTGGTTACAAAGTGTAAGAGCACAATTTTTAATAAAAAAAAAAGTCTACTGTATATACAGTAACATCAGCCTATTAGTAACAAATTGTATTGTATCATGCAGTTACATTAAAAAAATATTTTTCATTTTTAAAACCAAAACTAAAATTGAGGCTGTTATACCTGGTAGTATCACTTACATAACGGGTTATTTTGTTATATAATAGGATATCCTGTTGTATAACCAGATAACAAGTTACGTAACCATCTCACAATCACACCTCTGTACAGAACATATACACAGCACTAATAGAGATTCTAGATTTTAACTTATTGTGTTATGATTGTTGAAACCCATATTAATGAGAGAAGTGAATTTATAATGTCCTTACAAGCTATGGGTAATCAACCTTAACCTTTTAACCGTTGCGGCCGCAGTGGATAATCAACCTTAATGTGAGAGAATGTGTTGATTACCCAACGAGCTATGGGTAATCAACCTTAATGTGAGAAATATTGTACTCTGTGATTTTATTCTTCATTGTTCTATATATTAAAAAAAACCTTCTTATATTCTAACCTATACGGGATTGTCTCAAGTTTATGTAGGAGAAAATTATGGACATGAAAAATTCTGTCACAAGAATGACAGTTATAATTATTGTTAAACTAGCTGTGTTGGCCTAACGGAACCTCAACGACATTCCGAAGAAACTATACTACGCATGCACTTTATTTCTGTAAAGCCTCGCTGACCGCTCGCGGCCAGTCGCGGTTCATGCCCATGACAACAGTTGTTATTATGCACAAAAGTTACTGCCACAAGGTTGCCATCCCGACAGCGAGCCTTGTACCGGGAAAACGACAAGGGCAGCAAAGTCCTCCATTTTCGATCCCCTCACTGGCTACACAGCTAGGCCAGAACTTACAACTCGGGCTGCCCTTCCGAACTGCCGTAGTCAGTGCGAGCGAGATAACTAGCATTCTATTACATAACACTGGGTTTATGTACAAAATATTATTGTTACACGGTACATCCAAAAGTTGGCTACATTTAATTGTGCAACAAAATAAAATATATTGATTAATTATAAAAAGGCATACAATTTCCATAAATATTTATTGTTGCTACTTATTATACAATTAAAAAATTTATTTTCAGCTAAGATCACTTGAAAAAAGCATTAAGCTAATTAGCCATACTTCACTTTTCTTTGTTCCTGTAGTGTCTGATTTATTTGTTCACTGATTATATTTTGTTTATGTAATCTAATAAATTTTTGTATTGATTTTAAGTTGCAAAATTGTTTATCTACTAACTTTACTGTGGATTTGAAATCAAATAATAGTAATATATTGGATTCGAAATATCTCACCTCTGATAACTGTCCAGATATGAAGTGTTCACTACGCTTATCTATTGCCAATATATTATCATTATATCAAGTTATTGTTGCTGCAAACAATGTAATAAATTCAACAAATACCACGAAGTTTGTAATAATAGGTGAGATTTGATTTGTATTTAAAGTCACATAATGATTTTATGCTATTTATATCGGACAGGAAATATTTTTGATAACATGGTGTCAAGAAATGGATGCAGTGTATTCACTAAGTGTTTAAGTACAGTAGGCAATTGCTCAGTTATATATGAACCACTTAATGAAGTTCCTATCATAATTGGACCAAATGATACCATTGTGTTCTCTAAACTTAAGCTAGAAAGATATTCATTGGAAATCATCAATGTGTTACCAAATGTAGTTTCAGTGGTAAAAGCTTATAATTTGTCCACATGTAAGTTAATATTGTATTGTACTACTGTCAGCCACTGATATAATATTTATTTGCTCAATTTAGTGTTTTGCAATTGTGTGGTTATCACTTATGACATATTTACTGAAGTACATTTGACCAAATAAATGTAGCAGATTGTTGCTACTAAATTTGTTAATAATAATTTTGTAACCATGTGGCAGTAGAACCACTTGTTTATCATTGCTATGTAATTTAGTGTCCATTGTAACGGAATAACGGAAAACGGAGTTCGGAAATCAAACAAATTTGAGCTATGGCATTGTAAATAGTTAGACATTGACTACTGCATTACTTAAGGGTGCCATCACACTCTTTGAGCGTGGAAAAACTGCAGAATAGACAATTGTTGCTAGGGTGTGTTAAACTTACTTCTGCTTACAACCACCCACCCCCCCTCGCTCCCCCGAGTTATTTCATATCCTGTACACAACAGTAAAGACCCTTTAGCGCTCATAACTAACACTAGTAATGGATAACAAGGCTAGAAAGTACTCACCTGAGAAGGGACAAGTTCTTTGATTACAAGTTCATAGAAAACTTGACACGCGATCAATTGCACTGAAGAGAGTGACAAAATTCGGGCGCATGTAGAGCAGGAATGCAGTGTTTTTTTTATATTCCCCATAGTTTAGGAATAGCACTTTCCCTACAGCTTTGGACTTTACTGAGGGAATATTTTTAACTACTTTGACGCGAGCTTTCCAAAGGTGCAAATCCGGATGCGTAGCTCCTTCCATTCTAAAGTTACTTAAGTTTTTTTTGTGGCTAACTCCACTTGTACATACCAAGAAATATACTATTTTGGACTTCCCCACTGTACTGCATGGCTACTGCTGAAGTTTAGAAGTCTATTTTATATATCATTTTCGTACCCTGGTGTATGTGCCATAACAATGAGTTTTTGTGACTTCTATTTTTTGTTTTCTATAATAAATTCACATTACCAGTGAATTATTGTCCATGCATGATTTCTGTAAAATTCCGTGTATTAAAAAAATCTCATAGTTGTAGGGTGGAGCCCTAGTGTCCCTAAGCCTTGGCAAAGTTTGAACTGTAGCTGTTCATCCATTCCCGAGCAGTATAAAATTGATTCTGGATACATTACTTTTGTGCACGATGATTTTTGATCAAAAGTTGACTCTGCCCGGCCCCAACCATACAAGCGTAATGGTTAGTTATGCACTAATTTGTTGTAAATCGGGATGTGACTTTGTGGTGGATAATGCACGACTGTTCAGCTGGAAATCGCTACTAAGGCGCCAAGGCAATGTTATGTGGTGGCACCCTTACAGGTTTCCTCTATGTAAAAATAGTCAGTTTTTCAAAATTTTTATACATTTTGCAAAATATAACAAAATAGACTTTCCTAGCATTCATATTTTTTAAAGCCATTTAACTGTGAAGTCTAATATTGACCTCTGCATATAAATATATAACAAGATCTCAATTATTTAACTCGTTGTAATGCAGCATGCTTAGTTTACCTGCTATTTTCAAATAATTTCCATTTTTATTGGTTAAATAAGCGGGGCAATTATTCATGTGTTTCTTGCATGATATTATGTGATTGTATATTTTGTAGACGTGTATAGTGGAAACACCACCTTTATTAGTCTCGGAATGACTATCAATTTAATTGGAACTTTATTCATAATGTTAGGATTCATAATTGCCATCTTTATTTATTTTTATTCCAAAACCGAAGTCATGACTAGTAAGTGATACTATAATTAAGGTTGAAGAAAATAATTTCTTTAATAATAAAGTTTTGTCTCACAATAACTTGTATGGCCAGGCAAGTTAATTGTTATAGCATTGCACAAAAGTTGTAGCTGTATATGACTGAATAGAACAGTCTGGTGACTCTGTGACATGAATACTATTCAGTGGAAATGCATAGTATAACTTCTAAAAACTTTTGCTTTTAGTTATACAAAAGATTGGACATCAATGTTTGACTGAAATTGTTTTTAAATGGCACAAAAGTAATGATAAGTTAAAACAACCTTTCATCAAGCAAGCCTCCAGTCCATTCAAAAATATTTTAGATATTAAAGTTTATGTAATCTGTGTAAACATTTAGAAAGACATATTAATGGAGGAAAAGACATTGACTTCATCATAGATTAAAATAAGGGAGGAGAAGGGGGCTAGGGAGATTTTGTCCCCTTACTTTTTTGGATTAGTAACTTCTGTTCCAAAAACACACATGATGACAATAGCCAAAGTTTCATAGTTATAATGTCAAATAACTCATTAAAGGAATAGCAGTTTGTTGACAGTACAAATAAATTGCTGAATTATGGAATATTTATTTTGTGAAAGACTTGGTAGCTGTTCCCCAGCTCTGTTAAGTTATTGTTTTTCTGAGTTAACTACAATGTACTAAATAATGCATTAAGAATTGTGATTTTAATCAAAGTTAGTGACAGAATAAATTTCATAATCTGGGTAGACTGAGAGCCATAGACACTTACCTGCATGGAAATTCTGATTCAAAACAAGCTCAGGTACTGGTCTGTATTATGTCCTCTTTTTATATGACTCTGATATAACAGTCTAATTGGACAGTCTAATAGCAGCTGATATTAATAAGTAGGACTTTTAAAACTTTGGTTCTAGCATTTTCATGGCAGCTGCTTTTAATAAATAGGCCTTTTAAAAATTGGTTCTAGCATTTTTATAGCAGCTTCTTTTAATAAATAGGCCTTGAGGCTTTTTGGTTCATTTATTTTTGTGAGTTTTTCTTTTTTTATTGTTTTATATAAACTTACTATCCCAAGGAGTAAAATGTATTTGGTACATGTTTCTCCAGCAAATCAAATCATCACCAAAACACACAAGGTTTCATAGCTATTAAAAGACAGTATTTACATGCACATGATATCTTTGTAATTTTATGTTGCTACAACAACAATTTTGCACTATTTAGCTATCAATAATTCAAAATTCATTGCACTTTCATTTTCGATATTATATATGTATTTTTATATACTGATTCCATAAGTTCAGATATATATTTTAATTTACAAATTTTTTTTATGCTTAGAATCTGGATATATTTTTTGGTGGAGGATGACTGTAACACTTGGAATAATAACATTAGCAATTGCAATTATAAATTTTATACTATGGTCCATATATATAAGTTTATTCAATAGAAGTAAGTTAAAATACCATATATATTTTCAAACAAATAACTTATGACTATCTCATATTAATCAATGTCATGATGTGATGCACAAGCATGCTCATACGTACACACTGTGCTTGTTATACAGTATATAATGACTATAACTAAGGTAGCCAGCACTCTTATATCATGTTATATTCTTTTCAGTTGAACAAACTAGCCTATTGGTCGGTACTAAAGACTGTAGCTACTTCTCAATTAGTATTTGAGCATGTAAAAATTGTCCCCCATATTGATAACTTTTCAAATTAACAAATGGAGTATATTAATAAATGTGTATATATATTTATGTGTAGTACCCATTTTCATACCGACAAATTTTACTGGTATGGTACGATCGTATTTCATTATTTTTATGGTTGCATCTTACTTATTTTAATAACAACTTTATGGTACCAATCCACTTACACTTTGTGTATTTTGCATCCAGGATTATACATTTATTTTCAACTTATATGCTGTGTCTTACCACTTTACTATAATTCTGTTCTGTTTTCTGAACTACATTACTTAACCAAAATCTCTCTGACGTAAATAGCTCTCGCCTCAGTACTTAAACCTAAATAATCAACAATACCATTAAACCATTATTGCGCATATAAAAACTCAGGTGGAAATCTGATCTGACACTCACACTAAAATTTCTTTTCTCACAGTTCTAACAACCTCATATACACCCAAATAAACTGAATTGCTGTTTTATGAAAATTGTTATGCTAATATTATTGTTGTTATTATTGTTGTTATTATTATTATTATTATTATTATGATGATGATGATTGATGATCATATTGTCCTGATTATGATTTCAAGTCAAAGTAAAATTCATTATACAGAAATGTACATGAATTGTCCCGGTATTTAAATGCAGTGATGAAAATATTGTAGCAATTACGAATTGCAAGTTTCATCCCAATAATTGTTTAGAAGAACTGAAATTAATAATGTTTTAAATTTGAGGAACATGACAGAATAAGTTTATTTATGGCTTATCATTTGATCTATTTTTTAAACATTGCAAACCTGAAGGTTGTTCATTAACATAAACCACAATTGTATGGTGACATGATTAATTGAGAAATTATATTAAATTGGTTGTAAAAATAATGTATATTTCGCTATACTTGATTAATCGAGAAATACAACCAGGTCTCCTGTTTTTATAACCTGCCATTTCCTTATGATAGTGTTTTCTATTGTTTGTTTTTTTGTGTTTTTATCTCCTCTGTGAAGAGGCACATGACTTACTTTGATGTTTACCCCCATTTTTTGTGCCAAATTGCTTTAGCATTATCTAAAATGATCTTCAGAGCATTATCTAAAATGATCTTCAGGAAGTTACTGACAACCCTGGAAGCTCCCATTTTCCACTTGTCGCAAAATAAGTCACCTATTATGCACAAACTCTATATTTAAGTCAGTTATTTTACTACAATTTTCAAATAAAACAACAAAAGCTACTGAATTTAATGAAACTTATTTTTTATTAACACTCAGCTACATTATACTTACTCGCAAGTACCTAACCATACAGTGGTTCCTGATGTACTAACCTGTACAAATTAGGAGTGCAGTAGCATAAGGTAATTTTTATTCATCATTTCAATTCCAGTTTTTCTTATTCCTCTTTTTAACTCAGAAATTTCTTCTTCTCTTTAGTCTACCTTTTCTGCTCCTCAGTATATCTATCCTTTGTGTATTTAATATGATATTTTCTTTCACTTCTTCATTGAAGTAAATACATTAGTCTGTTTTTCTCACCACCTATATTATGTTGTTGTTTTTTTGTTTTTTTTATCCTTACATTCTCCTGCTTCTCTGCCATTCTAAAACCCATGATTTGTGGTGAAATATGATTATCTACTGTAGCAATACACTCATGCACTATGGTTGACACATAATTACGTCAATAAAAATATATTACAGTTTTTGTGTCTTGTAACAATTTGTTTGGTTTTCCAAAATATAGGCACTTATTTCTTCAGTTAGAGTAATATGCTTTTTAATGTTCCTATAGGGTTAATTTGTTCAAATATATATATCATTGGATGTATGTAGGTGTGCGTTGTTCTACGGAAGAGCCAACAGAAGACAGTTTAGCTGTAGTAGCTACATCAATCGCATTCTTAGTACTTGCTCTATCAGTAATGGTATTGGGTAGTACAATAATACCTAGCAAAAGATTTTTTTCATTTGAAGGACTACAAGAAAAAGAGGTATTTCAGGTTATTTATAGACAGTATTAAAAACAAGTCCAACTTTTGCATTCTACATTTATCCGTGTTCTTTCTACATTTTCCTATGCTCTTTCTTTCTTGTCATGTGTTCTTCTTGATTGCATTGGTGAACACTACTCCTCATATGTGGTTCCTAACTTCTAAATTGTATATGCAGTGTGCTATGTAAGAATGTGTACTCTTGATAAATCCTAATCATAGTTTGGATCACATACTATAGCTATGTAACGAACATGTGTGCTTGTAGCTTTATTTCATTATATAATAGTTTAATTATTCGTTTTGGCCTTGACATTAACATGAATGACTTCATTGATTAGACTGTACATTACAGTGGCATCATTTCTTTCTAATAAACTAATGACTGTGTAAAACCTTATATTAAACAATGTTGCAAACAGGCTATAGGCACACTCTCACATGGACTCCATTTACTGCCCACCTCCATCTAATCTCAAACCATATTTAATAAATATTAATTGTAAGAAATTGACCAAACAAAGAATTTACAGAGGTACGGCTTTTGCTATTTAAACATAAAACTATTACTCTATCAGGTATCACACTACAAATTAAATTGACATAGGAATAGATTTTTGCAGTTAACATTATTAACTTTATTCTACAAATAATTTTCTTTATTTTTAGGAATCTGAAGTGTTTGTAATTGGTTTAAAAGCACCAATATGCAGTAATAAAAATGAAAGTTGCATTAGTTGCAAAATCAATACTGGAAAAGCTGACATTAAAAATTGTTGTAAATCTTGTGGAAAGGTAAACATCCTTTATATATGTAATATGTAGGTCAAATTAAATAAATTTTGCATAAATATCATTGTAATGCATTATACATAGAATATTTGAGTTCAACTCACAGACAAATTTATAATAAATTGAAATATTGAATAGTAGCAAGTATAGTGTCACACAGTGGCAGTTAATGTAACGACTTTTGCAAATTAGGAATACAGTGCTGTTTTCTTTCATATATAAATCCTCTACCACTAAAGTTAGTTGTCCTCTCCTGCATGCTTTCTTTCGTCGTGAACCCTTTCCTCTGTTCAGTTCTTTCTTTTCAAGTCATGGATTACCTTCTCCTTTGGCTAGGATTTTGTGCTTCTCGATCTCTGTCCTTTTATGCGTAATTTTGGCTTTCTAAAACTTGCTTTCTCTTATCAGCTTTTGCCTGACCTTCTTACTAATCACCTCCTTATTATGATGACTAATTCTGCTCAGCTAATGATTTATTCATGAATGCACATTTGAGAGGGTTGTAGTATTCATCTTGTCTGTTGGTCTGTCATCATGCTCTTATATTAAAAATTATTACTGACAATTAACTGACTTTGGTACTAACTTATTCAGAACAATGATTTATGACATTTTATTGTGTTGCTTTCTTATTTTGTGGTGGTAGTTGAGAAAAACGCTAAGCTATCAGCCCCATGTTGGCACTAGCTTTTGTGGGTGATGCACACTTTTGTCACATCTTAATTACTTAGCTACAGTAATAGTATTCTTGCACTATGTGATAATAGTTGTGCTTTATGCTGAGAAGGTAGCCAAAGTACTTGAATCTAGTTTTACAGTGAATCTAGTGGGTGTCCTTCACATGTTTAGTTTCTCTTATGAAGACAGCATTAAATTGTCATCTACATTGCACAGCTGTACTGATATCTGATAAATCTAGAAATGTTTTAATAGCGAGTTAGCTAGTGTAGCACTTCTTTTCATGCTTCTACATCATGGTAGTTTTGTTTATAGCTAATAACACAAAATAATTCCTCAGCACATTCCATTTTCTGTGCATAGGGGAACGAAGACACCAAAGTATTATACTTCAATAAAATATATCTTTAGTTTACGACGTGAAAAACAACAACAATTAATAAAGTCTAAGTCGGCATAGAAAAGTGTAAAAAACAAATTAGCCATAATGATTAATGTCATGAAAATTTGGTAGCAATTACATATTGAAAGGTTTATTTATTTCCAAGCAGACTACTATCAAATTAGTAAACCAGTATTGCATAAGTTATTGGTATGTGAGCATATTTGTTGTGAATACTTGCCAATCTTGCACACACACACACACACACACATAATACATATATCCAATTGCTCTAATTTATACATACTTTATGGTGTCTCCTACTGCTTCACTTGCTTGCCAAAACTCTTACAAAGTTACAGAATAAACAAAAGTGAAAACAAAGACTTAGAGTTAAATATTTAGTCATACCACTGACAAGTGTAATAAGTGGTTTCTGCCATGCTAGATATCTTCAGTGAAGTGGGTTTATATTAGGGTTGGGAACCCTTGGTGTGAAGTTGGCCATAAAACTCAGAAGAGTCACCCCCCCCCCCCCCCCATCCCTAGCTGATATTTTAGCAGCTGCTCTAACCTGATGGGTAGGCTCCAGTAGAGGAAGGTAGCTGTAAAAATCCAAAAAACTGGTAAGCCAGGGCAGTTGTTATTACTACTAGGGTAGTTACACAGCAATACAGACATGAGATGACAATATGTGATAACATGAGTTATCTCACTGGGTCATATACCTAATAATAAAAAATGTGAGGATATCTATCTTGGAATAAATATATATATTATATTATGTTTATATATTTTTTTCAGTATTTGTGTAAAGATTGTGCAAATAACACTGCATTCTTGAAATTTTATATGAATGACCGTCCACTATGTACAAGGTGTATGAATGTGTACAATTCGGAAAATGAACGTAAGTGCATTTGTCATATACATTAGCAATTATTTCTTTCTTTTACTTCTTGTTTTTTGTTTTTGTTTTTGTTCTTGTTGTTATGTTCTGTTTAAGGTTTGAGAACTCTTTCAGTGGAACAAGCTTCACTTCAATTGTTTAAAGGAAGTAAAGACCATTGCAGAGAATGCCAAAAAACAGCCGAAAAGGATAGAGTACTCAAAATTTGTAATATATGTAATAAGGTAAAGAAAAAAAAAGACTAATAAATTTAATTAAACAAACACCAAATAACACAGGAAATAATAAAAAAATCTCGAAAGTAATGTATGAATTTTTTAATTAATTTTGAGAGAACACTTGAAACATTGAATTCATAGCATGTTGATAAAAATTGTGTGAGATTGATCCTTACTGCTTTAGGCACTTGTAATACATGCCATAGTATTATCAATGTCAATGAACTCAAGAATACATCCATCGAATGAAAACACATAGAGAAACATTACGCATCATCGTGTGTCCAGTTATAATAAAGTTTTATTAACTTTGCTTATGGAGTCCTCAAACTATTCTAGTATATAAGAGAATTCACTACACTTTTGAAGTTTTTTGCTAAACATTGTAATATGTATATGAATATTACAAATTATAGCTATATATATATATAACATTCTTATCAATAACTTTGGCTAGCACCACGGGTTTTGTATGATTTTTTGACAATAAGATTGTAATTTTAAGTAATATTTAATTGGTTTTATTGTAGGAAGTATGCTATCATAAAGCTTGTAGTAAACAGGACCAAAATAACCAAATGACAGTGTGCATTACATGTTATACTTTCAAGCTGAGGAAAAGTAAAGTAGCAACTGTTCAACCAGAAGAAACAAACAATGTGGAATCAATACAGCAATGTGACACTACCAAACATGCTGAAGTAGCTACCACCACTTCAAAGAATAAGGTAAATTTTCGGGATAATAAATTTCAAAATTAACTTAAGAATGTTACTACTGTTTCAGAATGGTGAATCAGTGAGGCTGGATATAGAAATGCAAAACACGAGCCAAGTGTCTAGTCTTTGAACTTTTTTTTTACTATTTCAGTTGTGTTCTCTGTATAATCACTAGCTACATTGTATTCTCCAGATTAATGTACATACAGAATTTTAGATATGTAAATTCTTTGTCAGGTCACTCCTTATTAAATATTATTTTACTCTTGCAGCAAAATTAGGGGAGGGTGGGGGGGGGGAGAGAAATGCTTACAAAATAACATTCCTTTACTAACTGCCACAAGAATGAATTGTAAATGTTCATTGTAGCTAGTTATTAGCTAATTGTTTTGTTAAAAATGCATAAGAAAGTTTAATTTAAAATGTAAAATTAAAATTGACTAGCTAATTACAAGCCAAAAATTGCTAAATAATAGATTCACAAAAGTTACCCTTAGAGCTAAAAGATTCCTTGGTCATTCAACCTGGGATACTACATAATAGTGTCCTAACCATGAAGGCATGGGTGCTGATGTGCAGCCATTGTTCTCTAGAAGTCTTTAGATATCTAGCTCCACCTACTTAATTATTGTTATAGCCAAGTGGAAATATTATGCACTACATTGTTTCTTTAAATATATTTAAAATGTAATAAGTCTGAAAACACATTGGCTTATATACTTCAATGGTGCTACAGAAGAGCATGAATAAAAAAAATATGAATGCTGTGAATAGCTCAGAGAATAAGTCATAGAATTAACACTCTGATGCAAAATATCTTATTGTTCAAAAACTAGAAAGTTCTATTTCTGACTTCTTCAAGACTTCAATGCCCAGACATTCTAAGTATATGTTTTTTTATACTACTTTTCTCTAATGAGCCTTGTAGCTGATGGCTCCAAGAGATAGGTTTGATAAAAGAGATATTACGGGAAGCAACAAATGTTTTTGAATATGATATTTGTCAATATGTTGTACTGACCTACAGGTTTATATCACTGTATAACTCATCATAGTTGGATTGTGTTGTCGGTTGCGAGTCAAATGTAGCTAAGGTGTAATGCAGAGTCAAAGAATGTGTTCTCATGATGTATGACTATATTATGTATATTTAGCTGGATGAAGTGCCAGTCGATCCTCCAGTAGAGAAATGCTTTCCTATATAGATAAAAGAACAATATTAGTGAATTTCTCTTCTAATTAAATACTATATGACATGTCAGACTCACTTGCACATGTTCTGCTACAGTAGTCATATGGTGAGCCCTGCTCATCCTGTTGAGCTGACTGTGCGGGATTTCCTGCAGGATCAACTCTTGGCTATACTGGTGCTTTGGCCCTCATGACTAACACAGATAGACAATCAGGGAGGGGTGATGAAGCTACTTCAAAGTGGGGGGGGAGGGTGGGGGCACTATGCATCGCACACGCTAGTTTGCTCATAAAAAATTCATGAAGAAATATAACTTAAACTAACTATTAACTATTAAATTGAGCTGACACACTGGCTAAGTCAAACAGATTAAGTTTGATAAATTGAGCTGTTGTTTTAATTTCACTGCTCCTTTGTGATAACTGGCACTGCATCCACAATAGCCACAGTCTGTGTAACTGTTCTTGTCTTCAGACTCGTATTTATCGCAGTTGTCTTCTCCACATTTGGTACACTCCCCAAGTTCTATGGTCCAGACATGTTCTACAGGTGTGTGGTTGCAGTAGCTACTCCAACCTCAATCTTTTAGGCTTGTCATCATCTTCACCAGGAGGTGCTCTATATTCTTTACACTCGCTACAGCTGTTGCATTTCCCCCTCCCGTAACCTTGGATCGGATGTCCTTCATCGACCGTTTTCCTCCCCCGACCACTGGACACGAATAGTATCTATAAGAATGTAGAACTGGGCGTAGTTGCTAGGAGGCAAAATAATGGCTGCATATTATTATCCTTTTCCAGAGTGGGAACAGATACTAAGCCGTATTATCGAGACACCTGAATTGCTTAAACTTATCGGGAATACTATATCAGTAGTGTCTTCAG
>WLWD01003454.1_pt1 | contig 34864 bp, 31 predicted proteins | sample 6712731 | NCBI WGS metagenome assembly WLWD01 (sample SAMN12718690, study PRJNA576275) | sponge metagenome | isolation source: marine sponge | host: Mycale hentscheli | place: New Zealand: South Island, Marlborough, Capsize Point | collected 2014-11-01 | reverse complement strand
TTGGTAACTATGAGTGTATGATTCTACTACCATGGCTAGCTGGTAGCTTGAGTTGGTAACTATGAGTGTATGATTCTACTACCATGGCTAGCTGGTAGCTTGGGTTGGTAACTATGAGTGTATGATTCTACTACCATGGCTAGCTGGTAGCTTGGGTTGGTAACTATGAGTGTATGATTCTACTACCATGGCTAGCTGGTAGCTTGAGTTGGTAACTATGAGTGTATGATTCTACTACCATGGCTAGCTGGTAGCTTGAGTTGGTAACTATGAGTGTATGATTCTACTACCATGGCTAGCTGGTAGCTTGAGTTGGTAACTATGAGTGTATGATTCTACTACCATGGCTAGCTGGTAGCTTGGGTTGGTAACTATGAGTGTATGATTCTACTACCATGGCTAGCTGGTAGCTTGGGTTGGTAACTATGAGTGTATGATTCTACTACCATGGCTAGCTGGTAGCTTGAGTTGGTAACTATGAGTGTATGATTCTACTACCATGGCTAGCTGGTAGCTTGAGTTGGTAACTATGAGTGTATGATTCTACTACCATGGCTAGCTGGTAGCTTGGGTTGGTAACTATGAGTGTATGATTCTACTACCATGGCTAGCTGGTAGCTTGGGTTGGTAACTATGAGTGTATGATTCTACTACCATGGCTAGCTGGTAGCTTGAGTTGGTAACTATGAGTGTATGATTCTACTACCATGGCTAGCTGGTAGCTTGAGTTGGTAACTATGAGTGTATGATTCTACTACCATGGCTAGCTGGTAGCTTGAGTTGGTAACTATGAGTGTATGATTCTACTACCATGGCTAGCTGGTAGCTTGGGTTGGTAACTATGAGTGTATGATTCTACTACCATGGCTAGCTGGTAGCTTGGGTTGGTAACTATGAGTGTATGATTCTACTACCATGGCTAGCTGGTAGCTTGGGTTGGTAACTATGAGTGTAAAGTTGGCAGCAACTCGTGAGTGTTTGTTTACAAAAGCTCCCCTTAATAACGTCTGGTCAGGATGTCTGTCTGGTCAGGATGTCTGTCTGGTCAAGATGTCTGTCTGGTCAGGATGTTCGTCTGGTCAGGATGTCTGTCTGGTCGGGATGTTCGTCTGGTCGGGATGTCTGTCTGGTCGGGATGTTCGTCTGGTCGGGATGTCCGTCTGGTCGGGATGTTCGTCTGGTCGGGATGTCCGTCTGGTCAGGCTGTTTGTCTGGTCGGGATGTTCGTCTGGTCAGGCTGTCTGTCTGGTCAGGATGTCCGTCTGGTCGGGATGTCCGTCTGGTCAGGATGTCCGTCTGGTCGGGATGTTCGTCTGGTCGGGATGTCCGTCTGGTCAGGCTGTCTGTCTGGTCAGGATGTCCGTCTGGTCGGGATGTTCGTCTGGTCAGGCTGTCTGTCTGGTCAGGATGTCCGTCTGGTCGGGATGTCCGTCTGGTCAGGATGTCCGTCTGGTCGGGATGTTCGTCTGGTCGGGATGTCCGTCTGGTCAGGATGTCCGTCTGGTCGGGATGTTCGTCTGGTCGGGATGTCCGTCTGGTCGGGATGTCCGTCTGGTCAGGCTGTCTGTCTGGTCAGGATGTCCGTCTGGTCGGGATGTCCGTCTGGTCAGGCTGTCTGTCTGGTCAGGATGTCCGTCTGGTCGGGATGTCCGTCTGGTCTGGATGTTTGGATAGTAGTTTTTTATATTGTTTCAGCTGTAGTGGTAGCACAGTGTGTGAAGTCAGAGTGAGTGGGTAGATATAACGTGGTGTTACTATGTAATGGGACTGATCTGTTGTGTGTTTGAAGCTGGGATAAGAGTTAGGTATTGCAGTCTAGCTCATCTGACTGACTTTGTTGTCCCCCTGTAGCCGGGACTGGCAGAGGCTGATTGCACAACAGCTCTGGAGCTGGAACCAGACAATGTGAAAGCTCTTTATCGTAGAGCCATCGCCAGAAAGGTATGTTCTTGCCATTTTAGCTCTGTCTGGGATCCACTGTTTTGCTGACATAGACGTTGTTGAAGTTTGCTGACTCAGTGAAGGACTTAAAGCAGCTGCTCGAAGTAGACAAGACAAATACTGTCGCTAAAACTGTATTTGAGGAAGTGAAGAAAATGTGGGAGAAACAACTCAGAGAAAAGCAGGCGGAGTCACAGCCTCGTAAAGCATTTTCTGAAAAAGATATCTCCAAGCTAGACAAGAAAGGAAAAGCTGATGCTTTGGCTACTGTTAAGAAATTAGAGAAGCTCATAGCTACAACTAAGAAACTAAAGGAAAGGGAGGATAGGATGAAAATGGAGTCTTCCAAGAAGCCAGATGTTTCTGGCGCGGGCAAGTCATCTCCTAAACTTAGTCGTTCGGGCCAGAAGCAGGGAGTCAGTGCAGGAGGTGTGGCCAATTCTACCTCCACTTCAACAAACTCCGCCTCCAGTCCTGTTACTAAGAAGAACAGACGCAGGAAGGTGGTGGTAGAAGAGGTGAATGGTAAGTCGGGCTCTGGCCTCCATAGGCTGTCCAGTCAACCAGCACCTAGAGAGAACAGACCAGTGAGCAGAAGGCAGGAAAAGGTGGCTGTGAAGAAGGAGAAGAGTATTATGGAAGAGGAGCACGTCAGAGTTGCTGAAGACAGAATGAGTCACAAACACATGGACACGTGTGATGAGACAGAACGAGTAGAGAAGGCATTGGCAGAGAAAGCTAAAGAATTAGAGACCAAGCGAGCCATGGAGAAGTTGAGACAGCAAGCCGAGATGCTTCACAAAGAAGAGGCAAAGAAAACAGAAAACACCAATGCTGAAGAGAAGGACCAAGCAGGAAAGAAAGACAATGAAATGAAGGGAAATTTGCAAGAAAATTCTACATTGAAAATGGAGTCATCAATTCCTGATACAGTCAGAGTAGGAGATACTGTGGTCAACAGTAACCATAGCAACAAGACTTCTCTCATAGTAAGTCAATCAGTAGAGTCATGTATAACTGACTATAGTACGTGGCAGTAGTGGGTGTGGTTATGGTCGGGTTGGTGTGATGATATATTTGTGTGTTTAGACAACGCCATATGAGTTCATGCAGCGCTGGAACAGTGTACCTAAGAGAGGACAAGATGCCAGGGCCAGCAGCCATCTCTATGGCCACATCCTGCAACAGATACCTCCTGACAGACTACCTGAACTCATCACTAACAAATTAGAGGGACACATGCTATCTTCCATCATCTCATCTCTCCATCATCACCTCTTACCCAATAGTGAGACACACACACACATGCACATGACATCTATTAACTTCACACTTTCACCCCGGGTGTTGATGAAACAGTCTTACTTTGTTAATTTATGTTATGTTGTTTCTAGTTGTGTTCTGGTGTGTGTGTGTGTGTGTGTGTGTGTGTGTGTGTGTGTGTGTGTGTGTGTGTGTGTGTTAGGTGAGTATGGCTTGTGTGGACATATCCTGTTTAACTTGGTGAATGTACCTCGCTTTCAAACTGTGTCCATGTTTCTGGAGAAGAAAGAAAAGGAAGGTTAGTTTAGTATTGACAGGTGCAGTGGGCAAGGTGTAGTGGGTAATGGGTGGGTGTGGTGTAGTGGGCAAGGTGTAGTGGGTAATGGGTGGGTGTGGTGTCAGTGGGCAAGGTGTAGTGGGTAATGGGTGGGTGTGGTGTCAGTGGGCAAGGTGTAGTGGGTAATGGGTGGGTGTGGTGTCATTGAGTGGGTGTGGTGTCATTGAGTGAGTATGGTATAGTAAACAGTGCACTCTCCATTAACAGAAACCTCCAATAGTAGGTCTACACTCAGTAGCAGACAGTGGTTTGTGTATCAACTGAAAGTCCACTAAGAATAAAGTACTTGCAGCACCCCAGGTACCTCTAAGTTCCTAGCAACCGTTAGAAGGTTGGCTAAAGACTCGCAATCAATAGGAAATGCTTCCTAAATGGCAGACATTTGGCCACACCCCCAAATCACAGCTAGAGCGAAGTGACTGTTTAATTGTTCTGATCCCTGTTATCACTCTCTCACTCTCTGTGGTGAGCTTTGTCTGGCAGTCAGTCTCCCAAACCAAACCTTTCCAGATGACCGTGGCTGGCATATTTCATAAGTTATGACCAGAACTATAATAGCTAGATCACATGACATTTCAGTGAATAAGTGGGTAAGGTGTGAGTGTTTGTGAATGAGTGGGTAAGGTGTGGGCATTTGTGAATGGTGTAGGTGTTTGTGATTGTGAATGAGTGGGTAAGGTGTAGGTGTTTGTGAATGAGTGGGTGAGGTGTAGGTGTTTGTGAATGAGTGGGTAAGGTGTAGGTGTTTGTGAATGAGTGGGTAAGGTGTAGGTGTTTGTGAATGAGTGGGTGAGGTGTAGGTGTTTGTGAATGAGTGGGTAAGGTGTAGGTGTTTGTGAATGAGTGGGTAAGGTGTAGGTGTTTGTGAATGAGTGGGTAAGGTGGGGGTGTTTGTGAATGAGGTGGGTAAGGTGTGGGTGTTTGTGAATGAGTGGGTAAGGTGTGGGTGTTTGTGAATGGAGTGGGTACGGTGGGGTGTTGTGCATGAGTGGGTAAGGTGTGGGTGTTAGTTGAATGAGGGGTAAGGGGTGGGTGTTTGTGAATGTGAGTGGGTAAGGTGTAGGTTGTTGTGAATGGAGTGGGTAAGGTGTGGGTGTTTGTGATGGTGGGTACGGTGTAGCGATGTTTGTGCATGAGTGGGTAAGGGGGGTGGTTTGTGAATGAGGGGGTAAGGTGTTGGTGTTTCGTGAATGAGTGGGTAAGGTGTAGGTGGTTTGTGAATGAGGTGGGCGTCCGGTGTAGGTGTGTAGGTGTTGTGAATGAGGGGTAAGGTTGTGGGTGTTGTGAATGAGTGGGTAAGGTGTGGGTGTTTGTGCATGGTTGGGTAAGGTGTGGGTGTTTGTGAAGAGTGGGTAAGGTGTAGGTGTTTGTGAATGAGTGGGTGCGGTGTAGGTGTTTGTGAATGAGTGGGGGTGTCGGTGTAGGTGTTCTGTGGAATGAGTGGGTGAGGTGTAGGTGTTTGTGATGAGTGGGTTTAAGGGTAGGTGTTTGTGAATTGTGGGTAAGGTGTTTGTGTAGGTGTTTGTGCATGATGTGGGTGAGGTGTAGGTGTTGTGAATGGTGGGTAGGTTGTAGGTGTTTGTGGAATGAGTGGGGTAAGGGTGTAGGTGTTGTGAATGAGTGGGTAGGGGTAGGTGTAGGTGTTTGTGAATGAGGGGTAAGGTGTAGGTGTTGGAATGAGTGGGTAAGGGTGTGGTGTTTGTGAATGAGTGGGTAAGTGTAGGTTTTGTGAATGAGTGGGTAAGGTGTAGGTTTTGTGAATGAGTGGGTCGGTGTGGGTGTTTGTGAATGAGTGGGTAAGGTGTAGTGTTTGTGAATGAGTGGGTAAGGTGTAGGTGTTTGTGAATGAGTGGGTAAGGTGTGGGTGTTTGTGAATGAGTGGGTAAGGTGTAGGTGTTTGTGAATGAGTGGGTAAGGTTAGATAATGAGTTAGTCAATGAGATAAAAGTAGCAAGTACTCCTGTTTAGAACATGCTTTCAGTCCGTCTGTGAGGGCATTTCTTATGTTTTGTGCTCAGAACTGAAGTATGTGCTGGATTGTCTTAATAAAGCAGAGGCACTCAGTGAAGCAGGTGTGAAGGAGCTCACGGTGAAGTACAGCTTGTAGCTCTGTTGTGATTTGTGAGTGACGTGATTTAAATATCATCTGCAGTTGTCTTATTTTATCTGTGTGTATGTGTGTGTGTATGAGTGTTGATGTCTGTTTTGCTATGTATGTCAAATCTCATGAAACTAATTATAATAAGTGTTGCTACTGCCAATAATATTGGGGTGTGGCTGATGGGCATGACAGTTCTAAATGACAGTAATATTTGGGGTGTGGTTTATGGGTGTGGCTAGGTGATGCGTGTGTGGCACAGAGGACAGTGTTTGATATTACTGATGATGTCTTTACTGACCACATGTCGGCAGACGTGGCAGGAATAACTTTGGAAGTCTTGTAGCAGATTCCCAGTGGCTACACACGGTGTGAACACGAGGTCACAGCTCTTGCACCGACTCACCCTGCACAATATACAACATTCATAGGATACGTGACACGTACGGCATGGGAACAGTTGAACATGCACGGCATGGGAACACACACACAAATGGTAATTGATAGTTGATAGGATCTAGTTCACATATATTGGCTCACATTTCTTCGTGTCTGGTGTCACATGATGGACATGTGACACTGTACTGCTCCAGATCTTTTGGTGCATTTCTACAGAAAAGTTTAACATAATTACTTGACACACATGACACACATGACACACACGACACACAGGACACACACGACACACATGACACACACGACACATGACACACACGACACACATGACACACACGACACACATGAGTTACCGAGTGAATATCTCCACAGCTAGTTTCTCTATCATCTTCTTCCGCTCCTTGGATATCTCCCCTTCTTCTAGAGATTCCAGTTTAATAAATGCCTACACACAACACACATGACATGTTGTGGTGACAGACTGAGAGTGAACACACACGACATGTGGCGACAGATTGTGAGGGTGAACACACGACATGTGGCGACAGATTGTGAGGGTGAACACACGACATGTGGTGACAGACTGAGAGTGAACACACACGACATGTGGCGACAGATTGTGAGGGTGAACACACGACATGTGGTGACAGACTGAGAGTGAACACACACGACATGTGGCGACAGATTGTGAGGGTGAACACACGACATGTGGTGACAGACTGAGAGTGAACACACACGACATGTTGTGGCGACAGACTGTGCTGTGAGAGTGAACACACACGACATGTGGCGACAGACTGCTGTGAGTGAACACACGACATGTTGTGGCGACATGTTGAGTGTACCTTTGAGCATGAGTTGAAGGCTCTGCAAGCACAACTGACGAGGGCTAAGAGAGAGTAGAACTCAATAGGAGGTAGTAGGTCATCATACTCTCTGAGGTACACAGCCTACAAACACACATACATACACATCAGAGATAAGTAGGAGTTCTAGTCTGAGCATGTATGACAGGTTCTCTTAGCACATGTGAAGTAGGTACTTGTTGGTTTATATGTAGAGTAACCGAGTTGCTATCTTCAGGTGTATGTGTGTTAGGTATGTGTCGGTCCTGAGTAAGTGGATGTTTGATACGATTCACTGTGCAAGATAATTTTAGTTTCTGTAATTCATAATTTGAGCAGGAATGCAGTTAGCTGTTCACCTAGTTAATACCAGAGGATAGAAATGACTTAAGCAAATGGAACGACATTCCAAAAGATCAAACTTGGAACACCTCTGTTTAGTAAATCACCTACATGTACGTACAGGCTATAACTACAAATCTACTGACCAGGAAATATCCTGTACTTATCATATTCTGACTCACAAAGGTCGTGCTTTCTCAAAAAAATCACATATAATCTTATAATGCACAGGCTTTTAAAAAATAATAATAAAAAGCATTTCCTCCCAGCAATCATTGTTTGCTATGACATGTACATGTCATATGCATGTACATGTGAAATGCGCACAGAGTTGCTCATGGTACATTTCACTCTAAGGCAAGGAACTCACTGTCTGCAGACACTCTCTATATTTGCCAGCGTAGTACAAGTTCTGAGTGAGAATGAAGTAGTGGTAGGCCTCAGCCCCTCTCCATGGCTGGTTCAACAGCTCTGTTTCTATCACACTCTTGCTGCTAGCCTCAGCCAACAATCCCTTCAACGTGTGATCAACATCATCCCTAAATCCACTAGCCACACCTCCTAAAACTCGACGCTTCTGACGTGAGTGTGTTAGATGCTGTTCTACCTGCAGATGCATAATTATCACGCACACATGCATACATACACACATACATACATACACACATACATACACTAATGCTCTCATAACTCACTTCTAGAGCAGATAATACGTAAAACCGTTTAAGTTTGGAAGGTAAATAGCCGGCAACACGACCTTCTTGTGCAACCTACAGGAATACAGTGCTCTGTGAACTAGTTGTGAACGTGTGCATATGAACAATTACTTTTTGAAGGAGTTTAGCTGCTTCCAAGTGTTTGTTGGCTTTCCTATAACTGTTCACTAGTAAAGGAATACTTCTAGTAGAGTTATTAAAGGTACTTGACATGTGAGTACATACATGTGCCGTGTGAGGTGAGCACGTGTGAGGTGAGTACATGTGTCGTGTGAGGTGAGTACATGTGTTGTGTGAGGTTAGCACATGTGCCCGTGAGGTCATCTCAGGTGGCTTTCTTCAACACATGTATTTGACCCACTCCCACTCTCCCTGTACATAGCAGTATGAATTGACATGCATGTACGGTTCCTGCATGTACATACTCCAAGCACCTGATTATGGATACAGTTGGATTGCAGATATAATCTTGTTGTTGTCGAGTAACTTGGTGGCGTATGCAGTGAGCTTGGACTCCACCCCCTCCATGTGATGTTTATTGGACAAGTCCATGGCCAGATCCCACTGCATGCAGCACAACACAGTCACACATGAGCACACACAAACACACACAATGCATACACATGCACACACCTGGTTCAGCTCCACACAGCAGTCGATGGCTCCCTGTATGTCTCCCATCTTCACAAACATGTCCACTGCTTGTTCACACATTCCCACCAGCATGAACTTCTGTGCTAGACTCTACACAGAGTACAGGAAACTTCAAAGTTCAATCTGTATTCTGATTGTTCTATGTCTACTTGCAATCATCTGTCTCTGTCCTTGCATGCCCCACCCCTTATTACTTAAGGATGGGCTGAAATCCACAAATTTTTAGCTAGGTTTACTTGAAAATCTTATCTAATACTTAGTGCACCTGAATACCTTTCATTCACAGAATACCATGTACTTACTAGGTTCAGAGGGAAACGTAGTTATTACCTTAAGGAGAGGGTCATTGTCGGGGATGAATGCGGCCATGGCTTCCAGAGCTTTATAGTCCTCCAGTCTGTAGTAGCACTCCGCCAGCTGTTTGTAGTTCCTAGCATTGTTATAGTACGTGATGGCATGCAGCCATTTCTGACTGTCCATGTAGCTGTCTCCAATTGCATTGCAGGCCTTTGCTAGCAGTACGTCATTCCCTAGACACATGTCACACCACTCAATCATTTGACATGACTTGTCACAGGGTCAGTTATTAAACATGTGACACGTTCACTCGACATGACTTGTCACATGGTCAGTTATTAAACATGTGACACGTTCACTCGACATGACTTGTCACATGGTCAGTTATTAAACATGTGACACGTTCACTCGACATGACTTGTCACAGGGTCAGTTATTAAACATGTGACACGTTCACTCGACATGACTTGTCACAGGGTCAGTTATTAAACATGTGACACGTTCACTCGACATGACTTGTCACAGGGTCAGTTATTAAACATGTGACACGTTCACTCGACATGCTTGTCACATGGTCAGTTATTAAACATGTGACACGTTCACTCGACATGGCTTGTCACAGGGTCAGTTATTAAACATGTGACACGTTCACTCGACATGGCTTGTCACAGGGTCAGTTATTAAACATGTGACACGTTCACTCGACATGACTTGTCACAGGGTCAGTTATTAAACATGTGACACGTTCACTCGACATGACTTGTCACAGGGTCACATGTGACCGTTCAAACATGACTTGTGTCAGATTAAACATGTGACACGTTCACTCGACATGACTTGTAACAGGTCAGTTATTAAACATGTGACACGGCACTGAATGTTGTCACAGGGAGGGTCGTTTCAGTTTATTAAACATGTGACACGTCACTCGACATGATTGTAATAGGGTCAGTTATAAACATGTGACACGTTCACTCGGACATGGCTTGTCACATGGTTCAGTTATTTAAAACATGGTGACACGTTCAATCGACATGCGCTGTCACAGGTCAGTCATAAACATTGTGACACGTTCACCGACCATGGCTTGTCACAGGGTAAGGTATAAACATTGTGACACGTCACTCGACATGACTTGTCACAGGGTCAGTATTAAACATGTGCCCGTTCACTCGACATGACTTGTCACAGGGTGCAGGATAAACCACCATGGGAAAGTTCATCGACATTGGGACTTGTCACACGGGTCAGTATTAAACAGTGAACACGTTCACTCGACATGACCTTGTACAGGGTCCAGTTATTTAAACAGTGACACGTTCACTCGACATGGACTTGTCACAGGTCCAGTTATTAAACATGTGACACGGTCACTCTCATGACTTGTCAAATGGTCAGTTATTAAAATGGAAACGTTCACTCGATGCTGTCACAGGTCAGTATCGTAAAACATGTGACAAGTTCACTCGAAATGGACTTGTCCAGGGTAAGTGATTAAAACAGTGACAGTTCACTCGCATGACTTGTACAGGGTCCGTTATTAACAGGTGACACGTTTCACTCACAGGGTCAGTTATTAAACATGTGACACGTTCACTCGACATGACTTGTCACATGGTCAGTTATTAAACATGTGACACGTTCACTCGACATGACTTGTCACATGGTCAGTTATTAAACATGTGACACGTTCACTCGACATGACTTGTCACAGGGTCAGTTATTAAACATGTGACACGTTCACTCGACATGACTTGTCACAGGGTCAGTTATTAAACATGTGACACGTTCACTCGACATGACTTGTCACAGGGTCAGTTCATTAAACATGTGATCATCAGTTCACACGTCTACTGCAACTCGTAAAACATCTCTAGTCTTCTCACCATCTGCACTCTTCTATCCATACATCCACCCCTGTTTTATCTGCCACTCCCACTTCCCCCAAACAAATTACATGTGTCATAACTTCACACCTCCATGCATGCTTTACCTGCTCCTCCGCTCTTTATTATGTGCATTACACGAAACCAATCTCCAATCTTGATTCTCAAATCCAGAGCCAGATCTCTGCAGGACAGTGGACAACAGACAAGTACCAGTACATGAATGTCCATCACTAGTTCACACTCACTACCTTCTGTCCATCTTGATGTAGCTCTTCTCAGCCATGTCAAATTTCATGAAGTATGCATCCACTTCTGCAGCCTGCTTGGGCTCAGACTAAACAACACATCACAGCAAGTGACATGTGGTGGCATGTTATCACAGCAAGTGACATGTGTCATCACAGCAAGTGACATGTGTCATCACAGCAAGTGACATGTGTCATCACAGCAAGTGACATGTGTCATCACAGCAAGTGACATGTGTCATCACAGCAAGTGACATGTGGTGGCATGTTATCACAGCAAGTGGCATGTGTTATCACAGCAAGTGACATGTGTCATCACAGCAAGTGACATGTGGTGGCATGTTATCACAGCAAGTGACATGTGTTATCACAGCAAGTGACATGTGTCATCACAGCAATTGACATGTGTCATAACAGCAAGTGACATGTGGTGGCATGTTATCACAGCAAGTGACATGTGTTATCACAGCAATTGACATGTGTCATCACAGCAAGTGACATGTGTCATCACAGCAAGTGACATGTGTCATCACAGCAAGTGACATGTGTCATCACAGCAAGTGACATGTGTCATCACAGCAAGTGACATGTGGTGGCAACCTTACGTCTAGCATTTTAAGTCTCTTGACGAACTGTATCCCAGCGTAGTTGCGAGACATGACATAAGCTTTCTCCGCCATCTCTAGATCCAGTTGCTTCAAAGCGGCCTCTGCCAACAATCTCCTGAAGTGAGATCCATGCAACATGTGCTCACATGCTGTAGTCATTCATTTCGAACACTTACCAGAGCCGTGGGTGGGGATTGTCCTGGATAAACTGTTGAGAATCCTCCAGGCCCACTTTCTCTAGCAGTTCTCGAGAGTCTCTCAGAGACTGATTGATATCGTGGAGAGAACATACACACATACACACACATACATACACAGGTGCAAAGCACTACACACTTCAGATTACCTACCTTAATCTCCAACTCAAAGACAAAGTCTTCCCTGGGGTTTTCAGGATCTTTCATGATCTCATCCAACACGACAGACTTGACATGCATGTCATCAAACTGGCAGATCTGTCCAGAACTAATGACTGGTTCCTGTGGAGAAATACAATACAAATGCATGCATCTGCATGCGTATGTGTGCCTGCATGTACATGCATGTCTGCACACACATGTGCCTGCATGTACATGTGTGTCTGCACATACATGTGCCTGCATGTACATGTGTGTCTGCACACACATGTGTGTCTACATTTAAATGTGTCTGCATGTACATGCATGTCCCATACCTCTGGTTCTGTTCCCCTAATGATGTACATCCTGGTCTTCTCCATGATTGCCAACAGATCAGGATTGTCCCTGGCCCATTGGATGTCCCACACTTCCTTGCGCTCCATATCTAACTTCTGACCGTGCAGATCTACTCTGTCACTCCTGCTCCATGCACTCTGCACACACGCACATACACACGCTAACACTACATCATTTGTTGTGTATTATTCTCACTATGTCATAGAGATGAAGTATCCCAGTGCCGTCAACAGTGGACAATCTCCTGTGAACACATACACACACATGCACATATTGTATGAGGTCGGTCCCACAAGGAGTGGGTGTGGTTTCACCTGGAGTCACAGTTGAGGGCCAGTTTAGCTGGAGTATGGCTGTCTAGTTGTTGTTTGGTGACTGCTGAGAGGCTAGGCAGAGTGTAGACCTGTACCATGGACGACTCTCTTGCCTGCATGTGCATGTATACATGTAGAATATGAAACACATAAGTGGCTTAACAACCAACAATTGTAGAACACACTACTGTTACAAAATAATTATTAACAAAAAAAAAGAGCAAGCATATTGTTACTTCTGGACTACAATATAAGCAGAAATCAATCATGTTATAACAGAATGATTCTAAAAATTGTTTTTTCTATTTATAATAGCTGAGTTTAGCAGCTCAGTCGTGCCTGCAAATTTTTCTACCAACTTCAAACTTCAGGCTACTCAAGAGTTGAATTCCCAGCACACATGCTTGTTGTATTGGCCTTGGTGTAATTTTAGTACACAAAAGGGAGTACTCTTGTATCTATTTCAGAGCTTAACTTTTGCAATGTGTGAATCACTTAGTGAGAGCTTAATGACACAAGTTTCTAATCATATCTCAGAAGTTCGAAATTTACATACATACACACGTATACATTACATACATACACACGTATACATTACATACATACACACATATACATTACATACATACATATACACTAGTGGTGTGCTTGAGCACAAATGGCGAGCGAGCTTTAAACTACACTATTGTTATTCAAACTACTAAAATTAAGTCGAGTTGTTAAATTACGCATATACAGTAAAGGGGATTCAATGACATAGTAACCGCTCCCCTCAACTGTTTGAATTGAAAAAGAAGCAACAAAATTAAGTCACGTTATTTAAAATTTTCTTTGTGATATTCTTAATAGTAGTTGTAACGCACAATACTTTCACACAACTGAACATACCTACGCAAGACTTACCTTCGTGGTAAGTCTAGTGGACAATGAATTGTCAAGTAAATGCTGTTGAGTAGTGCTTATATCTGTGACAAATAGTGTATTAACTTACCACCGCCACTAACTCGAATAGAAATGGAGCTCCCATAAGTTTTTGAGTTTTAACTGCACCCGCAAAACAATTCAAAGCGGTAAACAATTCAATTTCTAAGGTGACACGGGTAATGGTCGCAAAACCAACGGATTCTGTTTAGTGAAGTTTGGGACGGGGTCGAACGCCGAGCGAACACAAAAATACGGAGGGTCAAAGTACAAAATGACATACATACGTCCAAACATATATATAAATAAATAAATAAATAAACAAACATCCCCGATTTTCAATTGTGTTACCCCTGTAAGTGTCTCGCTCGCTACGCTCGCTCGCCAATTACATACATACACACATATACATTACATACATACACACGTATACATTACATACATACACACGTATACATTACATACATACACACGTATACATTACATACATACGTATACATACACATACATACACACGTACATATATGACTTACAATGACTAGCAGCTTGTCTGAGCAGCACACACTTGAGATAGGGTCAGAGGTGGCCTGTGGACAGTGTAAGTATTAGGTAGTAAGTATGGGGTGAATACTTCATTGCTCATGAAGTCCTATAGCTGGGCTGGCTTACTTGGTAAAACAAACCACCACTATTATCACTGTTGTTGTTATTATTACTACTACTATTACTAGCAGCAAGCACCGTGCAATGTTGAGATAATAATAATAACAATGGATAAACACACAATACCTGATACCTGGCACAGCTTTATTCATGAACACGCCACACTCAAACTGTAATCACTATTACTGATGATGCTTTACCGACCCATTCTGAAGACACTTTACCAGCACTGCTCAGCTCATGAAGTATTCATGAACACACACACACTGGCAGCAGTCGTCGCTGATAGACAACCATATGTTTATACAGACTGCATTCACCTTGGCTACTCGAGTGAAGTCGACTGTCTGTGAGACTCCACCTCCCAGATCAATATGGAACAATCTGTCCTGCATGTCACGCCCCTTCTTGGTGGAGACATGAGTGAGTTCTGTGACTAGCCGAGAAGTTGTGCGATAATGCCACACAAACACACCTTCTGAAGAACAGGCCACGATATGCGTCTGGGACATGCACACAAACTTCACCTCTAGCACACATACACACACACATACACATGCATGTTCATACACACATACACACACACATACATGTTCATACACACACACATACATGTTCATACACACACACATACATGTTCATACACACACACACACACACATACACATGCATGTTCATACACATGCAAATGCAAAATGCAAATGCAAAATGCAAATTTTCTTGCTGCCGCTAGGCGGTCACGCGCACCTGGCAGAGCCAGGATGCCTGTGCACTAAGCAGGCACTGTGAGCCGTGCAAGCAAAGCTCCTGGAGCCGGGCTAGGAACTCGCAGGAGAACAGGCCTTTCCTCACAGCAAGTAGTGTGGGCACCTGAAGTCCCACCTGGACCATTGCTGTTTCATGAGAAAAGGCCTTGAATTTGCATCCCAGCAAATGCCAGGTACCCAATCACAGCTGGGTGGACTGGTGGGGCTGGTGGGAGGCAGATGGAAAATCAGATGGAAAAATTGCCTGAGTTGGGCTTGAACTCAGGACTGCGGGCCCTGAGCCCAGGACACAACCACTACACCACACAGCCACACACACACATACACATGCATGCATACATGCATGGAAAAGGACATGTAAAGAGTTTCATGAGATAGAATGTTATTGCTCACCAAACTCTACAAATCTCGTATCCATGGGAGTGCCGAGAGCATCACACAGTAGCAGAGTACACTATGCACACACACACACACACACACAAACACGTGCACACACACATGGGGAAGAGGAGGAGGGGTAAGTACGTGGGACATTTGAAGGTGTAATTATCTTTAAAGCAATAGATACACATTGGCACTCCTCCCTCGTACCTGCTTGGGATCGTCATCCATGATAGCAGCCAACAAACAGAAGTCTGCACAAGAGGAAATACACAATAGATTCTTCACAGACTTTGCTTGCTTGTCTCCATTCTTTACATTCCAGAATATGACACAGTCTTCCACCTACTCTCGCACGCACACACACACACACACAAACAATGCATGCTGTCACCATGCGCATGTATACACATGCACTAGTTTACCTTGTCTGGTTTCTTAAAGGCATACACCACAGTGTTGGAGAAGTAGCCCCACTTGTAGCTGTGTCGGACATTGGCAAAATAGATGTATGGTCCCACTCCGAGTGCTAGTCGCAGACCTGACCCCTCCCATGACACGGATGCACACAGGTGGCGGCCAGGTACTCGCAGCACGTGCAATAACTACAGAGGCAGTGATACACACCACACCACACTGGATTAGCACACGCCACACTGGATTAGCACACGCCACACTGGATTAGCACACGCCACACTGGATTAGCACACGCCACAAGGATTAGCACACGCCACACTGGGTTAGCCACACGCCACACTGGATTAGCACACGCCACACTGGATTAGCACAACCACACTGGATTAGCCACACCACACGCCACACTGGATTCGCACACGCCACACTGGATTAGCACACGCAAACTAGCACACGCTGGATTAGCACACGCCACACTGGCACGCACACTAGCACACGCCACACTGGTTAGAAACGCCACACTGGCTTAGCAAACGCCACAATGGATTAGCACACGCCACACGGGATTAGCAAACGGCACACTGGATAGCACACGCCACCACTGGATTAACACCAACGCCACCACTGGTTAGCACACGCCACATGGGTTAGCACACGCCACACTGGATTAGCACACGCCACACTGGGTTAGCCACACTGGGTTAGCACACTGGTTAGCACACGCCCACTGGGTAGCAACGCCACACTGGTTAGCACACGCCACACTGGATTAGACACACGCCACACTGGATTAGCACGCACGCCACACTGGGTTAGACACACGCCACACTGGTATTAGCACACGCCACACTGGATTAGCACACGCCACACTGGATTAGCACACGCACACTGGGGAAGCACACGCCACACTGGGTTAGCACACGCCACACTGGATTAGCCACACACACGCCACACTGGATTAGCACACGCCACACTGGATTAGCACACGCCACACTGGATTAGCACACGCCACACTGGATTAGCACACGCCACACTGATTAGCACACAACGCGATTAGCACAACACTGGGTTAGCACACGCCACACTGGATTAGCACACGCAACACTGGATTAGCACACGCCACACTGGGTTAGCACACGCCACACTGGATTAGCACACGCCACACTGGATTAGCACACGCCACACTGGGTTAGCACACACCACACTGGATTAGCACACGCCACACTGGATTAGCACACGCCACACTGGATTAGCACACGCCACACACACTGCCACACTGGTTAGCACACGCCACACTGGATTGCACACGCCACATTAGCACACGCCACACTGGGTTAGCACACGCCACACTGGGTTAGCACACGCCACACTGGATTAGCACACGCCACACTGGATTAGCACACGCCACACTGGATTAGCACACGCACACACTGGGTAGCACACGCCACACTGGGCCATTGCCACAGCACGCACTGGGCCAACACTGGGTTAGCACACGCCACACTGGGTTAGCACACGCCACACTGGGTTAGCACGCGCCACACTGGATTAGCACACGCCACACTGGGTTAGTACACGCCACACTGGATTAGCACACGCCACACTGGATTAGCACATGCCACACTGGGTTAGCACACGCCACACTGGATTAGCACATAGTATTATTATACTAATAGCAAATTTTTCTCGTTCTAACAGCCACTATGTTAATTAGGTTTTAATTAACATATTGGCTGTTAGAACGAGAAAAATTTGCTATTATAATTATTTCAGCCGAGAATGACTGAATTAATATCATACTAAATCTCTGTGTGTGTGAGAGAGAGAGACAATATTCTAATGAATACAGAGTTGCTATTAAAACAAGTAGCTTCTATTTGACCTCTAGTGATAGTCAATAGTTTTCTGTGAAAGACAGACTAGATCTCATAGACTCAGACTTCACAAGTGTTTAAATAGATGTTCTCACTTTGCCACAGCAGCTGTAGAACTGTACACAACTGATCCCCTTGCCTTCCTGGAAGGTCTGACTGCCACCCAGTGCCACTTGAGAACCATCTGGACTCCACTGCACGGAAGTTACACTCATACGACAGTTCATTTCCACTGGTTCTACACCACATTCACACCCATTAACACTCCTAATAAACCACACCCATTCCCACACAACTCACTGTCATCCAACTCATGGGTCATGAGTTGGCAGCGACCGTTATCAAAGGCAATGATGAGAGAGGGAACAGCGGAGTCAGAGCTCCCCTTCCTACCACTATACCATTGCACACCCGCCAACTTGACCACACCCGTCACATTAGACAGACACTTTATCACCATCTTGGACTACACACACACACACACACACACACACACACACACAGTATATACTGCACACACATACTAACAATCGATGGATCTTACGTTGTAAGTGCCACGCCCATCATAGATGTGGACTTCTCCCTTGCCATTGCCGAACAACAGAGTCCGTCCATCAGGAGACCATTGGACATGAGTCAGCACAACTCCCTTCAGCTCCTTCCCCCAGATCCTCGTGCCATCTACTGACCCTACAATCACAGCTCCTGCAACAACAGTCATACAAGAACTCTCACTACACACAACACATAATATACTTTAGCCTAGTTCATGCAAAAAGTAAATAGTAGTTGACTATTAATATAATAAAGAATTACTACTCTCTTACCCAATTTCAGGAATAGTGATAATTTCTGTAGTATCCAATTTATGCCATTCTGACTACCTCAATTACCAGTAATTAACTGGCAGCACTACCAAAAAAACCCAACATAGCCAGAGTTAATTTTGTAACTTAAGGGTGGCCACACACCGCCTACGCAATTTTTTGTTGATGGTTGCTATGCACGATTACTACTATTGTATACTTACAGGGGCTTCTCCACTACAACACAAGGACAAAGTACCTGCCGAAGGAGCCGCTCACTAATTTTAGAGCGAATCTGGAGGAAATATCGGGGCCTGGTTATAAAACTTTGTAGCAGTTTTTTGGAGCGGTGCGGTAAGTTGGAGCTCCGCAATTTGGTGCACTACTAGCCGAGCCGATACTCTACTAGACAACGAGTTATTCTCCATTTCAATATTACTTTATGATATATTCGCAATTTTTTCTATTTATAAGATATTGAAAAATTCTCGTTATGGTGCAGTTCATTTTTTTTTGTTTACCCGTGTGTAAAATTTTTGTGTCGTTCTCATTATTAGATTCCAAGAAAAACTCATACAAAATTTGGAACTTTAATTCCACTCGCAATTCTTAAGAAATAGCCCCACCCCCATATCTCGTACTACGAGTACGCGAGCAATTATTTTTTCAATTAGTTTGTATTGGTTCTAAAAAGAGCCCGCCTATATCAAGAGTCAACAAACATCAATACAACAATAACAAGAGAGTCAGAAGAGAGAGCAGTTTATTGGAGATAGCCAGAGGTGAAGGTATTAGATCTGCGCAGCTTGGGAAGTCTTCGCTCCGCAGAAATCGAGCCTGGTGGATCCATCCGCTTGAGTTCAGGTGCGCAGAGTCCGGAGAACGGCTACTGGAGGAGAGGCAGCCTGGTGCACCTTGCCGCATGAGCTCAGACGACGTATGGAGAGTTGCTGTAAACGAATATGAGACAACAAGAAGCTAAACTAAAACACCACAACTTCGCAAAGTATACTTCTGCTACTAATGCGCGATTGTTCTGCTCGCGTATTATTGAATGGTGGGGTATTGGCGGGAATAAATTAATGTCCGGATCTACAGGCGGTGCGCGTTGCTATGTGCGGCCACCCTTAAGCTAACAAATATGGAACTACAACTTACCTCAGCCTCTCCAAGTAATGGTGGCTTCCTTTGTTTTAATATTTAGCCACTCTGGCTACCAGTGACACTTGACAACCAACGAGTGGCATTTAGCAGCCCCCAAAAATGACAAAGTTTTTCAAATTACGTTTGGTAAAGGGTCTTTAATGCCATAGTAACCGGTCGAATCAACTTTTTGTGTCTTGAAAAGCAAGCGTTTTCGCAGGAATTTTCTCATACTTAGTATAAAGTAAGGCTTGCTTAACCGATAAAATTCAGTTATTTTATTTTTTCTACATGAATAATGTTTAAAAATAAATATAAAATCAGGAGTTCAAAAAAGTACCTAGCAACCATATATCACGTGAAAGTACATGTATTGTTCAACATTTTTGGTCAAATTTGGTTGCTTAGCAACAAACCACAAAGTGGTTTTGGGACCACAATGTAACTATATCATCATAACAAAGTGATCTATATGCTTCCAGTGCAATACTAGCAATTGTTTGTGCGTGATTAGATATTTTTTACTGTTATAATAGACAGTTATCTCAGCCAGCAATGCTGTTGCTCACTGATGACACCAGAGGAGGCGTGACTGTTTGCTGGGCAATAGCTGGGCAGAAGAAAATCAAGAATACAAGAATATTTTACTAACAATTCCAGTCCTCTGCACACACTCACTCCTCTCTCTAGCCACATTCTTACTCATACTCTTCCTTTTTCATCCATTCAATACTTTGTCAACCTTTCTTCATGCTTTCAGCATAATCAGTATTACCATCATCTCAATATTCAGACCTTGCAGAAGTAGAGACATCATCCTTTGAATGAATAGGAAGTCCAAAGTAATTCAGAGAGCAAAGGTGGCTAAGTCAAATCATTACTCATTGCTGGGAGTTTGTAAGAAAAGAGTTTACAGCTGTGAACAAATTAGCGCCATATTCCTGGGAAAGCTATTGGGCATAATAAAACTTACCGCCATGTTCCCGGGAAAACTATTTCTTACTTTTTTCCTCCAATATACTGCGTAAATAGCTGCTTTTCTTACCTGGAATATCAAGTTCCATATCCTCTTTGACATAGCTGCTGATATGTTCGCTACCTACAGTGCTCTAGTAGCTCTCAAGTTGAAAACTAGTAGTTTCCTCAACTGGCAATGAAATGGCAGCTTTAGCGAGCAAGTCCAACTCTCTAGTAGTATCTCTGCGGTAGCTATATAGCTCCTGTACCCCTTCCCTCTCACGTTCGCAGTCGAAAACGTCATCGCAGACAAAATCCACCGCCTCAGTTGCAGACAAATTTGTCGCCATTTTTCGAACTAACGTTAAGTTTATTTTTAGCCCGACTACCTTAGTTACGTAGTAGCTATTTCTATTCTAAAAATACTGGATGCTGCAGCTAAGCTTTAGCGTTTATCGGGAAAATATTTTTTCCCGCATTACGTCATCCTTGAGCGCCTATAGGCGCTTGTGCCGGTGAAAGGGTTAATGCTGTAGTTTCAAAATAAACTGGGGTCAAGCCTAAAAAGCCGTGTTTTTTTGGAGAAAAAAGTTCCCCGCGCGTGCATCTAAAGGGCATACCCCTGAGAGTGTCTCGCTCGCTCGCCAATTATAATTTTGTACAGTTGAACTTTGTTGATTTCAGAATAATACTTTGGACACATGCAGGTAAGTAGGTAGAATCAACTGATTCTACTCTTGTTTCTTCGGAGAGCTGCCTTACCAGTTCGTGTTCTCTATCTGTTGCACTTCCTGCACGTAATAAACCAATATAATATAGTGGAAAATGACGAGATGAACTGAACAGCGCCTGCAGAACTCTACAGACTTCACCACATTAGTTACAGCATTAATGCACACCTTTGTAACCGCCCCTTTTTCATGTGCAACATTGATGTTTGCACACATAATTGTCTTAGATTCACATGACTAAATTGCTTCCGGTTTTGTACTATAGTCTGTCCAAGTTGAGTTGGCACGACCGCAAGCGTGGTAAATGAGGAATGCATTTAGTCATGTGAATCCAAGTCAATTGTCAATTAAGCGCGCAAACGTCAATGTTGCACGTGAAAAAGGGGCGGTTACGCAGGTATGCATTAATTCTGTAACTATTGTAAGAAAGAAATTTAGTGAAGTTTGTGGAATTTTTCGGGCGCTGTACAGCTCATCTCGTCCGTTTTCAACTATATTTTTGTTTCCTTCTAAAGAAACAAGATTAAAAGCAGTCGATTTTACCTACTGTGTCCCAAGAAATATTCTGATATTCACAGGATTCAGCAGTACAGCACTGTTAACTTGTAGCTAAAGTTATTAGACTTTCTTGTTGGATAAAATTATCAATTGTTTCATTTATTTATAATATATATATATATACATGCAGTATATATATGAAAATTGATGAGATGATAGAATTTAAGTAGTACACATAATATACAAAATATAGTTGTGATCTGAGTTGAAGGTGGAGTGCAGCCTGAGTTGGTTCCTTACAATAAACGGCATCTAGTAGTGAAGAAAAAGGAATTGGCAATTTAAATTTAACAGCAAAAAGCTCAAGTGTGGCTGTATTACAAGTTGCTAGCTAAATGATAGCTACATCACTGAAATATATTGGCTATACAGCATTTGTCATTGAACAGGTAGACAAATAATCTTACCAACATCCTATCAGGTGGTCCTATACCCTCTGAGACAACAGGACTCTCCGCCTATACTGTTTCCACACTCGCAACCTAAGCTAATCGTGATACAAAGCTAGAAATGCAGCAATCTGAGAAGAAGCATCTCATTGTTTGCAAAATTCTTAATGAAGACAGTCCGCATGATCAATTGAGCCGTACTGCGTGACTAAAAGCGGGCGCGTTTTGAGCAGGAAACTTGTGGTTTTTTCTATTCCTATAGATTTTTGTATTGAGTTTTGGAATAGCACTTTCTCTCCGTTTTTGGAGTATACTGAGGAAATATTTTTAGCCGCTTCGATGCGAGCTTTCTAATGCGGATGCGTAGCTGCTTCTGTTCAAAAGTTATTCAAGTTTTTTTCTGACCAACTCAACTTGAACATACTATAGTAGAAAAACAAAATTTGGAAAGTTCGTACAAATAATTGAGCTAATAATGTTGATACTTTACCAATACTAACCAATATTGTCTTACAATAATATATATATTTAGAACGTAGCTAGGCACATGCGAGCAATCTGATTGGCTCCATATGTGAACCTATTCAAGCAGAATCAAGTTCTGCAGTATTTAGAAAGTAAATCAGACACTTTGCTTCACCATTGCATTCTGCACTTTACTCTCATTATCTGGAGACCAGGGATCACACATACAAACACAACCACAAGGAATGATGGCCATTGGGTGGTCTTGGGGGGGGGGGGACTCTGCCCAAAATTAAGCGCTGTACATCATTCTATTATTACTCAGTGTTTTACTGTAAACCAGTTCCCTACAGTCCATATCACATTCAAGACCTCAAAAATAGATCTCATAAAGTTTACTTTGCCTGTAGCCACACCCCCTCCCACTCACCATCCTCATATACAATGCATATCTTGCTGCCATCCCCGCTCCACTGCATGTGCCTGACCACACTCTTGTTCCTGTTGTTAATCATTTCCTCATGCCACATGCCTTTATACAGCATCCATACAATAATGAGTCCATTCTGGTCACTGGAAGTCAACTTGCTATGATTCTCATTCCATGCCAGTACTTGCACATGACCTGCACAAACCAAACATGTACTGCTAACAGACCATGTACACTGTACTGCTAATAGACCATGTACACTGTACTGCTAACAGACCATGTACTGCTAACAGACCATGTACACTGTACTGCTAATAGACCATGTACTGCTAACAGACCATGTACTGCTAACAGACCATGTACTGCTAACAGACCATGTACACTGTACTGCTAATAGACCATGCACTGCTAACAGACCATGTACTGCTAACAGACCATGTACTGCTAATAGACCATGTACACTGTACTGCTAATAGACCATGTACTGCTAACAGACCATGTACTGCTAACAGACCATGTACTGCTAACAGACCATGTACACTGTACTGCTAACAGACCATGTACTGCTAACAGACCATGTACACTGTACTGCTAACAGACCATGTACTGCTAACAGACCATGTACTGCTAACAGACCATGTACTGCTAACAGACCATGTACTGCTAACAGACCATGTACACTGTACTGCTAACAGACCATGTACTGCTAACAGACCATGTACTGCTAACAGACCATGTACACTGTACTGCTAACAGACCATGTACTGCTAACAGACCATGTACTGCTAACAGACCATGTACTGCTAACAGACCATGTACACTGTACTGCTAACAGACCATGTACTGCTAACAGACCATGTACAAGATGTTATTAAATGTCCTATACCAACTTCAAATTTTGTGTAGAAAGTGACTTTTCATAGGAAAGACTGTGGTCAATTTAAGAAGGCTAGACACAGATCAAGTCTACTGTTGTTGTTGCTGTTGTTTTATGATAACCACTTCCATTATTTTTTTTTTTTATGGAGATGGCAATAACTAGTAAAATTAAACCCTTCAATAGTAGCCTTTGCATTATAACTTATCAAAAGTTTAGTAACTTGAAATTTCCCAGTCTATATAAATATATGATCATAAAATGTATCATTGATATAGGAAGCCTGTATCTGTCACATTGATCGCCTCTCTTCACAGCTTGGCTACATACCTACTTCTATTATGAAATATCACATTCCCTATGTACTTCCTATACCTGGTGAGCTTACAAAGCTAGTGAGACAGCAAGTATGTATGAAGAACACGTGTAGCTAAATGCTCAAAAAGTAAATGGAGATCATAATCTTAGATCCCAAACAATAAAAGGGGAGGGGCACTGTTTTAGGTTTGTCGTTAAACTGTGCGTCCAGCTCAGGCTTACCTGAATGACCTTCTAAACTTTGATTCATAGCTAAGTTGCTAGGTGCAGCCAACCCCTTGAGAGCCGAGTCTTTGCAAGGAGTCACTTCCAATTTGAGGACTTTAAGAAGTCCCTCATCTCCACCGCATGCAATGTAACCTTTGGTCTTGTGCCAAGCAACAGTGTTCAGGAGAACTTCATTGGGAATGGCAATCTAGATCGATTCAGAAATACCTCATTCCAGAAATTCTTTCAATTATTGTCTTACCTTCTTACTCAAATACACAAGCATTGTGACTCAATAATATAATAGGCGCTTCCAGAACGACAGTGACAGGCCCGCTGCTGCAGCTGGGCTCTTCTTTACCGCGCTTCTAAAATATTATTCACGAACCCGTTGCCAACGCAACACAATTTTACACCATTCGTATTAATAGAAAAGATCAGGTCCACGCATTTTATATTGAAAGACACCACCCTTAATATTTCATTAATTTGGAGAACACCACGCTTTATATTTCATTAATACTGAATTAAAAACAATAAAAAAAATTGTGGAGAAAATCATTCAACTATCTTCCTGCAGAGATTGTTCTTGATGACTATCTGCATCCAGAGAGTTATCACTATTTTGAGTTTCTTCTCCATTTAGGCTATGTTCCTTCTCACTATGCTGTGCTCCCTCTGTCTCTTCCAAGGAATTTTCAGTAGGAACTTCTTCATCTGGACTGCTAGTGGGAGTACCAGTTGGGTAGATAGTGATACTGCTGCTGACACTGCTGCTAACAGATCTCATCTTAGCCCTAGCTGCACGGACCTCTTGAATCTCCTCCTTCAGCTGGGTCACCTCCTGCTCATCGGCCACCAGCGCATCCCATTCTTTGAGCTTTAATTCTCCAGAAAACGCCTCTACCTCGTGCTCCAATTTTTCTTTCTCTTCTGATGTAATGAACTAATACAAAAATAAAAGTGTGGGCTAATTAATAATCAATTAAATAATTGTTAACTCACTAAAGTTGTGTCATTCCGAGACAAAATGGACTCACATAAATTCTGCACATCTTGGGCTACAATGCATAGCAACATTAGCACAATGTGACACGCCCACAGTGTGATCTCAAACCTTTGTCCTGGATAGTCTTAAATTGGTTGTTTGAACTCGTCATCTCGTTGAGGAAGACTGAATACATTTCATCTGCCTTGGAATGGCTATCTCGCAAGGACTTCCAGTCTGCATCTTCTTGCTTGGTCTACATAATACACAAAATCAGTTTCTTATACATGTATTTCTGTAGGGACGTTAAATTTACATTTACTAACCCTTTACCAAATTAAAATCAGGTGCAGTGGCAACACCACCTACCCAACTTCAGTACGACCTGCTATGAATTCACCTCATTAAGGATGCTTTGTTCTTGTGAAGTATAAATGAGATAATTCAGAATCAATGAAGTAAAGCCCTACAATCATGAGAGACTTTATCTCTCAATTACACTCTTACTGTCCTTATGGTTCAAACAGAATTTGTACTAATACTGACATCTGCGGGAGACACTATTAGGAGACAATTGATGATACACACACTTAACAACCACTGGGTAAGACATACAGAGCAGGTATTTATCCTTTCAAATACCCATTGCGACACAGTGGTAGCAGCCTACAAATTCCAAGAGAGCCACTACAAAACAAAACTACTTTTTTTCCATCATGTCAAAAATGATAAATACATGATTCCACCATTTCCATTAAAAGCTAAGTACACATGACTTCAGAATGCTGCTAAGGATCACGTCCACAAAGAGCAGATTGATTTTTAAACAGTAGTTGTCTCAGTGTTCTAACTTAGTAACCCCTCTTATGAATCCTTGAGGGTCAACAGTGAACTCTCTGTCATTAGCTCATTACTCATAGAAAAGATGTACAAGCTATGAACTGTTTAATGAAACTTTCCCAATGTAGCTAAACTAGTTCACACGCCACTAGTGACTAGCTCACACGCCACTAGTGACTAGCTCACATGCCACTAGTGACTAGCTCACACACCACTAGTGACTAGCTCACACGACACTAGTACTGCCACTAGTTGATATTAGAACATAGCTAACCCCTATTTTGTATTGTGAAGTAGGTATTCTATCCAGCACAGCGTTGTTCAAGTGAGTGCACAGGGATACTAAATGCCAGAAGGGAGGATATACTAAATAATAGTTAGGCGCTGCTTCAGAGGGAACTACCGTTTTTAGGGTTCCTGAAGGCCCCTGATTGTAGCGTCCCGAGCGCAGAGAGGGCGCCACACTTAGGGCCTGAGGGACCCTAAAAACAGTAGTTAACGACTGCACGCAGCACCTAACTAATTTAGAATCTAGCAACAGTTCCTAACAACACAATTGGAGGTACTCTACATATAGAAGCCCTGCCCTGAAGGCGGGGGCACTACATATAGAATCCCTCCCTGAAGGACCTAAGAGATTTAAAGTCCCTCTGCCACAATACAAAACTACACCAGCCATGTTCTAAATGCCAGAAGGGAGGATATTACTGATAGTATCCTCCCTTCTGGCTAATAGTATCTCCCTTCTAGCATTTTATTAGTTTTTTGGTTTATGAGTAGTGCAAGCATTAATTAAAGAATTTGTATTTTATCTATGGTGTAAGAATGCTGTTTGCACGGTTTTCCTGTCAGATGCGAAAGATAAGATGGATTCATCGCATGCCTTGCACACTACAATATTTTTCTAACTAATACAATCACTACCAAAATGAGAAAATGAGAAAGAAACCAATAACATAATGAACAATAAAAAAGCAGTTATATATGCTACATGTTATTTTAAAAGTTTTAGTACTGTTCTTGTAGATGTTTATATCACAACAGTTATGAAAATTAAAGGCACCACTTCTAGTATATTTTGCAATGTAAAAGCACTACATTCATGGTATTTTCGTTGTATTTTGCTTATGTAATCAAAATCCTTCCGTATCCATCGCAAGCTGTTCATCAGTGTCAGATACTGTAAATACAAACTTTTTGCTTGGTCTATATACATCTTTCGAAATTTCATCATCATTTGTAAAGGTTGACCAAATCTTGATTCAAAAGCTAAGCTAGACTGGAGATTGACTGTAAAGAGCAAAGCTGGAGTACTGACTGTGAGGGGCTCGACTTGAAAGTTGCCGGTGAGGAGCTAGACTGGAGAGCTGACAGTGAGGAACTAGACTGGAGAGCTGACTGTGAGGAGCTAAATAAAGGAGAGATGATTGAGTTGAAGAAGGCGGAAGAGTAGCTGTTTGAAAGAAGATATTGGAGAAACAAAGCCGTTTTGTACATTTTATCTCACAAATTGAGCTGAAATGCGAAAAATAGGTAATGTAGATGGGTCGGCTGGAATGTTCTTTTTGACTAAGTTCACTGAAAATGCAGTGGTTCTCCTGACTCTAATTCCATCACTTCCGCCCATTCACTGGAGTCGAGCACACAACACATGAAAATATTCTATGCGCTATGGCTCCTTAGAATTTCTGCAATTACCGGACACCTTTCCGTAATGTCCCTACAGTCTTTGTCGTAGAATGTCAACATAGAACAAAGGAGGGAAAAAATTATTTGGTAACTAAGGCTATAGTTGCTACGTTCTAAAACAGATAGACAACGAAATCTCAGAAACTACCGCCTGTTGAACCCCTCGGGCCGCTAGTATCTCCCTCACTACACTCGGGACGGTACAGCCCACAGGCTTCAAGGTTCTGTGGGCAATAGATCCCTCAATTTCATTGTCTATCTATTATTTATTACATACCACTCCCTGACTGGCCTAGGGCTAAGAAGGGTCAAACTTAACTTGGTATCACAAATGGCCTCTATATTCCATACACATATGGGCCATTCTCTGGTGGTATACATAAATCAACAGTTAGAAAAGTAAACAGCTAGACTTCATTCATGTCTATGATAAATAATACCTCGAACTCCTTTACAAAGTAATGAACTTCATTCTGAATTAGAGGCCTGTGATTAAAAAGTCGTTTGTAGAGAGCTCCTATATCTGTAAAACACACACAACTGAAGGAAGAAGCACGATGGTTGTATCAGAGAATACCTGCCAATATGGCTTCAGTTGCCATCTTAAAGGTCAAAGGTAAAAGGTAATTTTTTTCTAAGGGTGAGCATTTACTAGAGTAATAGCTTTGCTGGCAATTTGTTGACTGGTTGCCGCCTCCCGTCATTTTTCGCCTCCTCCTCTGTTCCCGCTTTCTGTAATTATTATGTCGCAGATGAAGCTGACTATTACAAGGGATCCTAGAGCCGCCGCCATGATTAGCCCTGCTAAAGGGCTTGAGGCAAGTAAACTTAAATCTCCTAGCACCGGAAAGTCTCTGAAGAGCGTCAAGGGTAAAACTCGACCTCAAGCTTCTTCCTGCCACCAAACTCTTCTCAAGTTTGTGTCAAAAGCAAATTCTAAGCCTAAAATTTTAAAAACTTTGTCAGAAAATTCTGTACAAGTCGAACTGAAGCCTAAATACATTTCGTCTGGAAGTTCTCTACAGACTTCGGAAAATAACTCGAAGGTTATAGCAACATTGTCTGAAAATTCAGTGATCATGAACGAGAAAAGCAAGACAAGGGAGAATTTAGAAGAGAATACTAAAGTTGAGGAGATGAATTCAGACCATTGTATATCGTTAGAAACTGGCTCAGCTGACCCCAATCCAAGCAAAACTAATCCTTCAGCACAACTTTTACCCTCTATTGCACTACCCTCCACAACGAAGTCCTTGTCTACTGTTTCTGAAATTTCAAATACCACAACAACAAACTTGCCGACCATTATGTCCTCTCATCCAGTGACATCCGTTCTACAGTCTCGCTTTAAACAGGTCCCTTCCAAGACATCTGCTGCAACGAAACCAGTAATGGTTCAAGTTCTCCCTACATCTTCTAAGGAGCAAGTTGTTCCTGCTACAACCTCAGTCATAAACAGCTCACCTGCCATTGTAAAGTGCCCTTCTAAGGTCATGGCAGTCAAAACTTCACCATCGTTGCTGGCTCAGCATTTGCACTACAGTGTAAACTTATCACCAGTTTCCACTGTCACTTCCAGCAAAGAGAATTCCACAGATTCGTTTCAAAGTTTGGTGAGTGGGAAGCGTGCTTCTGCCACAGTGAGTATGGCATCTAGCACTATGCATGTGGAAGCAAGCAATCCTGTTTTGAACCCACCTCAGCCAAAAAAATGCCGTCGCCAGACTGCGGCCGTGCTGCCCGTCTCTCGTGTCAGAACCATTATGAAAACTAACTTTCAGTCTTCCAAGAGTGGGCCACAACTAGGTCAAGAGTCAGTTCCCATTGTATGCAAGGCAGCAGTAAGTTGTTTGGTTGTCATTTTTATTTGTGTTCTGTAGTAATTTTTGGATGTGTGTGTGTGTGCAGGAGCTCTTCATAGCTGCACTTGTACGTGAAGCTGACAGGAGCAGAGTTTCAAATGGCCCAAAGGGAGAAATTGATTACTCACACTTAGGCAAGTTGTCCCAGCAACCAGTTAACACTAAATTGATATTTATTTTTAATTTATTGCAGCATCCTCCGTGAATAGACACAGTAAGCTCAGGTTCCTTCATGAAATACTGCCTAAGAAAGTACTGGCCAAAGACTGCATTTCATCCTCATCATCACAGACCTAGCCTTCTCACCTGTACATGAATATAATATTATTAAACATGCTCTCTTTTACTCACATGAAATGCCCTTCTTACGGATTTTTTTTTTTACAAATGAAATGACTTTAAAAATGTAGTTGTAAACATGGGATTAATCATTGTCACTGTCATCACTGTTCAGTTGTGCTATATCTCCATCCAGCAGTTGAGTCAGGGGGTTAGTTACTTCAGTTTCCTCATCTGATTCAGTGTCATTCTCTTCTTGGTTATCTTCACTGCTAGCATCTTCATGAGCACTTGTTTCTAGTGCACCTTCAATTCGGTCCCATTGTTCACTTTCAGAAGAGCTTGGTCCTGCATTGCTACATCCAGGCCCTTCACCGCTGCTTGATCCAGCTCCTTCACTGGAACCACTAGTGGCATTTCCATTGAGAAAACTCTGCAGCCCTTTCTGTCCCTTTGGAACTGGCCATAACTTCAGAGAGTGTCCAGATCCTCCAGACTTTTTCTTACCAGACCCACTACTTGGTGATAAAACAGAACTTCTTCCAGCTGCTATGTTCTTTCTAGGCGCTTTAGCTACAACAGCTGAAATATATATGTATATTAACACCAAAATAAAAAGAAAGCGTATTATTTACCTTTTCTTACAGCAGCATTATTTGCTCGTGTCCTCACCATCTCTCAACTCCTCGACTCACTACAAGTTGTCAAGCGGCCCTCGACTGACACTTGCCCGCCAAAACAGATCATCTGGCGGGTAAAAATGTGGGTGTGGCAATATCTGGCGGTTATCCTTACATATCAGCGACGCTTTACCGCCGGAGAGACGGTAACGTAACACGCGGGAAAGACAGCAATCAGTTAGACTTGGCATAACCAGTTCGTTTTTTTTCAAAAATTCCAAATAAAAATGACTCGCAATTTAAATAAGTGCTGTTAACCCTACTGTCGCTTGCTGGCGCAAAAAAAAAAATCTGATCCAAATAAATTTATTCAGAGGCTGACAAAAAAAAAAAAAAAAAAAAAGAAAAAGAAAGAACACAAGTAAAAACAGAAGAAAAACCTCCAAACTTATCCATGGGGAAACATGAAGACTGCCAATATGCAGTGCAGAATGTATCTGAAAGTTTCATATAATAACACCAGATAGACGAGATGTGACCAAAAGTTACGACTGAGGAGTGTGTTAAGTAGTGGGGTGGGGTGACTGGGTGTGTGTCCATGGAGTCATCACGTGTACAGGAGTCACGTGTACAGGAATCCCCATGCCTCCAGTCCCATGCATTCAAACTCCTCCTGTGTGGACAGACACTCGTTGTTGAAAGTGGAACAAGCTTGACTGGAACCATTACGTAAGTGTTCATCGAGCCATAGACCAGTATGCCCACTATAAACACACACACACACATGCACACACAGCATGATACATTAAGTAATACATGTAGATGCATTGAACACATGCACACACTCACCCTCAACATTACACATACATATATGTACATGAATTGCGAATACACCAACATCCACTTTCCATAACATCCACTTTCCATAACATTAACCCTTTCCATGCCGTAACTGCATATATGTATGCGGGCGAGAACAGGTCCACGTTCTTCAAATTTAAAAAATATATATTTTTTAGATTAAATGGTCATTTCTTTTTTATACGTAAAGTAGGCATTGTTCTTCCTTTAAAAAAAAAAATTGAACCCGTACGGACAGGTTACGTATTTAAAAAAAAGTCTGAAAATGGAGATCGAGAAAAATTTTGACCAAGAATTTTCAGGATGCCGAGCACCCAAATTTTTTTGTTGCCTACGGACTTCAAACACTCAGAATAGAAAGTATGAAGCCTATAGAGAGTCCCTCAGCATTTTGGAAGAATATGGATAAAGTTTTTCCTACCGGACATCGAGAGCAATCGATTGGGAGTTCCTCGGAGTCTCCTCGAAACTTGCTGCAAGATGGACTGGTTCTGGTTCATTTTCAGGCTTTTAGAAGCTTATTCTGCTTGTTATAAGGCTATAGCTGCCTACTTTATATGCCTGGCTGTTTGTGTGTGGATTTTTGCGGTAGAAATTCAAAACTCAAATTCTAATTCTAAAAGATGCCTGAAGTGTTGAAGAAAGTCGGCGTCGAAAGGGTTAAAGATATATGTACATGTATTGAACACATGCACACACAACTCACTCGCCACAGCCGATGTACAAGCCTTCCGGACTCCCCTTGACAATGTAGCTGTTCTCTCCTGTCCATTGGTAGACGGCTATTTCTGTATTAGATGCCACTTGGTCACAATTACTGCTACCTTCTTCTTCTCCACTTATTGCTGGGAAACTGAACAAGAACGACTCGCCAGTTCCTCTAAACTTCTCACTCAACTTCAGAGGGCACGTGACCACAGCACCAAATAGCTGTAAACAAACAAACAAACAAATAGAGAGTGGAATAATTCAAATTGGCAATTAAACATACACAAATAATACCAGATCAGTTAATGTCCCTCAGGTACCAGACCAGCTAATGTCCCTCAGGTACCAGACCAGCTAAAGTCCCTCAGGTACCAGACCAGCTAATGTCCCTCAGGTACCAGACCAGCTAATGCCCCTCAGGTACCAGACCAGCTAATGTCCCTCAGGTACCAGACCAGCTAATGTCCCTCAGGTACCAGACCAGCTAATGTCCCTCAGGTACCAGACCAGCTAATGTCCCTCAGGTACCAGACCAGCTAATGTCCCTCAGGTACCAGACCAGTTAATGTCCCTCAGGTACCAGACCAGCTAATGTCCCTCAGGTACCAGACCAGCTAATGTCCCTCAGGTACCAGACCAGCTAATGTCCCTCAGGTACCAGACCAGCTAATGTCCCTCAGGTACCAGACCAGTGCCATATGTTGATCTTACCTTCTTGAACTCATCCAGCACCAGGAGTACGACTGCTGTATTCACATCTGACATGTTGCGATACAATGTGCGAAGACTAATTCCATGAACAAATGTGCTGTAGACGAGGACCCAATCATGACCGATGGCTTCTGAAGGGAGCTGATTGGATAGCTGAAAGAGAGAGAGAGAGAGAGAGGGGGGGGGGGGGGGGGGGGAGTAGAGGAAGAGGGTAAAATGGTACAATTAAATTCATTGTCCAGCAAAATTTTTAAGAATTTCTGGCAAAAGTATTTCCACAAAAACAACAACAACAACTAACATTTACCAATGCTAATCTCCACTGTGTGCTCTGACTGTCTCCAGGCAACAAACCATCCATCACATTAGTTTATACCGAGAGGTGAAATTAAAACAAGTGAGTTAAGTAGAGAGGTGTGGTCAAATAATTATAAGTAGAGTCTGGTGGATTTGTGTGCTTGCAGTCAAAGGACCGATATCCCCCCACACCACCCGGCCCCCCTTAACTTAATGCTTTACATTAGGCAAATAAATATTCCTTAAGGATGGCCGCACATAGCAACGCGCACCGCCTGTAGATCCGGACATTAATTTATTCCCTGCCAATACCCCACCATTCAATAATACGCGAGCAGAAACAATCGCGCAGTAGTAGCAGAAGTATAATTTGCGAAGTTGTGGTGTTTTAATTTAGCTTCTTGTTGTCTCATATTCGTTTATAGCAACTCTCCATACGTCGTCTGAGCTCACGCGGCAAGGTGCACCAGGCTGCCTCTCCTCCAGTAGCCGTTCTCCGGACTCTGCGCACCTGAACTCAAGTGGATGGATCCACCAGGCTCGATTTCTGCGGAGCGAAGACTTCCCAAGATGCGCAGATCTAATACCTTCACCTCTGGCTATCTCCAATAAACTGCTCTCTCTTCTGACTCTCTTGTTATTGTTCTATTGATGTTTGTTTACTCTTGATATAGGCGGGCTCTTTTTAGAACCAATACAAACTAATTGAGAAAAAAAATTGCTCGCGTACTCGTAGTACGAGATATGGGGGTGGGGCTATTTCTTAAGAATTGCGAGTGGAATTAAAGTTCCAAATTTTGTAACAGTTTTTCTTGGAATATAATAATGAGAACGACATAAAAATTTTACACACGGGTAAACCAAAAAAAAATGAACTGCACCACGTAGAGAATTTTTCAATATCTTATAAATAGAAAAAATTGCGAATAAATCATAAAGTAATATTGAAATGGAGAATAACTCGTTGTCTTGCAGTAGAGTATCGGCTCGGCTAGTAGTGCACCAAATTGCGGAGCTCCAACTTACCGCACCACTCCAAAAAACTGCTACAAAGTTTTATAACCAGGCCCCGATATTTCCTGATATTTCTTCCAGATTCGCTCTAAAATTAGTGAGCGGCTCCTTCGGCAGGTACTTTGTCCTTGTGTAGTAGTGGAGAAGCCCCTGTAAGTATACAATAGTAGTAATCGTGCATAGCAACCATCAACAAAAAATTGCGTAGGCGGTGTGCGGCCACCCTTAAAACCTGACACATGAACAAATATTCCACTAACCATAACCACACCCACGTCCACACCCATTGCCACACCCTATCCTATTGCAACTCACTGCTCGTAAGTGTCCCTCTTGCATGAGGTTAGACTCCATGTGAAGCAGCGGCAGAGGCAGGTGAGCCTCCACCTCCATCCTCTCAATCCTACAACACACATAACAGTCACTCATTACATTGCTGACTACAGCGACTGAC
>WLWD01004211.1_pt1 | contig 34874 bp, 35 predicted proteins | sample 6712731 | NCBI WGS metagenome assembly WLWD01 (sample SAMN12718690, study PRJNA576275) | sponge metagenome | isolation source: marine sponge | host: Mycale hentscheli | place: New Zealand: South Island, Marlborough, Capsize Point | collected 2014-11-01 | reverse complement strand
CACACAGGATGTACTGAAACACACAGGATGTACGGAAACACACAGGATATACGGAAACACACAGGATATACTGAAACCACACAGGATATACTGAAACACACAGGATATACTGAAACACACAGGATATACTGAAACCACACAGGATATACTGAAACACGCAGGATATACTGAAACACGCAGGATATACTGAAACACGCAGGATATACTGAAACACGCAGGATATACTGAAACACGCAGGATATACTGAAACACGCAGGATATACTGAAACACGCAGAATATACTGAAACACGCAGGATATACTGAAACACACAGGATGTACGGAAACACACAGGATATACGGAAACACACAGGATATACTGAAACACACAGGATATACTGAAACACACAAGATATACTGAAACCACACAGGATATACTGAAACACACAGGATATACTGAAACCACACAGGATATACTGAAACACACAGGATATACTGAAACACACAGGATATACTGAAACATGCAGGATATACTGAAACACACAGGATATACTGAAACATGCAGGATATACTGAAACACGCAGGATATACGGAAACACACAGGATATACTGAAACACGCAGGATATACTGAAACATGCAGGATATACTGAAACACGCAGGATATCACAGGATATACTGAAACACACAGGATATACTGAAACACACAGGATATACTGAAACACGCAGGATATACTGAAACACACAGGATATACTGAAACACACAGGATATACTGAAACATGCAGGATATACTGAAACACGCAGGATATACTGAAACACAGGATATACTGAAACACACAGGATATACGGAAACACACAGGATATACTGAAACACGCAGGATATACTGAAACATGCAGGATATACTGAAACACGCAGGATATACTGAAACACACAGGATATACTGAAACACGCAGGATATACGGAAACACGCAGGATATACTGAAACACGCAGGATATACTGAAACACACAGGATATACTGAAACACACAGGATATACTGAAACACACAGGATATACTGAAACACGCAGGATATACTGAAACACACAGGATATACTGAAACACACAGGATATACGGAAACACACAGGATATACTGAAACACGCAGGATATACTGAAACACACAGGATATACTGAAACACACAGGATATACTGAAACATGCAGGATATACTGAAACACACAGGATATACTGAAACACACAGGATATACTGAAACACACAGGATATACTGAAACACACAGGATATACGGAAACACACAGGATATACTGAAACACGCAGGATATACTGAAACACACAGGATATACTGAAACACACAGGATATACTGAAACATGCAGGATATACTGAAACACACAGGATATACTGAAACACACAGGATATACTGAAACACACAGGATGTACATACATCACAGATATAAAGCTGTGATAAATAAAGAATTCACATGTTCACAACAATCTACTTTCCCACAATAGGTCACAGGCCACACCCACTCACATTGTAATGCCTAGATGCAGCTGTATCCAGCATCTCCAACATGGTGGCATTGGGCGTGGTCTCCAAGTGCATCATTTTCCTAACGAGTGCAGTGAGGTATTCGTATGAGTGATCTCGGACAGCGTGACCAATCAGAGTGCCCAGTACCATGTGACCTGGCTCCACCCCATCATCCTTCACGTAAAATGATAAAGATCATCATTTACACTAATCTGTGTTTCAAAAACAAGATGTTTAAGTCGTTGAGACAGAAATAATTAATGCAGTTGGTAGCTATACATTCTGTTAGTTAGTTGTTCATTTAGGGACTGCAAAGTAAGAATATATCAGCAGTTGTAATTAGTCACTCTGTTCCTATGGCGAAGAACACAAACAATTAGGGTCACTACGAGACAGAGGCATCACTAACCAGGTATAGGACAGTCTCTGTAACTGATGGAGTCTGACTGACTGCCATCTTCCCATCTACTCTTATCTCTCCTTCCCACCCAATCATTTACAAGAACAAATGAATTAAACACACAAGCTTGCTTTAAAATGGAGTAGTCTCCATCCATACCATGCCACACCTTCATCTTGTCCAGTAGAATTAGCCCTGCTTCTTCACTAATGCATCCTGCAGCCATGGCCTGGTAGCCAGTCTGACCCAGATCCAGCCCCACCCCCTGACTGAACTCCAACAGAGCCTGCACAATAAGCAACATGCCATTACTCACCTGTAGATCACCTGCACATGTTAATGACTGAACACATTGTTATATCACCTAGAACTCAAAGGCTTGACCACACCCAGTCGACACTGGTAAAATAAACGCAGACAGACAAAATAGTGCATAATTCTCTTAATAATGATTTCTTTTTTAGATAATCTAAAATCAATTTTCTATAGTCAGAAGTGAGTTAAAGAACTTTGCTATCTTTACTCTCATCTCATCTCTACTCTTTAAACTTCATCCTTCTCTTACCATAGCCCCAGCAAGGTTGTGGAAGTTCTTAGCCTGCTGCGTAACCATGGCTACCATTAACTTGGAATCAGGCCACACTTTCCTTTCCTGCATGGTGACCAGCAGGTGGGCGGAGTCCAGGGTCAGGTGACTGAGCAGGTGAAAGGTGTGAATGTTGGGTCTCACTCGGTTCTTCTTCATGTAAGCAAACAGTATCTCCAAGCTTCTCTTTTCCAGCCATCTGACGTTGCTCACTGTCGACTTCAACTTATCGTTGCCTAGTTTCAGTACCAGTCTGTGAGCACGAGACAGTTCAAAGGTCAGCTCTTCCCTGAAGTAGATTTTCCTTTGGTCCAGACTCTCCAGTTTATTCCTCAACTCTCCGGGCTTCCTGACTGGTGCCACGCCTTCCCTGCTGCTCGGTTTGTGACTATAGTCTACTTGATATTCTGTGAAAGCACTGCTTGAACTTCCATTGGAAACATCGTGATCACTTGGACTACGAGAAGCCATGTTAGTATGTTGATCCCTTACCATGTCACGCTTCTTGTGCCCTGAACTGCTTGCATCAACATTGGTATCTGTTTCTGCTAGTTTAATTTCATTTATCTTTTCTCTCATTGTACTCACCAACTTCTCCAGAACCTCCACAGAAACTGCCGGCACATCCAGTGTCTTGAGTGGCAGCGGCTGGCTGGAGTCTGCACTTGCAACCTCTCCTACACCCACACCTTCCTCGTTAACAACACTCTCTTCTTCAACCACATCTTCATCTTCTGCTGCATCTTCCTCACTGACCACGCCTTCCTCACTGACCACACCTTCCTCTCTGACCATGCCATCCAATTTGACTGGATCCTCTTTTTCAAATGTACCCTTCTCTTTGGTAATACCTTCATGTCTGACCACACCCTCATGTCTGACCACACCCTCCTCTCCGGCCACAATCTCCAGCCCACCGTCTCTGAGTGCCTGGAGCAGCACATTGTGACAGTGCAAGTCAGGTACCACTGCTGACTTGCGCATCTCAGACCACACCCCCTGTGCCAACCTCAGCCCCTCCTCCTTGTCCCTGCTCATAATCAGCAATAGACCTCCATAAGTGAACACGTCAGGTTTAAGCCCCACCTTCTCCATGTCCATATATACCTGCAAATAGACACAGAGCGCAATAGTTATGGCCACACCCACCCACACATGACTGAAGCATATGCCTAATTCTAGATGTCAACCCTTTACCCTATCACAACTAATTCTAAGGAGTTTCAATTCTGTGAATAGTTTAATATACACAATTATAATATACAGTTTCCAGTCATTTAAACAAAACAACTTGCGCATTCCCTTACCTACGTTCACGAGCAGGTGTGAGGCTAATGATACAGCTACTGAATGTGGTAGTGGGTGTGGCCATGCACTAGTACATTTGGATATATAAAAAACATTCTCGAACATTTTCTTCAAACATCTTCTCGTTGACAGTCAATAGCACAGATTTAAAAAAAAGTAGGAGGAACCAAAATACAGTAACAGCATATGTTGCCTTCATCAATTTTCAGTCAGCCCCACCCCCAATTTTTGCCAGCCCCTCTCCCTCCCTACCTGAATAGCATCCTGGTCCTTGCCACACAGAGCCAGTGCTGACATGAGAGCATTAGAGGTGATGGTATTGAGGGGGATGTCCCTGCGCTCCATTTCAGTCCGCACCTTATCCAGTATTGCGTACCCCCCAGGACCGGCAGCTCCACACGCCGCAAACATACTGGAGTAGGTGCGGTCTGTGGGCAGAAGACCTCTCTTCTTAAGCTAAAGAAAACAAAATAGAATTAGACCCATCTTCTCTGTCCAATGGTATTTAGCAAAAAGAAACTAGAGACGGTTATTTACTTGAAATACTAAAATTGCAGAAATTAATCATTACCAATTCTGTAACTGTCTTATTATTATTAGTAGTAGTAGTATCTATCACTTATAAAATTCTTGGGAGAAGGGTTGACCTGGGGTGTGAAAATTCCAGTTCCTTACCCTACTGTTTGAAACCCTGGAAACACTTTACTACGACCTGTACAATCAACACTATCTCTCTGTCTCTCTGTACAGCTCACACATCACAGATGCAGCATTCCTGTGTCCGCTTACCTCGCTGAACAGTCTGAACGCTTGCTTGACTTGCCTGGTCCTACTGTAACCAGCAATAATGCTATTGTAAACGACTACATCTGGCTTCAGTCTCCTCTTCTTCATCTGCTCCAGAACCTCCATGGCAGCACTCACCTCACCCTTCTTCAACAGGCTATGCACTAGCCTCCCATACTTCTCTTGGGCTTTCCTAAACGCATTCCTCCTCTGCTGCCTTTCTTCAAATGACTCGCTTCTTTCTGCTGTAGCCTCAGTCTCCCCTACTTCTTGAACTGAGCCTTCTTTATCATTACTTCTCGCAGCCACTTCACTTGCTACTCCTCCTTTTCTTTCTGCTGCTACTCTCGTCTGTTTGTACAGTGGCCCTCCAACTTTGGACCGAAACTTCCCAGACTCTCCTTCACCTTTACTGGGCAAGCTGTCCTCAGCATATTTAGGGGTATATCTAGCTTTCTTCACCCTTGGACTTGAAGTAGAAGATGAGTCTACGCTGTAAAATCTTCTCACTGGAAACACTAATCTTCTAAACCTCCACATTCCACCACGAACTGGGAGGACTGCTCCAAGCCACGTGGGTTTAGTTTGCTGAATCAGCAGCATTTTTGTTTTGCTGAGTTAGCAAGCACCCACGTGTGACATCGTCTTTTACCCTACCCTGCCAATGGGACCTAAGAAAAGGATGAAGGGCGGCCATAAAGGAGGTGGAGGGGGAGTTAGGGTTGGTCATACACTAGTTAAAGACAGAAACAAGAGTAGAAAGACTCCTGACGCTGGCTGGGTGAGTGAGAAGTATTGAAAGAAGTAGAATGTTAGGCCTGAACAATTCATGCTCATAGTTGTGTGTGATAATGACATTACGTCACTATGCATCTTGCATGAGTATGTATATTTCTTGGGAGCAATACTACCAGCTCAACATTGAATCTAGTGTCTGCCAGACACTGTTTTAAATAATTGTACGAGACAAAAAGCTAAGCAAAGTACAAATTGGAAGTCAAATAATTCTTTTATACTTGTCCGTGTTCCTATTCTCTCTAGTTCTGCATCACTAACCATTGCTGGCTCGTAATGAAGTGCATGGAATATATGAATTTTAATTTAGAATTCAGTGGGAGTTGGAATGTGTTGAGTTCTATTGAAGTAATGATATTCACGACATTCCCACTGTTGGTGGTTGTAGCGTCACACCAGTGAGCTGGACGATGGATCTGACTGGGGCAGACTCAACCTACGCTCTGTGACAGAGGAGAGCCAGCTGGACGAGTTCCTCAACATCGCTCAGTTGGCAGGTACAGAGTTCACTGCAGAGCGGCTCAACATGAAGGTGGTGAGTGGGCAGGGCCAGTATACCGGCCTGCCGTCGCAGGAGGAGCGAGAGGCGTCGAGGAGAGCGCAGGAAGAGAACCAACACTGCCTGAGTATACCCAGAAGGTGAGTAAGGTGGCAATAAATGGGTAAGGGTCATCAGGATCTGTGGTAAGTCAACTGGAGGAAGGGGGGAGGGGCTGCTTTTTCTATATATACTCGGTTCTTGTTTTTGCTTGCAACTATCGTTCAGCAGGTTTCATACAGAGGGGAGGGGGGGAAACTGGGATTTCCCCTCCCCCCCCCCCCCCCCCCCCCCCCCCCCCCCAAAAACAAAAAAAAAAAATGTGGAAAAAAAAAAAAAAAAAAAAAAAACAAGAAACAAAAAAAAAAAAAACAAAAAAAAAAAAACAAAAAAAAAAAAACAAAAATTAAAAACAAAAAAAAAAACAAGGCCCCCCCCCCCCCCCCACCCCCCCCCCCCCCCCCCCCCCCCCCCCCCCCCCCCCCCCAAGAATATTAGAAGATTGACAAAAAATAATAATAATAACATTAGTCCAATGAATAACTTGGTAAATTAAGTAAAATTAATGATCTCTTTCAATAGTTCACAGACTGATGCGTCTATTCTTTTCTTAAATATCAACCTAAATAAGTTTCATTTACGCACATGTATATTTACCCCCCCTAGCCAAAAATCCTGTATGAACCTGTTCAGTGTATTGCATGTAGTCAGCTCTGGTAGAAGATAATAATAATTGATGATACGTGAGCGTAGGATTTATACCTTTCAGAGGAATTGGTAAATTTTAAACTCTTAAGGGTGCCGACACATAGCAACGCCTGGGCACCTTTAGTAGCACACTCCAGCTGAATTAGTCGTACGTTATCTACCACAAAGTCACGCCCCGCTTTGCAACAAGTTAGTAGTCTCGCAGGCCAGACCCTTTACCGAATGCAAGCCGGGAAATGGTCTGGTCAAACTCGATAGACTTTTTTGTTCTCATTATCCACGAAAATAGTGGATGACATGCGCGATGCCTACGTCATCAACCGTGCCGCTGCGCTCGTATAAGTGTTTCACATTTCAATATGAACTATAATATGTTTAGCTATGAATTCTCAATGCTGCATTTGTTCTGAGACTGTTCACTAACTGCAGTCTAGATCACCAAACATTAGCTCAGTCTCCTACTGTTGAAGAGCACACATTAAGAATACAGAGCTACTTTCACTGTCACTTGTTTGGCATGGATTTCATGATGCTATAAGAGAGGGTGACGGCAGTAGGATTATTCACTACTGGAAGTTCCACAGCAATTATGCTAAAGAGGCCCTTAATTTGCTTATACAATACAACTACTGTATGCTCTTTCAGATAGACAAGAAGCTCAACTGCAGTGGAGTTGCTGTGTAATACTGGTGGTGTAACAGGGGGCAATATTTCATGTGATTTACACATGGAACACCTTAACCGACGTTTAAAAACAATGTTAAGAAATATGGGAGCTAATGTACACCCAGAGTCAATACAGAGAGCAGGAAAGGCTGTGGCATCTGTGAATGTAACATGTGAAGTCTTTGAAAACCAAACTAGCACTCACAGAAACTCCAATATTCATCAATCACCCAAGTTTGGCAGAGACTTTGATCAAATTTTGGAAGTGCTACAAGAAGAGAAAGTATTCGAAACATTATCAACCACTAGGCACCACCACTCGTTTCAATGAGGAAGCTTTCACACCAGGGACTAATAAACAAAATTAAACTTAGCATATCACAGCTTTAATTAATGTTTTCACTCAATTAATCAATAGTTATTATCTTGCACAAATTATTTTATTATTGAATTATTATAATGACAATTAATATTATAAACTCAAAATTTACATTTACAGGACAATGAACAGATATCACAACAATGACAGCCATCAACTCTTACAGCACTTTCTGAAAATGTAAAAGTCTTTAAACAATATACGTCTTCTACAAAAGTCTTGATTGTTTACATAAGCTTTAATTTCTTGGGAAGATCTAATTCCTTTTGGATGATATAAAACTGTTTCAGAATTCTCTCCATTTCTGCCACATCTACCAGACTCTTGAACATATTCTCCTCCTGTAGTTGGAGCATCCCCAGTGGAAATTATTCTTATATCTGGAACATCTATACCTAAACCAAATGCTGTTGTGGAAATAAGTCTCAATTTACTTTCAGCTTGTTGAAAAATATGTATCACATCTTTTTTCTTTTCAGTGGTGAATGGTGCATTAAACATCTCTACCAACAGTAAAATAGTCCCCTAAGGCCTGTTTAACTAGAAGATATATTTTTTAGCAGTCTGCACATGTTCTAAACACGGCAGTCTTGTCTTAAGAAAGTTAATATGCTTATTTTTTTTATTTGGTTGGACAGACACCTCACAAAGTCTTCCATACTTGTCTTATGTCTGATGCTCAATTTAATATTCTGTTGATTAGGACAAGCAGCAACAATCACTGGGTTGACCGTTGAGAGCTGTTGCGCTACTATACGATAAGTTTCTGAGGAGGTTCAGTTGCAGTTAAAGCTAATATATTGACTTGAGTAGGGATAATGCTTGTGGGGCCACCCACAGAACTGTTGCAGGGATACCAGGGGGAGGGGCTGGGTGTGCGTGACTGTGTGATGTAATTGTGGTCAGCTGCTACATCATCAGCTACCACACTGGTTTCACAGTTTTGGAACTAAATATTCAGAACTAACTTTAGACACACGTGGTATCACTTTGAGCATGCTCACACACCTCTTTCTTTTTATGTTTCACTATGTGGGTGGATGGCTATAAAATCACTGTAGTCACTCCACCCAGTTTCAGTTGGTCTCCGTCTTTCTTTTTATCTGCACCATACCTTATTAGCTAGTATCTAATTAACTTTCATTATAACTTCCTTGAATACTTTTGAGGCTAGTTGGGAAGTGATAGGATAGCTTTAGGTTGCTGATAGGAGAGCGCCAGACTACCCATAGACCAATTCTGGTGGCAGTGTACCAGGCTGGAACTTGGGATTTACACAGAGTCTCCAGCTGCTTAGTAGTCTTGCAAGGACTTGATTCAATACCCCCCACAAACAATCACTGGGTTGACCATTGAGAGCTGTTGCGCTACTATACGATAAGTTTCTGAGGTTCAGTTGCAGTTAAAGCTAATATATTGACTCCAGTAGGGATAATGCTGGGTACAATTTCCAATTTCAGTAAATATGAGTCTAAATTGAGTACCCCAAATTTTCACACAGTGTGCTTCATCTACTGCTACACAAACTAACTTTTTTTTTGTAGATATCAGAGAGCAGCATGTTTCTATAAGTACAATTTTCAATTATAGATTCTGGTGTATAAACTAATTGAACATTTCCACTTAAAATATTTTTTCTGCTGTCCAAACTAGTTTGTGCAGAGCCTACATATTCTGATTTTGCAATCCACACAAATTATAATTAGGAACCTGATCTATCGTGAGTGCAGTCAACAGACTAATGCACACCACGATTCTTCCGAGGTACCTATTAAAAACAACAACAACTAAGAATGAAATTACTTTAATAAAGATGTCAAAAGTTTACCCTTTATTTCATCGAAAACCAGTGGCAAGAGTCCATAAATTGCAGATTTTCCATATCCAGTGGCAAGAGAAACAAGTACAGCCCGGCCTTTTACTAAAGATTTCACAGCTTCAATCTGTTTTTGTCGCATTACTTGAAATCCTAATTTCAAACCTGGCGGCAATCACAGTATCGAGACGCGCCATATATTCATGTAGCAATTTACTTCAGCGCAACAAATATATTTCACAAGCACTTTATTAATAGGAAATTTTGTTATAGCGTAAGCACTCCGCTGACGCTTGTGCAGTAAAAATATTGCTGAATTTGCGGAACAAAAAAGTCTATCAAGTTTGACCAGACCCTTTCCCAGCTTGCGTTTGGTAAAGGGTCTGGCCTGCGAGACTAACAAGTTAGTGCCTGTGAAATGCAGCTGTGCCTCACTGACTATTACGCACCGTACAGTTTGGGCAGGGCGGAGTCCACTTACAATAATTAAAAAAATTCTCACACACTACAGTAATGGATCCAGAATCATCTCTCGTACTGCTTAGGAATGGACAAATGGCTATGGTTCAAACTTAGCCAAGGCTTAGGGCCACAAGGGCTCGACCCTATAACATTGAGATATTTTTAATATATGGAATTTTACTGAAATAATAGACAATAGTTCACGTGGTAAGGTGAGTAAATAGAAAAGTAAAATAGAATTCAACATAAACTCATCGTCATGGCATACACTCACGGATAAGAAAATGATATACAAAAAATCAGTTTCTAAACTTTGGTAGCCGTGCAATAGTCTAAAATGGTGACAGGACGGGCTAGAGTCCGAGTCACACACTGATCCTGTGAACTCTCAGCTGATTCCAGATGGAGCCAGCCACTCATAAACTAACGATGGCTGTACACTTTTCCATTCTGTAAACTATTCTTTCCCAAAACTCACTATTCTACTAAAACTACTCTCTCATCAAACGCTAACATAGGCATATATTAATGCTCACCTGCAGATGTAGTGAAACACCTCTGATCAATACCATACAGGTGATATTTTAACGCTACATCATTGGTTGGTAAAGGGTTGTCAATAATGTGCTCTGAAATCTCCTTACAGTTTAAGTGACTTAGCTACATGGCATCTTGGTAGATGATAAATGCATGCATACATACACACATATATACACCACGTGTGTGTGTGTGTGTGTGCAGGCCAGCGTGGGATTCCAGTACTACTCCTGAGGAGTTGGAGTTGTGTGAGAGAGAATCATTCTTGACATGGAGGAGGAGCTTGGTGTGTCTGCAGGAAGATGAGCGTCTGACTATGACTCCCTTTGAGAGGAACCTGGAGTTTTGGAGACAGCTGTGGAGGGTTGTGGAGAGGAGGTCGGCCAACTGTAGCCTTAGTGGGAGGGGCATTCATGGGGTGTGGTCTGTTACTATGTGCAGTGATGTGGTGGTTCAAATACTGGAGGCCAGAGACCCACTGTTGTTCCGCTGTGAAGACTTGGTGAGTATGAGATGTGTGAGGCAAACTGGGAATGAAGGTTTTGGGGAATGGATTTCTGAGAATGAAAGTGCCTGGGTTTCATTCGGAGGGGGGGGGGTCATGCATGTGACCAAACACTGATCGGTGTGAAGTGTACACTCTCATATACGTCTAGGCATGTATGTCTACGGAGTGTTGATTTAAAGATGGGTGTGGCTAATAGCACACTGAGTCTCTTACCCTGTGGACAGCTCCGAGTGGTGAATATTAGACTATCAATGAAAGGGGAGGTGTGGTCGTAGGTGGGCGGAGAATGTGTGAGAGTAAACCAGTGCGACACTGGAACATGTTGACCCTTACTCTTGACATCCCCTACCTGTTGCCACGGAACTTGGTGGGTAATGGTTTGATTGGAGAGCTGCAGTAAAGCTCCAAAATACTTTATTGAATGCAGTCACTAGACTCTATAGGACCGATGCATTGAGGTGGGATTCTGTTTGTTTGTTTTCTCAGGAGAAGTATGTGCGAGAAGTGAATGCCTATAAGGTGAATGTGTTGCTAATGAACAAGGCTGACTTACTGACCAGACAACAAAGGTAAAGGGTGGTCTAAGTATCAGACTAGCAGTTACAAGTGTGTGTGTGTTGTGCTGCTCTACATGTAGATGTGAATGGGTAAAGTACTTCAGTAAAGACAAGTCTATAGTAGTGGCTTTCTGGTCTGCCAAGATGGAGATGGATAGAATAGACAGTGAGGCCAGGGGGTGTGGCACATCTGAAGAGGGGTGTGAAGACAGAGATGCTAGTGATGGCAGTGACGAAGGTGATATAGTTTGTTTGTGTGTGCGGTGTGCTGATAATTTGTTGTATGTGTCCAGAGAGTGAGGGTGCCACGCCCACATTAGGGGTAGATGGAGGTGTTACACGTGCGCCTGATGATGAGGGGTGTGACAGTGGAGCTGATTCTGCAGTGGGCGTGGCTACTACGCCAGATGGAATGGAGGAAGAATCTGATCTGTCAGTGGCAGGGACTGAAATGCGGGATGAGGAGGAGGCCATGCAGGGAGGCGTGGCAGTGGGAGGGGCCGAGGAGGAGGGGAGTGTGGGTGTGGCTAGTGAGGTTGATGAAGCAGCGGTGTTGAATGGAGAGCAGGTGTTGGAATTGTTGACAAGAGTGAGTCCAGTGGGCGGAGACTCCCTGACTACTGTCGGCATGGTAAGGAGAAGATGCTTTGCATATTATAAAGTTTGAGTTCCCAGAGTTTTGTGGTCACTGATAGTATCAATTTATTGCGTTGTGAGTTCTACAGGCCAACACTTCAATCCTTTTTTTTTTTTTTTAATAGACTATTAGTGTTCATTGTGGAAGAGAAGATGTATTAGTAATGAATAACCACCACTGAATAAATCCAGTGCAACCACACAATGTTGGATAATGGATGGTCGTGTGTGGGGTCTTGTTGTTGTGTAGGTGGGCTATCCAAATGTGGGGAAGAGTTCCACCATCAATGCCCTCATCAGAGGCAAGAAAGTTCCTGTGTCAGCCACTCCTGGGAGGACTAAGCATTTCCAGGTAATTTCAACAAGCCTTGTTGAGTGTCATGAAGAAGAGGAACTTCAACTTATGCATCTTTACATCTCTAGACATGGCAATATGGCGTGTTGGTTGATGGGGGTGGGGCTAAGCATGTTGATCATGCTGACTGACCTTTGGACTATTTTATTTGATATAATAACACTGGTAATATAATTTAATACAACTCCCTCTGCTCTGATTTCTTGCTCTGGTATAACTTTGTTCTGTGGCCATCCAATGAGCACAAGGAAACAGTCAGTTGATCAGTTGTTGTAGGTGTGGTTTACTGAATAATATTTACTGCCCAAGTTATTGTACTGCTCTCTCTGTACCTGTAGACCCTTTACCTCAGTGAGCACGTGCTACTGTGTGATTGCCCTGGACTGGTCTTCCCTTCTTTTGTTTCATCCAAAGCTGAGATGATCTGCTCGGGCATTCTTCCTATTGACCAGATGCGTGACCACACCCCTCCAGTGTCGCTGGTGTGCCAAAGGATGCCACGAGCGATGCTTGAGTCAATGTACGGTATTGTCATTCCTCCGCCCCCAGAAGGAGACGATCCTGACAGACCTCCGTACTCTAATGAACTTCTGTCAGCTTATGGCAGTGAGTGGATGAGAGTGGTGAGATTTACCTCCTGTGAACTTGAGTCACACTACATGATGTTGGTAGCACCCCCTGGCTACAAGCACCTCCTGGCTACATGGTGTTGGTAGGGTAACACCACCTGGCTACATGGTGTTGGTAGGGTAACACCTCCTGACTGCATGGTGTTGGTAGGGTAACACCTCCTGGCTACATGGTGTTGGTAGGGTAACACCTCCTGGCTACATGGTTGGTATTATGGTAATGTTAGAGGTCACATGAAGTTCATGTGTGACACTAAACTTACAGGAACACCAACACATTTAAAGTGGTAGTATGTCACAGAAGATTGAAGCATTCTAAACTAACGATTTTTGAGGAGGGAGGGGAGGAGTGGGGGGTATAAAGGAGGTTGGTGTGATGAAGGCTGTTTGTGTTAACAAGTTAAAAGTTAAGTTTGCTAGATTAGGGACTCCTTTAGAGGCTGAAGAGTGAAGTTTAATGTTAGGCTTACTAATGAAGCACTAGCTATGTGTATTCCTTGTGGTGGTTTAGGAGCCCAGAAGACTGCAGGTTCCACCTCATAAAGATGCAGACATTTCAATTTAGTTATAGCTGTGTTGATTTTTTTTTCCTATTATGATTAGCCTCCATAGCTCTTTATTAATCAGTGTTGTGTATGTGTGTGTGTGTGTGTGTTAGAGGTGAGAGGTTTTATGACAAGTCATGGTCAGCCAGATGAAGCCAGGAGCTCTAGGTACATTCTGAAGGATTATGTCTCAGTAAGTTGTGAGGGAATGCTGGCATACTCAACAATGCTGAGTCAGCACACATGCTCCACAGTGCTGAGTCAGCACACATGCTCAGTGCATTACTGCTTATGTGGCTATAGGCTATACAGAACTGACTGACTGCATCCATTTTGAGTATGTTTTTGTATATAATATTTCACTAACTTGGTAGAAATCAATGCTTTCATTTATCTCAGAGAAGCTGCCAGAGCACTGTGATCCCTACCTACTGCCCTCCAATTTGCTATAGCTAGCTTTTTAATATTTGAAATTTAACAATGCACTTAGCTCCAATCCCATTAATAAATCAGGCTAGCAGTGACCAGCAGCTCCTGTTTCTGTCTTGAAAAAACAACTTGGAGTTACCAAAGAATGAAGCATAAAGGTCTGTTAGTTTGTGCTGATGATCTTTTATGCTGATGTTGCAGGGTAGATTACTGTTCTGCCATCCTCCTCCTGGGATTAGAGAGGAAACATTCAATCACCAGTTCCATCACCCAACTGACAGCCAGCTCATCTGTAGAGATGACGACCCTGTACCAGATGATGAGTTGGAGACTCCTGAAAATGTGAGAATTGGGTTCTAAGTTCTAAGGTGGCAGTGCAACAATAGAAATGATGGATGTGAAAGGCTATGGTATTGTTGGATGTATTATGCTGTGTGTGTGTTTGTTTGCTTCCATTGTGGTGGTTGTGGTGCTGCAATGTTGTCTGAGTGTGGTTTGGATGATGGTGTATTTAGACTGGCTGGGGTGGCAGCAGGCTCCTATTGTGGGGGTTACCATGAAGACAAAAGATGTGCTAAATTTTTTTAGTCATCATGGAAAAAAGATGCTGAAAAATCAAAAAATTATGAAGTAGTCAAAAAAGATTCCCTTCTCTTTATGCAATATTGGAAATGGATTTGCTGACTGGATCTGTTGTATGCATTTAAGACTTCATGTAATTTATTACATTTGTTATGTTATTTGCAGATGTCTCTAAAACGTCCTGCTTATAGTAATTTTGATGACTCCTATTTTAAGATGGTATGTATTAGAATGAGTATGTATGTGTGTTGTAAAGTCTAACATTGTATCAGTGAGGATAATTGTATGGCATTGTTCTTCAAGGAGCATTATAAGATGATCAGCATTGATGTAGCAACTTTATCTCTTTACAATTTCTTTCTCAACCTTTTATTCATTGAATAGTATTCTCTTTAATATTTTAACAAAACTGAATTATAAGAAAATTTGGAGATTGAACCCAGGACCACTTGCTTGACAGCTAGAAAGCCCAATTGGATTGATGTGGCCATAACCACACCCATATAACCACTCCCATATAACCACACCCTCTTGTTCGTTTAATTACTTATACAAAAGACAATTTTGAAGTCTATTTTCTAGATCAAATGAACCAAAAGATACAAGCACATTTATTGTATTACAATGCAAATGATTTTTATAACAATAGGTTCATGTTAAATTAATAACTTTTTAAGTATAACTAATGTAGAGTCTCTATATTGTATAGCTAACATAGCTACTTGACCATAAGGAAGACAACACTATGAAAAAACTAAAACTTTAAAAAAAATGAAAAAATTAGAACTTACTAAAATGCCTGGTTTGCTTTTGTGGCAGTTTTTTTTTGTTGTTGTTGTTGTTGTTTTTCTTTTTCTTTAAAAAAAACTTTCAAGTATGTGTGGCAAAAACCTACTCCTTATAGTGCAGAAATGGCCACTTCTCAAACCAACAATACCAGAACGACCTCTGCACTATGCTCGTTTTTCCAAGGAGAGGGACTCTAGAAGACAATACGTGCAACTTATTGGTGCGGCCATGGCCGCTTGGCTGCACTCATTCTGCCCCTGCTTAATGCACGAACACTCTAACCACTGAGCTGTGACATGGTCCTAGGTTGATCTCTGGTGACAGCATAATTTTCATTTAATTTGTGCAATAAAAAAAAAAACGGAAACAAAACCTGTGAAAAAGATATTATTTATTATTATTATTATTATTACATATTAGTGTCGTATACCACATAACAATAAATGTGGTTGCTATTTTTGTGTATTATTTAGAGTCAAGTACAGGCAGTTGTGAAAGGAGTTAGTGGTAGCTCTTTGCAGCCTGAAGGTAAAGCTGCTGGAGCTGTTGGTGAAGGCAAACCATGGAGGAAGCACAACAACAAACACAAGAAAGAAAAAACAAGAAGAACTTGTCCATCATATTAAAAAAAATGTTCACAGATTTTTTTATATAATTATTTGCTCACATAATATTATCATGAATTAACCGGAAACTGTGTGTTGGTTACTGCGGATTCGGCCAATGAAGTCTTGCCGCGTAATAGCGCGTGACAGTCATGTGACATTTGGTTTACCCACCACGTTGGTGTGAGGGTAGCAAAACAGTTGATTGGTCTGACTATTGGGTGGACAAAGAAAGTTATCAATAACATGGCTCCCAAGAAAGAGAATACCTCTAATGGAAGCGGTGGTAGTGGCAAGATGACGAAAGAAGAGGAGAGACTTTTGCTAGAAAATACTCGGCAAGTCACGGGGACAGCATCGGCTCTGTTTTACGGCAATGCCTTCATCGTGTCTGCGCTACCAATCTGTGAGCGGCCTTAGATAAGCGGGTGTGAATTTCACTATTTTCGGTCGCTTTAAATTTGCTTGGCTCATGCAGAAGTATATGATGTAGTATGTACTGTTGCCCTCTCAGGGTTGTATTGGAGAGTTCAAGCTATGGACCCAATGACTTATGGAATCTTCTTCTTGGCCTTTACCATTATCTCCACTGCTTTAGTGTCCTACGCTTACAGAAAAATGAAAGTGTCTCTTAAGCACAAGTGAGTGGATAGATCAGAATGTCTGTGTAAGTTGCGATGTGTGTGTGCATATGTTGCAGAATAGCTCTCAAGCGTGACAGCTCTGTATCTAAGGAGGTATTGGCCGAATTAAACCAAAGCAATGGAAAGAAACTTTCCAAGGCAGAGAAAGATGAGCGGTGAGCACAGTGTTCTACCAGAGTTTGGTGACGTTGATGACAGTGTCACTTTGTTCAATACTAGAATTGCTTGGAAGAAGAATGAGGTTGCTGATGGCGAGGCCACCACTTTTGCCATCTTCTACATCAACACTTTTTTCATTATGCTTGTGTTGGGCTCCTTCTTCTTCTTGCGTTCTTTCCACCCACTTATGTATCCTTTATGAGTGTCATTAGTATTGTATAGTCTATCAACCCATAGGTGATAGGATAGCATGGATTCAGGAGGGAAGGGTTACTGGGTTTACCTCTGGCGGTTTATTATATATTTCTGAGAATTCTACTTTATGTGCATTGTCAATTAAATTTATGTCTCAATCATTAAAATGTATTTAATTCTTATACTTCTGAAGTTTGCACTTATTCTAGCAGATTTTTTCTTGACGGTTTTCATTCAGAAATTACGCAGGTACCACTGGACTGTCGGGTTTAGTTTTGCTGCTGCTGGCTACGGGATCCTAATCTATAGGAAGGCAGAGAGTCTTATGATGATTTGGGCTACAGTTAATACATGTGAACATTATCACCACCGATTTTGTTCTCTGTCATAACCAATACAAGTTCCATTTTGACACTAGTAAATTGTTTCAATTTCATTATCAAATTTCCTTTTAATTAAAACCCATTTATATTATTGTGTGTATGCCGGGACACCATGTTGGTCTCCATACTTGCAGTGGGGATTAGATCAGTAATGAGTAGGGGCAACTGATTGCAGGGGTAGATTGCACCACATTTTATTTCAGTTTTAGAAGACCTAGTCGTTGCTAAGCAATGTTGTATATTGCCTGGAGCTACTGAATATTCATTCTTGTGGTCACATAAATTTGCAAAATTGCTCAGGGAATGTGTGGGTGGGGACAAAATGTTAGATCACATGACATCAATGGGACATCCTGATTGGTCAACACAAACAAGCCCTCTCTATACAACACTAACAGGATTATCTGTACTGCAGATCTAAAACTGAATGAGGTAGTATTAAGTACTTGGTGGTGACAAGAACCAAAGTTGAAAAGTTTTCACCAACTTCGCACTGGGTTGGTGCTTGCGGACCTCTGTGAATATCTTTGCCGGGATTCGGGGGAGTACAATAACTACGGATTCCCACGGTCACCTTCGGAACTAGCTCTTGGCGGGATACTGACAAAATGGCGGCTGACCTCGTGTCTGTTACTGAGGTGGCCTAAGAGATACCTAGCGTAACGTGTTCGAGGGAAGGCTTTTGTGTAAATACAGAGTAAGCTCGTGATTGGCCGGACTTGGCGGACAAATTGTGTACAGGGCATGTGCGATATGGCGGACCAGGTTGTTGCCAATAGCAGCGGCGGGAAAGGTAAGCCGTTTTTAGACCACACTTTTAGAGCATTGGCATGTTTCCGTTTCCGGACACGTTGTAATAGTCATGTAGAATATTCATAGACCACCTTATAACTTGAGCAAATTGCATGTCTGTCATAGAGCTAAAGGATTTTACTATTGCCTTAACCAGAAAAAGGCTCCATTCTAAAGTAAGTTATTAAATGTTGCACCTCTGCATGTACATACTAATTGTTTTTTTTGTTGTTTTTTTTTTTTGTTGCAGGATGATGAAGATGGAGAGGACTCAGACTCTTGTATGCCACAAGTGAAGCGTACTCCTGATGTAAGAGTTTGTATTAGTTGGGTGTTGCCTTAATACCTTTTAAAGTAATAACCTTCCATTAATTAATTAAATAGCTTTCTCACGCATTTGCAGAGTTAGCAGTTTACTGTGAACACGTGCAATGTGCAGACTAAGTGCTCAGTGGTTTGGTGATTTATAACAATAATTTGAACTTAAAAAGTTCCACTTACACTGTATGTTTAACCATGACATCTTAAGAAATAATTTAGTGACTGAATTGTTGATGTTATTGGAGCCTAAATTTATGGTGTTGATTATGAACAGTCATGCATTTACAACCCAAATGCTGAGCTCATGTTATTGTCCATTAGAATTCATACGTTTATATATTCATTAGTATACAGCAACTTGTAAATTTAAAATTTAATGACTGGATAGAAATTATTGAGATACAGTGAGATAGTCAGTTGACACTGTGATCAGATATCTGACGGGATTGTCTGGCTATGATGGGAATTATCTGAAATCTGTATGGAGTAAAGATATAAGGACTATAGTTGATAAATTGTCTCCAGGAGGTGTTAGATAATGTATATGTTTGGATATATCTCACCAAGGGAGGGTGTGCGTAGGGATGATGTGTCGTTTTGCTAAACTTGGTTTAGTGGGACTTAGAATTGCTCTCATTTCTAATTAATTTTGTGTATATATATATGCTTTTGAATTCCTAAATCACTTGGACTAATTACTGCCAGACCGTTTCACAATCTAAATCAATTATTTTTTACTTCACTTGTGTGATCTTTCTGTGATGCACCTCATAAGACACTGCCTTAGCTAGTATCTGAAGACTGGTGAGTAGAGGAGCTAGTGTACTGAATTTTCCACAAAAACCCTATGGAAACCATTTGAGTACTCGCCTGTAATACTATGCAAACCCTCAAAAAGTCCAGGCCTAACTAAGTTTAAGTAGCAAGAGGTCAAACTAAATTAAAGTAGCAGTAGCAAAGATTGGCTTTTGGTGTGTGGGACTTTATCTTTACTCTTAGTTGTCTTTACTCTTGATTGCATTGTGTGCAGGACCAATCAGAAGAAGATGGTCGCAGTGAGTGTGAGCAAGCGAGTGAGCATCCTGCTGAGCCTGTGGAGGGAGAAGAAGAGGAGAATGGAAATGACAACGGGGAGGATGAGATGCTGTCTGATCTCCCTGCAGAAGCACTCAAGGCCGCCTCCTACTCCCAGTTTGTGAACCATATGAGACCCTACGCCTGGGTCAAGTTCCCTTCTGCTACTGCTGCTGAAGTCAATGCTCTCATTAAAGTTAGATGGAATTTGCTCAAGAAAATGCCCAAATCTGGTGAGGAAGGAAATCTAACCATTTGTGTAGTATTGTGAGATCTCAATTGTTCTGGCCAATAATGAAACAGCTCTCTATTGTATTAGTTCTCCTTCTATGCAGAGTACACAGTGTTTATTAAGGGTTTGGGTCTCATTATAATCTAATATTTTTGGTGAAACTTTTAATTTACTGATTGGCACTGCAAGCCTGGATATGAAGTTATCAGTAGTTCTGCAGTTGCTGTAGAAGAGGTGGGTGGGTGGGTGGGTGTGTCACATCAAAGTTGCTAACAAGACTATCAGTTAACCGAAAGTTTAATAACGTTCATTGCCAAGAGTTAGACTAGCGTGCATTTGGTGGCTGGTTGGTGGAGGAGAGTAAAGAGTGACAATAACACATTTAGAATACAAGACATGTGTAGGGAAGAGAGGAAGAGGCTGTGAGCACTGTCTTATCCCAGTGGCGCCAATAGTCTACCTTACTACAGATATATATTCTGTACATTTCAATTGATCCATTTCTACGGTTTAGTTTGTTGTCAGTCAGACGAGGCTGTGTGAGATCAGGAATGTGTCCATCCTCAATAACAACGCCATGCCATTACATGTAGAGTGGGAGATAGGGCATGTCTTGTTCCATGTTCAGTTATCTTAGTGATATCACCAGGGAATGTATCAAGAGAATTATTTATTTTAACTCTACATAGGTAGAGTTAAAAGTTGGATGTTTTTTAAGGATTTGTTATATTAGTAGCCCCTCCCCTTCTCAACTTTCACACGTTCAGTTGCGGCTGAAGATGCATAATGAGTTATGCTCTTGTATTAGGTAAGGGGTCAAGAAGGAGATCGGAGCTCGAGAGCCTGACGGTTGGTCTGGCTGATGATGGTGATGACAGCAGCAACCATCGTCCAACTCGCCAGAGGGCAGCCAAGAAGATCTCTAAGAATGCATACACTATGGATGTCATGGAAGAACTGGACTACATGGACTCTCCTGCTAGCTCTCTCTACTCCTCCCACTCCAGAGGAGACACGGGAAGTAGCATTGGAGGCTCTGCTAAGAAGGACAAGAAAAGACAAGGCATTAGGAAAAAACAGAAGAAGGGGAAAACTTCAACTTTGGACAAAGAGGATGAAGAAGAGGACTTTGAGGTTGAAGAAATTTCAACGAAAGCAGAAAAGTCTCAACTTCGTGTACCGCCAATGAAGATCAAGATGATTGGACGTTCTGGTGAATCAGACAGCCCGATATTCCTGGCCGAGTCTGTGGAGTCGTGGGATGAAGGATCTGGGACAGAGAAAGGAGCTGGAGGGAGGAAGACAAAGAGAAAGACCAAGAAGGACTTGCTCAAGATGAAGGAGAAGGAATTGTTGGAGGCAGACAGTGGGCAGAGTAGTCCAGTGGTATTGCCTGATGACGAGGTGAGAGTTAACTAGGAGTGAGTATCGAATGTAAGGTTCCTGTAATGACCATATAGAGTAGCCAATGAAAATCAGAATGTTCTATAACCATCAACTGAGATTCATTAGCAAGTTAGTTTAAATTGATAAAGATGAATAAGTGATTATTGTGAACATACCACAGAGTACTGAGACCAGTGCATGGGAGAAATGGAGATAAATGTACCCCCCCCCCCCCCCCCAATTGTTTATATAAAGTAACTATTATATATATATATATATTTTTAACAATGTTCTCCATTTACCTTTCTTTAGACTGTTTTCCCCCTAATTTAATTGGCTATTAATTGAATTAGTTCAATTAGTAAATATTTTCCTTCACACTCTAATTAGATGATGGTAGAAGAGGAGGAAGAGGAAGAGGCGGAAGTGGAGGATGAGGAAGTGAGAGGAGTGGACTCGGAAGGAGAGCATGCTGACTACTGCCACACGTGCAAGGACGGAGGTGAGCTCCTCTGCTGTGACAGATGCCCTCTAGCCTACCATCTCAAGTGTCTGGTGCCCCCTATGGACTCTATCCCTAATGGAGAGTGGGTGTGTCCTCGGTGCAATGCCGATCCCCTCGATGGAAAGATTGAGAAGATTCACACCTGGCGGTGGAAGGAAATGGTGTTAGAGCCGGAGGGGGCGGGGTCTGAGCTGGAAGATGACGCCATGGAGGAGGGGGATGGTCCTGGAGTTGGGACTACCAAGCCTTTGAAGACTTACAAGATTAGAGAGTTCTTTGTGAAGTGGCAGGGAAAGTCATTTTGGAAGAATTCTTGGGTGTCTGAAATCAGTGTGAGTTTGTTCAACATATTACATACAACATGCATGTAGATACCTACATGCATGTTGATACCTACATGCATGTCGACTTTTACATGTCTGCTACGTGTTTATACATTACATTTCATATTGTGGCCTTCTAATTGTCCCGTCATACCCACCAGTAGATACACCCACTCTCCCCTCCCCTCCCCTCCCCTCCCCTTGCCCTCTGTGCACCAGTATTGTCAGTGGAGTGAACATCTCCACTTACAGTATGATGCAAGAGAGTTAACAGAGTCATGCCAACCTATAGCAGAATCATTGAGGGTTAATGCTCTTCATTATTTTGGTTATCTAGAGGAGCGATAACACACACACATACATACATACATACATACATACATACATACATTCATTCATTCATACATACATACATTCACATTTGTACATGCATGTTATTCAACATCTTTGTTATGCACAGAAGATATTTACAAATCTCACCTAACTCCCACTCATCCTTTTGCCTCCTATATTTAAATACAAATTTTGAGGTAGTGGGTTGCTGCTTGCACTACTCGCCTCTAGCAGGCTCCGCCTACCTATATAAAAGCTGTGTCGGTGATAATTGCCGTACAGTAATCACAAAGTGTGAACTGTTCAGAGAGGTGTGTCCCATGTTGATATGTGTGTTCAATGCAGTGTGATGTGAAGTATTCTGACCAGTGATTAAGCCAGTGTTGGGATAGTGGTCAGGTGATCAAAGATAGTTGGTTGATATGGTGGGACCACACCTGGCAATTTCATTTACAAAAGACTGGCTAACTTTTTTTTTTTTTTTTTCTCTCGTTAAGTGTGAAGCGTTGCGTTTGGCCAAGCTTGTGTATTCATTAAATATACCAAGTACTTGCTTGTTACAGTCAGGATTAGATGCCTAATATTTTATAAAATGTTTTCATGTAACTGAAAATTGTCAATATACGTATGATTACTACAATACATGACCACTCCTCTTTGTATCCATCAGATTGATGTCCACCAGTCTATGACGCTCAAGTTCTACATGCGACGTCACAACATGGACGTCGCTCCCAAGATGGAACTGCCTCCACACGTGCAGCGCAGACACAAGAGACGCTCTGCCACTTCTCTGGCCGATGAGAAAATGGAGGAGCAGGAGATCCAGCTGCTGAAGGCTGGTATCAGACCTCAGTGGCTGCAGATTCATCGCATCATCAACAAGAGGTAGGTGGGTGGGGCTCATCATCAACAAGAGGTAGGTGGGTGGGGCTCATCATCAACAAGAGGTAGGTGGGTGGGGCTAAATGCCTTATATATGGAATACCAGTATTTCTATGTATAATATTAATTTGAAACTTAATTGGTTTTACTTTTGTGCTGAAATTCTCTTCAGTAAATACCGGAAGAGGATTTAAAGTTGAAATATCAAGTTAGTTTATATTTGGGGCAAGTTGTTAGTCAGAGAAATAGTGTTGTATATAATATTTTGTTTGTAAGTCAATTTGAGGTAATTATGATTTCAAAAAGGTGATCACCTGGATAACCAGGAAGGCAGTGTGCAAGCACGAGCAAGAGGAGGTTACTCCTCCTGTCATTAACTCTCACACATTCCCTGGGCCTCTGAGACTCTCAGTCAAGTTTAGTTTCGTGTGTGTGTGTGTGTGTGTGTGTGTGTGTGTGTTATTTGTACAGGAGTAGTCGGAAATGTGCGCAGTATCTGGTAAAGTGGAGAGACCAACCGTACTCACAAGCCACATGGGAGAAGTTGGGGGAGGAGTGTGGGCTGAAGGGAGCCCACAAGGCAATCCAGGATTATGAGGCTCTTCGTAGACTCATGGATCCCAAGAAGAAGGACAAGAAAGAGAGGAAGAAAGGACGAAAGGCGAAGACAACTCCTGAGGTGATCATGTGTGTGTGTGTGTGTGTGTGTGTGTTATGAAATTAGTCATTGTCCAAGTAGTTTCTATTTCAGTGATAGTCAATAAGTTGTTGATGATAATGTTGAATGGCTAATGCAAGTTCTCTGTATTGAGAAATTGACGGTGACCGTGTCAATTATCCTGGGAGTTAGCTGATGGTAGTGCATAGGTTTATAATGAGCACTGTGTGGGTGTGGTTTGAATGCAGCCAATTACCCGTTACGAAGAGCAGCCGGACTTCATATCGAGTACGGGAGGAAAGCTGCACCCTTACCAGATGGAAGGTCTGGACTGGTTGCGGTTCTCATGGTCGCAGCACACCAACACGATACTGGCCGATGAAATGGGACTGGGCAAGACTATTCAGACCATCTGCTTCATAAACTCACTTTTCAAGGAGGTGGGCTTTATTTTGAATCTTCCTTAAGTGTCAGTATTTCTATTCAATTCACACACTGTAGACTATCCTATATGATTTAGGGTGAGGAAGGGATATTTTAAGGCGCTCCTATAGTTTTGTTTTAATTGAGTGAGGCTATGATTTGTTGTGTTTGGATCAATGTAGGGACGCACCAATGGACCGTTTCTAATTAGTGCCCCTCTGTCAACAATCATCAACTGGGAGAGAGAGTTTGAGTTCTGGGCTCCTGACATGTATGTGGTCACGTACAATGGAGACAAAGATAACAGAGCCGCCATTAGGTAAGGGATGAAGAATTCATTTCTCTAATAATAATGATTTTTTGCCAATTAACTGTTTATATTAATTCGTATAATTTGCAGGGAAAATGAATTCACTTTCGTAGAAGGTGCTATAAAGAGAGGCAATAATCGCTTGTTCAGGTTGAAGGTAAGGTGAAGAATTGTAGACATTCCCAGCACTTAACTAGTGCTTGAGCCGAAGTATGTGTGTGTGTGTGCATATGTCACAAGACATAAAAACATGTATTACATATTACTGTGTTTACGTGTGGAGATTCTATGTTGACTTTTGTCCACATCTATGAATTAGAGTACATGTTCCTGCATGTATTCTATATGTACAATATACATGTGATGTAGGAGGACACGCCCCTAAAGTTCCACGTGTTGCTGACGTCGTACGAATACATCACAGTTGACAACACTCTGCTGTCCTCCATCAACTGGCAGGTTCTTGTGGTGGATGAAGCTCACAGACTCAAGAACAACCAGTCCAAGGTCAGTAGCAATGGGAGGAAAACACGTTATGGTGATTTGACCTTGGTGCTAATTACATGGTGTTAATTGTTTATATTATTATGATGGTTGCACCCTTTTTGTTTTTTTGTTTTGTTTTGTTTTTTGTAGTTCTTCCGAATTCTGAGTGGTTATGACTTGAAGTACAAGTTGCTGCTGACAGGAACTCCTCTACAGAACAACCTGGAGGAACTCTTCCATCTGCTCAACTTCCTCAATCCAGTAGCTTTTGAGTGAGTCACTTACAATTGCAATGCCTTCCTCCCCCACCCCTCCCTCTTCCCTTACCCACTGCTCCCTCCTCCCTCCCCCACCCCTCCCTCCTCCCTTACCCACCCCTCCCTCCTCCCTTATCAAATGCAATGGTAATGGCTTTGTTTAAAAACTGATATTTATGGGACTTCAGGAAGTCCTGGACAGCTAGCGAACCTTTATCTCACAAATCGGTAGTTATTGAGCTGTGGACTAGACTTGTGTATGTTTGTGTGTATGTGTTGCGTGTGTGAAGTTCACTGGAGCAGTTCCAAGAAGAGTTTGAGGATATTTCTAAAGAAGACCAAGTCTCCAAGCTCCACGACTTGCTGGCACCTCACTTGCTTCGTCGACTGAAGGCAGACGTCCTCAAGAACATACCTCCCAAGAGAGAACTCATAGTGCGAGTCGACCTCTCCCCCATGCAGAAGTAAGATTGTGTGTGAGGGCGTGGCGAGTGTGGTTAATAACGAAAGTGAAGGTGGTGTTGGTTTGTTGGTTTGCTGTGGTTGTCGGCTGTTAGTGTAGGTATGGTGGGTTGTTATCAGATGGTTGTTGTGTGAAATGCATCCAGTAGGATACACATGCCTGCTTACATTGAATGTATCTCATGTTTAGCAACGCTCGACATGCACAAGTCAAGTCCTGAACGTGTGAAAAATTGTTACTTGCAGTTTATCATATTTTGGTGTTCACACTTTAGGAAGTTTTATCGCTGGATATTAACGAGGAATTTTGAGAAGTTGAATACTCGTGGATCTCAGGCAGTCTCCCTGCTCAATGTCATGATGGATCTGAAGAAGTGTTGCAACCATCCTTACCTGTTCCCTACTGCCTCGCAGGTAAGGAACATGCGCACACATGTGTGCATCACATGTATGGTGAGCTGTATTTGTAGTCACTTCCGTGTGTGTGTGTGTGTGTGTGTGTAGGAGGCCCCTCTCACCTCCAGTGGGTACTATCTGGGTAAGGATCTCATCCAGGCCTCTGGGAAGTTCATCATCATGGAGAAGATGTTGAAGAGACTGAGAGAGCAAGGTCACAGGGTCCTTATATTCTCACAGGTCAGTCTATTTCAAGTGTTTCTTGGAAAGGGGTGTGGCTTGATTGCGTCCTGTGAAGTGGGTCCCTACTAGGAATTGAAAAGACAAATTATTAATTTTTTAAACTCGTGTAGTACTTGGATAGCTGGTGGTGGAAGTGTAATTCTGGGTGGAGGCATAGACTGTGTGTGTGTGTGTGTGTGTGTGTGTGTGTGTGTCACAGATGACTCGGATGTTGGACATTATGGAAGATTTTCTGGAGCATTTGAGCTACAAGTTTGAGCGTATTGATGGTAATGTGACAGGCCCAGAGAGACAGCAGAGCATTGATCGCTTCAACAGCCCCAAGTCTGAGCAGTTTGTGTTCCTTCTGTCCACTAGAGCTGGGGGTCTAGGCATCAACCTGGCCACTGCCGACACCGTCATTATATATGACTCTGACTGGAATCCACACAATGACATTCAGGTGGGTGTGGTCTACCTTACAAGTCAAGGGTAGGGCGAAAAAAATAGTAAAATCTTTTCTTTTCTTTTTTTCTTTTTTTTTTCTTTTTTTTTTCTTTTTTTTTTCTTTTTTTCTTCCCCCTGAGTAACTACAGTATGTGCTTGCAATTTGAATGCACATGTCTTTACTGTAATGTGTGTGTGTTTGTTTGTGCAGGCGTTCAGTCGTGCTCATCGTATCGGGCAGTCCAACAAGGTCATGATATACAGGTTTGTCACCCGTAGTTCTGTAGAGGAGCGCATCACTGAAGTAGCCAAGAAGAAGATGATGTTGACTCACCTGGTGGTGAGGCCGGGCATGGGGTCCGGGGGAACTGCCCCTTCACTCAGCAAGAGGGAACTGGACGATATCCTGAGGTTTGGGACTGAAGATCTCTTCAAGGACGAGACGTGTGAGTATGTGGGTGGTGTTGTGTAAATCCACTAGTGATAATGGATTGCCCTCTGTAGCTGGGTTGTAAGGCCAGCTATGCGCAAAAATAGCTCAGTCAAACTTGATTAAAACTATCTTTAGGAGAAAAAAACAGAGAGAGAGAAATGATACAAGGTTCTAGTTTAAATAGTGGGAAGAGGCAAGGTGAGCATGAGTGGAGAATATACATATATGGAAAAGAAGGGTTTGCATGAACATGTGTATATAACTGTTCCACAAAGTAAATAAATGGCATAATGATACAGAATGAATGGAGAGTAGGGTGACTGTTAATGGATCAATGTTTATTTAGCTGCAGGAGGAGGTGACTAGCAGGTGTGGTGTGAGCAGGGAAATGTAGTGAATAGGTGAGAAGTGGGTAAAGTTTGTGAAGTAATATGAGGCTTGAACATGCCGCCCGTCGAAAAGGGAGTGTCTTTTCTAAGGTTCTTGGGAGATGAGCCGAACAATCTTCGCTGTAGGTCTCTTGTAGGTCCCTGTCTTAGTCTTTATGGCCACAACTCGCACATGTCCATCTTTGCCAGGATAGATTCTGACTATTTTGCCCATGGGCCAGTGAGAATTGGATACCAATCCATCTTCCTTGATGAGTACGATGTCATCAACCTGCAGATTAGCAGTTGGAGTTCTCCACTTGTTGAAGCGCTGGAGTTGCTGGAGATATTCGGTTGACCATCTGCGCCAGAAGTGCTGACTGATGGCTTGTAGCAGTGACCATCGTCGTAGGAGTGGCAGTTTCTTTGAGGTGAGGTCAATCTCAGGCAGAGCTTGAAGATTTCGTCCAATCAAGAAATGACCTGGTGTGAGAACATCGATGCCGTCGTCAGAGTGTGATTGGAGAGGGACTAGAGGTCTACTGTTGAGGCAGCATTCGACTTGGCATAGCACAGTAGTCAACTCTTCAAAGGTCAGTCGCTGCTCACCAACAACCCTTTTGAGGTGGAATTTAGCACTCTTCACAGCTGCTTCCCAGAGCCCTCCAAAATGAGGGGCTTTTTCAGGAGAGAAATGCCATTCAATTCTTTGGGATGTAGCAAAGCTAGTGATGGCTGTTTGAGTAGTCTTCTCTGACAAGAGGGCATAAATATCCTTCAGAATGTTGTTGGCCCCCACAAAGTTTGACCCGTTGTCGGACTGGAGGTGAGTAGGGCATCCTCTTCGAGCTACAAATCTTTTGAGAGCTGCAAGGAAAGCTTCGCTGGTCAAGTCGGATACCAGTTCTATGTGAACGGCTTTGGTGGAGAAGCATACAAACAGACATGCATATGCTTTTAGATATACTGGCCGTCTAGTGTGACCTTTCTTGATGATGAAAGGTCCAGCAAAATCCATTCCAGTGTGGTTGAAGGGAGCAGATGGAGTGACTCTGGATGCAGGTAGTTGTCCCATCATTTGTTGCTGAGTAATTGCAGAGGTTTTGCGGCACGTTATGCAGCTCCTGCACGTGGTCCGAATTAGTCGCCTAGCACCAATGATGTGATAATTGGCTGCAGTAGCTGCCATGAGAAGTGTGGGTCCAGCGTGAAGTAGTGCTAAATGTTTGGTGGTGACGATTAGGCCAGTGAGAAGGTCCTTGCCACTGAGAATTATAGGATGACGTTGAGATGTGGCGAGGGCTGAGTTCTGGAGTCTGCCACCCATGACAATGATTCCTCCTGATCTGATAGTGGGAGATAAACTTGCAATGCAACTGGAGGGCTTGAGTGTCTTGCCACTCTGAAGTCTTTGCAACTCAGTGGGGAATGAGCGTCTCTGTGAGCGAGAAATAAGTAGCAACTCGGCTTCTTTGATTTCAGATGCTGTTAGGAAGGGATTAGAACAATGGTTTGGAGATGGTGATGACTGTAGCTTCCTTGTTTGCTCGATAAATCGCAGCATCCATGCGGTGACCCTTACCAGTTTGTCAAAACAACTGAATCGCTCCTCCAAGTCCATGTGTGGAGCGATGTTGACAGGCAGGCATATCGCTTTCACCTCTGGTATGTTGAGAGGAGGTGTCAGTGGTTGGGTTGGTAGTTGTGGCGGATCTGTGAGCAGCCAAGACGGTCCTGTCCACCACAATTGGTGCTGTAGCAGTTCTTGAGGAAACATTCCTCTTGAAGCGCAGTCTGCTGGATTATCTTGGCTGGGTACATGTCTCCAAGCAGTGGGAGGTAACCTCTCCAGGATGTTGGCAACTCTGTTCCCCACAAATGTCTTCAGTCTTCTGGGGTTGCCATCCAGCCAGTAGAGAACAATGGTGGAGTCGCTCCAGGCATAGGTGTTAGAGAGGTTGATGTGGAGTGCGGCTCCTACAGTAGTCAGGAGCTTGGCTAGTAGATGTGCTGCACATAGTTCCAGGCGAGGTATAGAGAGCTGTTTCAGAGGAGCCACCTTTGTCTTGGCAGTGACGAGCGCCATGGTGGGAGGTGCCGCAGCATACGTTGTACGGAGGTACACTACAGCAGCATAGGCATTCTCCGATGCATCAGCAAATCCATGGAGCTCAGTTTGCAGGATCTCCTCCCCCTTTCTAAAATAACATCTAGCAACAGGAAAGTTAGTGAAACATGACAGTTGACTACGCCAGATGTGATGACATTCTTGGACCTCTGGAGGTACTTCCTGGTCCCAATCAAGCTTCAATTCCCACAGCCTCTGAAACAGCATCTTCATCTTCACTGTTGCTGGAGCCAGCCATCCCAAGACATCAAAGGTCCGGGCAATGTCAGATATGATGCTTCGTTTGGTGGTAGACTGTGGGGCTGGATCACCTATGGACACAAAAAAGGAGTCAGTTTGAGCATCCCAGTGTATACCTAATGCCTTCGGGTGAGAAGTTGCAGTGTCTTGGTTGAGCATTTTTTGCTGAGAAGGCTCATGCAAGTCTGTAGGAATAGTGTCCATCACTTGCTCCGAATTGGACCTCCACTTCCTCAGTTGAAAACCACCTTTGAGTAAGAGTGTTCGAAGTTGTTCTTGCAGACTGATGGCTTCCTCTGTGGTCTGAGCACCAGCCAGAAAATCGTCAACATAGAACGACTTGCTGACATGAGGGGATGCCAATGGATAGTCAGCACCAAAGTCTGCGGCAACTTGCTGGAGAGTACGAATGGCAGCGAAGGGAGATGCAGCTACTCCAAATGTTACTCGAGTCATTCGGAATTCGCTAGGGTCTGTAGAGATGTCTTGGCGCCACAGAAAACGATGAAAATTGCGATCTTCTGGAGACAGTTGGATGGCTCGGTACATCTTGCTGATGTCACCAGACAGAGCTATGGGATATGTCCTGAACTTCATGAGGATGTCTGTGATTGGTGGGTATAACGTTGGTCCAACTGCCAGGGTGTCATTGAAGGAATGACCAGATGATGTCTTAGCGGATGCGTCAAATACGACACGTAGCTTGGTTGTGGAGCTGGATTGTTTCACCACGGAATGCATTGGCATGTAGTAGACTCGTGAGTCAGGGAGCTTGAGTTCATTGTCAGGAACAGGTTCCGCATGGCCGAGATCCATGTACTCCTTCACTACGTCCTGAAATTGTTGCCACATGCCCTTCTTCAGAAGAGACTGTTCATTCGTCTTGAGACGTCTGAGAGCTTGACTGCGGGATTCACCCAGGACTGGAGCATCAGCTTTCCGAGGCAGAGTCACTTGATACAAACCTTGAGAAAGAAAAACATGGTTAGATACAAAATGTTCTTGAACCACCTTCTCCTCTGAAGTTTGGACTGGAGCTGTGGAGACCTCCTCTGTTTCCCAGAATCTCTTCAGTAGATCGTCAGAGGTTGGAGTTGGACTGACCACATTGACTGATGATGTTGCAGAGTTAGACGTTGATGGGAGTCGCCCCAAGATTGCCCAAACGTACACTGTCTTAATAGCGACTGGCTCAGAAGGAGCTCCTCGTCTGAACTCGGGCATGATGATGTCTTGCAGTGCATCGTTTCCAATTAGGAGGTCGATCTTGCCAGGTTGATCAAACTGTGGATCTGCCAGAGGGAGATTTTGTAGGTGTGGCAGATGTCTGAGTGGAGGTGGTATTTGAGCTGGCATGTTTCCGGTCACCTTGGGGAGTACAAAGACCTTTAGAAATAGAGGTGTGGCATCTTCTGCTGTCGAGAAAAAGACGTGTGATGAATGAGAGCTGCAGGTAGTGACATCACCCACACCAGCCATTCCCAGCTTCTCTGGATGCAAGTGTAGCTGTAGCAGTTGTGCAGCTCTTCTGGTCATAATAGTCAGGTGTGAACCAGTGTCTAGAAAAGCCCTAGCTCGAAGCTTGCGTCCATGAGATGATTCTAGAGTGACCACTGCTGTCATGTGAATAGTGGGATCAAACTTGGTCATGATGGGAGCTGCAGTTACTGAGTGCATCTGTTGGGCCTGGTTCCCCTGCGATGAGGCAGCTTGTGCTGGTGAGGATGGACCTGGGGCTTGTGAGGATGCAACTCGTGTTTGTGAGGATGAATCCGGGGCTTGTGAGGAAGCAGCTTGGGCTTGTGGCTCAGTTGGAAGTACTGGAGCAGACTCTCTATGGAGAATGGTGTGGTGGTTTCTGTGACACTTCTTGCAACGTCCGAGACTCCGACAATCTTTGACCCTGTGTCCATAGGTCAAACAGTTAGAACATACATTGTGTTTTCTTACATGGTTTTGCTTGTCATCAAGGGACATGGCCATGAACGCAGTGCAGTAGTAGAGACTATGACGATCTCCTCTGCAGGCAGAGCAGGCACCCGAGTTGCTCCGGCTTGTGGAAGGTTGCGAGACATGAACAGCAGCCTTTGGCTTGCGTGCTGGATCCCTTCCCATCTCAGCTCTGTTGAGGATGTTGCTGGCAGTAGCAGTGGAGTTGGCGTGCTCAGTGAGAAATGCTAGCAAGTCCTTGACTTTAGGAACAGCCTTTGTATCTCGCGTGTGTAGGCTCCATCTGTCAGTTATCAGCTTTGGGAGCTTGGACGTGGCGATTGAAGTGAGGATGGATTCTGCATCGAATTGTTTAGCATTCTCCAGAGCTCTGATGTTGAGAGAGAAGGTATCTATGAAGGCACAGAGCTCTTTGTGAGTGTCATGCTTCACAGCTTGGCAATTGATCAGTGCCATGACGTGATGTTGATGGATGATTCGCTTCTTATCATAGCGTTTCTGGAGAGTGTCGACCAGCTCATCATACTGACCAGGAGCAATTGTTGTAGTTGACAAGAGTTGAGAAGCATCAGGATCAGTGATGGCCTGGCGTAGATATGTGAGTTTTTCGTGGTTGTCAAGCTTGGGATTATCATGGATGATAGAACTAAATCTTTCCCAGAAGACGGCCCACTTCAGTATGTCTCCATTGAATGTAGGAACGGCGAGCTTTGGTAATTTGATGTGATGATGATGATGGTCACTAGTAGTAGAACTGGAGATGCTAACATCAGCAGGACTAGCCCGTGCTTCAGAAGCTGACAAATCAAGCATGCGTGTGTCAAATGCTCTAACCATCTTTGATACTCTGTGATCGCGAGGTATGGTAGATTGATTGACTGTTTTCTCCATTTGAGCCAAGGTATTCTCAAGTTTCTTCAAAGCATCTGGATAACTGAGTTCTGGGTTGGTTGCGATCTTTGCTTCCAGGTTGGCTAGCTTCTCATCGAAGTTGCATGCCTCCATGTGAACTGACTTCAAGTCGACCAAACGCTGCAGGATGGAAAGTGTGAGTGCAACTGACTCCTCGTGTGAATCAAGTGTTCTCATTTCTTGCTCGTCGTCAACTTCTGTTGCATGAGTTTCAAGTAAGTTTTGGTGAACTTGGATGAAGGATTCGCTAGTGGCCTGAACAGACTCCATCTGACGCTTGAGAGTAGCAATGTCGAATGTGGAAGGATCAGCATCCAGGAGTTTCTCATGTCTATGAAGTACTCTAGTGATAGCACCACCATATGCAGAACGACTTTTCTTCATAGCTTCCATGATGAGTGATAGTAGAAGTGTTGGGTGAACGATAGATAGCAGTTGAGTTGAGTAGAGGATGAAGAATAGGATCGACCAATAGAGTTGGGTATCCGGCTCGAAGGACCATTCAATGTTGTGTAAATCCACTAGTGATAATGGATTGCCCTCTGTAGCTGGGTTGTAAGGCCAGCTATGCGCAAAAATAGCTCAGTCAAACTTGATTAAAACTATCTTTAGGAGAAAAAAACAGAGAGAGAGAAATGATACAAGGTTCTAGTTTAAATAGTGGGAAGAGGCAAGGTGAGCATGAGTGGAGAATATACATATATGGAAAAGAAGGGTTTGCATGAACATGTGTATATAACTGTTCCACAAAGTAAATAAATGGCATAATGATACAGAATGAATGGAGAGTAGGGTGACTGTTAATGGATCAATGTTTATTTAGCTGCAGGAGGAGGTGACTAGCAGGTGTGGTGTGAGCAGGGAAATGTAGTGAATAGGTGAGAAGTGGGTAAAGTTTGTGAAGTAATATGAGGCTTGAACAGGTGGCTAGCTGGAGGAGGAGGTGTGGTTCGCTCTGTAAACTAAGATGGGTGTGTTATATTTTTATGATAGCTGGTGAATTATTAAACAGCACACCAAAACAGTGGAATGGCAAGTATAGTGTTTTCCTGGCTATCAGAAGTATTCAGACTCAATACAAATCTATTAACTAAGGCATATAGCATTACTGTCTAAAATTGAACCCTTCTTTGCTGTAGCTGATACTGCCATCCATTATGATGACAAGACCATTGAGGTTCTGCTGGACAGAGATCAGGAAGGAGATGGTGTGGATGTCCCTGGCTCTGTGAACTTGCTGGCCAATGAGTACCTGAGTTCATTCAAGGTGGCTTCCTACGTCACCAAGGAAGTGGGGGAGGATGAAGAAGAGGTAAGACAACCGATTGGTAAAAAGAAATGCTAGACAGTATGTAAGAAAACGACCACATAAGTTCAGGCTACTAAAGCTGGATAATGGGCAGATGTTGCTGTTATGTGTGTTTCCCACTTGTATGTGCTAGTGAAGGTCCACTGTAATAAGTCTGCCTGATTGTACTTATGTGTGTGCGTGTGTGTCCAGGAGCCTGAGACAGAGATTCTCAAAGAGGCCAGTGAGCAGCCTGACCCAGACTTCTGGGAGAAGCTACTGAGACACCATTATGAGCAGCAGAGAGAGTTGGAGGAAGCTAAGCTGGGCAAGGGGAAGAGAGTTAGGAGACAGGTGAGTACCGTGGGGGGACTGACTATGTTGTGAAAGTTGTGGGTGTGGTTTGTGGACTGGGCATGCTCAGGAAGTAGTGGATGATGTGTTGATGTGGCCTTAGGTAAACTATTTGGATGTGAGTGAAGATCGAGGTGGGCGTGACAGTGATCAATCATCATACCAGCAATCTGATGAAAGAGACA
>WLWD01004381.1_pt1 | contig 34881 bp, 19 predicted proteins | sample 6712731 | NCBI WGS metagenome assembly WLWD01 (sample SAMN12718690, study PRJNA576275) | sponge metagenome | isolation source: marine sponge | host: Mycale hentscheli | place: New Zealand: South Island, Marlborough, Capsize Point | collected 2014-11-01 | reverse complement strand
TTTATTATTCTTTTTAATTCACAGCCGAATGCAACCACTACGTGAGAGCGGCATTTATTAAAAATGATTTACCACGTGTTTTATTGAATCAGAACTGATAATTAAAATATTGGAGCAATTACAAGTTTCACCAACGCGTAGGATGAAACAATTCATTTACCAAAATATGGTACATCATTTTTTATTTGAGACTATTTTTACACCCTAATCTACAACATATTTTCAGATAAAAATGCTGCAGAAGACTTAACTTGTGATTTTGTAGATAGAGAAGCTACTATTTTAGAGCAAAGACATCTTACCCCAGCTAACCCAACGGTAGAGGCTCTGTTCAGGATTACGTCTGAACAGAAAAGCAAAACTGAAGTATTAAATGGACTCGTAAACACCTCGCATGTGTTGAACACTGGCTAATGATATTCATATCTCTTCTACCATTAGCCCTGTGTCATAGTGTGTGGCATACGTGTTTTCAGAATTGCATGTAGATTTGGCTGATGATCTTTGCCCTACCCAAACGGTTAGACTTAGTTTTTAGTTGTGGAGTTGTCCACGCTTTAAGCAGCTCCCGTTGCAAGTGCCTCGGTGCCAGCGATTGGTGTATAGCCGAAGCTGTGGCGGGTAAGGAACGTCAGTACTAGTCCTTCAATCATTCTCCCAGTTCAAGGAAGTTACGCCCCCTCGAACAGGCTCAATGGAGTGTGATTACATAAATGACAAGGGCATCCAATTAAACACACAGAGTATATGTATGAGTGTGTGCTATATACAGTCACATCACACACAGTATACGTATGAGTGTGTGTTATATAGTCACATCGGCATGAATAAATGACTTACATAGGATGAAAACTAAAATATTTTGTCCAAATTATAGCTATAGTAGCTATTGTTACTAAAATGGTTTAGAATTGGAAGCAGTAACAGCTTATTATAGCTACATTCGTTCAACAGTTTAACTAATATAGCTACTTCATGATTTGTCTATTAACCAGAACTTTATCCAAACTATTTAGCTAAAACAGCTGTCATCAGATTTGTGCAAACTTCTCTATTAGTATTGTTTAAACTACTTTCTTACTTTAGCCTAAACTTGGCCTAACGCTCTTTATGGTTCTTACTAACTAGAACATGCAGCTGTCTTTGTTTGTTCAGTAGCTATAAACTAGATCAAATTTTCCAGCCATTTAGTTAACCAGCTATAACCAATATCATTTCCTTACAAAATTTAAATTTAAATAATGGTTGTGGCTTAACATCAAATAGTGGAGCGTGGAGGCTTGGGAAGTAGTGGAATGTTGTAGCCAAGAAGCCAAACCAAGAGCCACATCTATGTTGGATCCCTAGCGTGGAATATCGTAGCCAAGAAGCCAGACCAAGAGCCACATCTATGTTGGATCCCTAGCATCTATGGGAAGTAGTGGAATATCGTAGCCAAGAAGCCAGACCAAGAGCCACATCTATGTTGGATCCCTAGCATCTTTATTTTTCATATACATATTTTGATTCACTTTAATGTATGAAGAGTTAATAGCTGTTGTTATTGTTGTTGTTGTTGTTTTCTATTCCAATTAAGTTCTAGTATAATGTATGAGGAGTTAGTTGTTGTTGTTGTTGTTGTGATGGTGGTTGTTTTCTTTAGAGTTATACACTGAAGGTAACAATATGACCAAGTTGACGTCCATGAGCAAACTGATGGGAGGCTGGCTCAAGAGCTGACAGACAGTTGTCTCCAGTACTGGGGTGGGATGGGCTACACATCAGAGGTGGGGATCAGTAGAGCCTACAGAGACATGAGGTTGCTGTCCATCGGAGCAGGAGCAGATGAAGTGATGCTCTCCATCATCTGCAAGTATACCGGAACTTTACCTAAGCAGTGACCTAAGCAGTGAATTCCGAGCTCACTAACGTTTAATCACTTTGATAATTTAGCTGCGCACGAACACATACATATTAATATACCTTTTTGGTTTTATAATTGCTTCCTTGTTTTTATTGTAATCATTGTTAATTACTTATAATGTACAAAATAATTTAAGTATATAGCTACATGCACATAAGAATAAGTTTCTGTTTTTACTTTATTGATTACTATTTATGAAGACATAAAATAATGAGTTATAGTTGTGATATAAATGGTGGGGAGCTAAGCTAATGGGGAAGGATGACAAAATTGTCAATGAAACGTCACCTAGTGTGCTCAAGTGAGTTCAGAAAGTGGCACTAACCACATAGGTGACTAGTCTCGCTTGCCAGACCCTCTACCATACCGCTTCACTGGGAAATGGTCTGGGGACAGACGTAGGGTTTTTAGGCTCTACAGGAATGTATGTAGAGCCAATCAGATCGTACCAATCACATGACCAACCTCAAATTATTTAATTTATTGCTAATTGAAATGATTTAGCCGTAGCTCTCCACCATGTGTCGGTTAGTCGGCTGTGTGGTTGCTGCGATATGGAAACGGAAGAAGTGTTGTGGAGGGCATTGGTTACAAATCTGCGCGTGCAGAACGGCGGAGGGCAATTCTTTCGTTCGTGCAGGGAAAAGATATTTTCGTTTCCCTTCCAAGGGGAAGTGGGAAAAGTTTTGCTTTTATGCTCTCCCACTGTTTTTTGACAAACTTAGAAATAATCAAAACCTAAAAGTGTAGTGTAGTATTGTGGCCCTCCAAGGATACCTTTTACTGTAGGTTATGTTCACATTCTTATATTCGATTAAAAGTGCACCAATGACAACACACATAATGAATGAATCATGCGCATGAGCAACAAGGTAAGGTGAGGTTGAATGTCTGGGTGATACAGGAAACAAAAGAACAATAAACATTACACTCCCTTCCACTAAACACAACTCCCACTGAGAACACACATACACATACAGATAGTGTTTGATCAATCTGAAGGACGATAATAGTCTGGGGGACGACGCTCTCTACGAGGGTACGTACGTGTAGATACTGGAGTTGCTGTAGCACTCGAAGACAACACATCTGAGTAACTCCATGTTCTGCCCTCGGGGTAGCTGTAGTAGAAGAAGTAGAAACCTCTGCGGTCTCAGCTCTCGGCAGAAGGGCTGGTTCTGATTCCTCTGCTGAAATCACTGTAGAATCCAGCATCTGACTATCTGCGTCAGGCACAGATACCATTGAGGAGGTGTCCATGACAGGACTACTAGTAGTAGTTTCTGGTAGATGCTCCGGTAATAGCAACTCTTTCAAATGATCGATATGACGTCTCCAGCATTCTCAATCTTCTGTTTCAATGAGGTAAGACAAAGGGCCTAGACGTTCCACAATTACAGCAGGTATCCAAGCAAGACCAGGACGGAAGTTCTTAGCCATTACAGCTTGGCCCAGAAAGAACTGTCTGGAAGTTGAATGTTGATCATGTCCCTTCTTTTGTAGTGTTTGATTCTCCATTACTCGCGAGTCCGGTCCAGGCTTGAGAAGGTCAAAACGCACGCGCAACTCTCGTTTCATGAGCAAGGCACTAGGTGACACTCCTGTAGTGGAATGTGGTGACGTACGATATGTGAGCAAGAAATCACACAGTCGATGAGAAAGCGTTCGACCACTCTTGGAAGTTGCCTTCAGACTCTGCTTCATGGATTGCACAAACCTTTCTGCAAGTCCATTCGTAGAGGGATGATACAGAGCGCTTCGGACATGCTTTACTCCGTTCTGCTTCATAAATTCAGCGAACTCTGATGAAACAAACTGAGGTCCATTGTCGGACACGATCTGTTCCGGAAGTCCATGGGTAGCGAACATCTTCCGTAACACACTAATGGTTTGTGATACTGTAGTGCTAGACATTAGATATGATTCAGGCCACTTTGAGTGTGCGTCCACAGCAACAAGAAACATAGCCTTCTGGAAAGGCCCAGCGAAATCAATGTGGATACGCTGCCATGACTTGGATGGCCAGGTCCAGGGATGGAGCGGCACCACAGCGGGTGTATTCTTTACAGCTTGACACTCCTGGCAACCCCTGGCTAGGACCTCAATATCACGATCGAGTCCAGGCCACCAAAAGTAACTGCGAGCCACAGCCTTCATCCTGGTGATTCCAGGGTGATCACGATGCAATTCTTGCAACAACTTTTCCTGAAGCTTCTCTGGGATAATCACTCGAATGCCCCACAGCAAACATCCACCTTCAGTCGTCAACTCCTCTCTCCTTGTAAAAAAATGCTTGACATCACTATCGATCACATTAGCTGCAGTAGGCCAGCCTTGTAGTGTGTAGGTATACACCTTACTGAGTATGGAGTCACGACGAGTAGCAGCTGACAACTGAACTGAAGTCACTGGTAGACTACTCATTTGCTGTAGGTTGAAAATAGTAGGATCAGACGACAAATGAACATCAGACACATTAGGTAGTGGTAGTCGTGAAAGACCATCCGCGTTTGAATGTGTAGCAGTTAGTTGAAACTGAATGTCATAGGAATAAGCTGATAGACAAACAGCCCAACATTGCAATCTGGCTGCTGCCGTGGGTGAAACTCCCTTCTTTGGACCCAAAATTGTGGTTAGAGGCTTGTGGTCCGTGACTAACGTGAAATGACATCCGTATAGGTATAAATGGAACTTGTTCACGCCGAAAATGAGAGAAAGAGCTTCTTTCTCCACCTGCGAGTAGTTTCGCTCCCTTGGCAAAAGTGTCCGGGAAGCAAAAGCGATAGGACGTTCCTGGCCATCTTTCATGACATGCGAGATGACGGCTCCCACACCATAAGCACTGGCATCTCCAGCAAGTAGTATGGGAAATGATTGGTCATAGTGTACCAACACGTTAAGTGACACAATCTTCTCTTTTGCCTGGCGGAAAGCCTTAGCACATTCCTCTGACCATTTCCATGGTGTCTCTCTGCGCAACAGATTGTTCAGCGGATGCAGGAGTGTCGACAAGTTGGGTATGAAACGACCATAGTAGTTTATAAGACCAAGGAACGATCGTAATTCCGTGATGTTCCTAGGTGCAGGGGCCTTGGTGATGGCGTCCAACTTGGAATCCGTTGCATGAATTCCGTCAGCATCGATACGATGTCCTAGATACTGGACACTCGGTTTCATAAAACGACACTTTTCACGCTTCACCTTGATACCCTGTTTCTGGAGTCGTACGAGAACCTTCGCTAAAGTATCCAAATGCTCTGCCTCGGAACTTCCGGTAATCAAAATATCATCTATATAGCAAAGAACTCCAGGTAAACCTCTGAGAATACTGTCCATCGTCTTCTGAAAGATAGCTGGGGCAGAAGCTACTCCAAATGGAAGGCGGTTGTAGCGGTACAAACCTCTGTGGGTGTTTATGGTAAGGTACGGCTTTGAAGACTCTTCCAATTTCAACTGGTTATAAGCCTGGGATAGGTCCAATGTAGTAAAGTGTTTCCCTCCAGCTAAAACAGCAAAAAGATCCTCAGGACGGGGCAATGGATATTGATCAACGTTTAGCTCCGGATTAACTGTGACCTTATAATCCCCACAGATCCTCACTTGACCGTCTTTCTTAGGGACTACTACAATTGGAGCTGCCCAGTCGGAATGGTCTACCTTCTCCAGAACTCCCATATTCTCAAGTCGGTCTAACTCTGCTTCGACGACAGGTCTTCTAGCAAAAGGTACAGCTCTGGGACGATGATATTTGGGCACAGCAGAAAGTGCCACGATAAGTTTTGCCTGATAGTCTTTAATTGTACCCAATCCATCAGTAAAAACTTCTTTGTACTTCTCCTATAAACCTGCGAGCGACTTCTGACCTGGCTGCACAGAGTGGATACTAGCCCAGTCCAACTTGATATGATGAAGCCAATTTCTACCAAGCAATGGGGGACCAGTTCCTTCGACAACCACAAGTTTCAGATCTTGCAGGCACTGCTTCTGGTAAGTCACATCAACTGATAATTGACCAAGAACGATCACAGGGTCTCCAGTGTACGTGGTCAATTCCACCTCTGAGCGAGCTAATGGTACTCCTGAAAAGAGTGTCACACTTCTCCTTAGGCATCACCGTCACGGTGGCTCCTGTTCCTGTGTCCAGTTCCATGTCTATCGACTTGCCATTTATACACACAGTAAGCATGATAGGTTTGTTCAGTTGTGAATCCCTGATGACAAACGTAGATGCAGCAACACAGTCATTACTCTCATCGCTATTTTCGCCAGTTCCAATCCACTTGGTTCCACCAGCGGGTTTCCTGGGCTTACGTCGCTTGTTTTTCCTTCCTGCAAACGAATGAGATCCAGAGGGAGGCGTGGCCTGTTGTGACTTTGACTTGCATACTGGTGCAATATGTCCTTGCTTGCCACAATGATTACAAATAGCCTCACGGAACTTGCAGTCCTTCTCATTATGTTGGTGACCACAACGGTAGCAGGGCTTCCTAGTCTTGGTCTGTCCCGAGAAGTGCAAGGTTTCAGTTTTGACAAGACCAGGGTCATGTAGTTCCTTGGCGTTCTTGTCAGCAGCTTCCATGCCTTGGGAAATTTCCAGGGCTCTGACTACTGTTAAAACATCCTCTGTCAACAATTTCTTTTGGATTTGCTCACTTCTCACTCCACAAACATAAATATCTCTCAGCGCTTCCTCAAGGAAGTCTTTAAACTCACATCGAATACTGAGGTGTCGTAGATCAGCTAAGAAGTCGGCGAGCGATTCGTTTGGAGACTGAATCCTCTTGTAGAATCGAAAACATTCCGCGATAACGAGGGGTTTCGGGTCGTAGTGTCTTTTCAACGTAGACAACAAACTGTCGAAATCCTTATCCTTCGGCAGGGTCGGGGCCAAGAGGCTATGTAAGGTACCATACACTTTAGGTCCTACCAGCGTGAGCAGTGTGGGCACTTTCCTGTCCTCCTCTACTCCATTCGCAACGAAGTATAGCTGGAGCCTCTCAAGATACGCAGTTACACATTCAACTTCAGGGTCAATCTCTTGTAAGCGACCAAGAGGTGCGATAACTGTCCTCCCTGGATCAGGCATACCGTAATCCCGTGCCTCGTCGCCAGTGTAGTATCGTGGCCCTCCAAGGATACCCTTTACTGTAGGTTATGTTCACATTCTTATATTCGATTAAAAGTGCACCAATGACAACACACATAATGAATGAATCATGCGCATGAGCAATAAGGTAAGGTGAGGTTGAATGTCTGGGTAATACAGGAAACAAAAGAACAATAAACATTACATGTAGTGGTTGTACTATTGGAGTTCATAGTCGTATATGCAAAGCTCATTTAACAGCTGATCAATAACACACTCCATAAGTAGTAATTCACGCCCTCACAACCAGTTCAAGCAAGGTCACCAAAAGCGGATGTAAATATTCCCGCAGATCAAGCTAAAGCTACCACAAGCGGCAGTTGGGATTAAATTTAAAATTTTTTAACCGCAACATTAGGCGGCAATTAAATTCTTTACGACTCAGGTCATGTGGATTCTTCATTGATTGCATTCCGCCGGAACCTGAAAGTACGGTGAGTGTCCCCAGACCCCAGACCCTCTTTTTTCGGACGACGTTATGTGCAGAACGGCTGACCCTCACCTTTGACCTATAGAGCGTGGCTGATCATATAAACTTTGAACCTTAAGCACGCGCGCAAGCGCATATGACTGACCACCGCAGCGTGCGGGGCTGACCATTTCTGCGGGGCAGACCATTTCTGCGGGGCTGACCGTTGCTGCGGGGCTGACTGTTGTTGTGGGGCTGACCGTTATTGCGGGGCTGTCTCTGCAGGGCTGACCATTGCTGCGGGGTTGACCATTGTTGGGAGGGGCTGACCATTGCTGGGGGCTGACCATTTCTGAGCCGACAGACCCACCTCAATCATGCTGAAGTACATGATCACTTGGAAAAATAGCTGTGGGTACACATCAATATTTTGCAACTGTAGTTTTTTAATTATAATACTTGTTCACACAACAATCAAAGGGTGTGGCTTCAAGTTTGGACGTAACTGCTTATTCTAAAAGTTGAAGCAATGTGTGACACATTCTTAAGTCGACAGACCACAACTCCATAAAATTCATGGAGCAATCTACATGTGTATGTATCTAGAGTATGTATCTAGTAGTGACAGTGAGAGCAGCATATAAGTACTTTTCCTGGGTCCATGCATTTCACTCGCCTCCTCCGCACCCCCCCTCCCCCCGGCCTCCCTTCCCCACCCATATTTGTTCATAGAATGTTTCTCCAATTTTGTTAGAGTAAATGGTAGCATTGTATTACTAGTTTCAGTACGATCAACGTGACGACTCAAGGCAGCACTAAGTGGTCACTAACTGAAGGAACCTTGAGTACTATGTTAGTCCACTTTATTCTGAAAATGCAGTCTGCTTGTAAGCTAGTATAACATTCATTGACAAAATACTAATGAACTATTCCATAAAAATAAAATACTGTAAACTTCCAGTATGAAGAAGCTTTTAAAGAGTTGGATTATGACAGTGTCAGTGATAGGTTTAATTGTCCTCAATATTCCAGTAGATTTTCCTTCAAACAAGGATTGAATTGTCACTGGAAACGTCCACAGCAATTCCTTGCACACTCTTGCATCTCAAACCTGTAACAAAGAAGGGAAAGTAATCACATGTTACTAAAGGTCCAGTGCTCCTTTCAGGAACACAATGTTGTTTTCACTACAGTACAGTACAGCACTTGATGTTACACTGCTCATCTCTACTCAATAAAGGTCTTAATAATAACCATTAAATAGGAATGCTTAATTAGAAAACTAAAATATACATTATGAATGTAAGAACATAAAAAAAACAAGAAAAGTAAGATGAATGAAAGAGACCACAATGACACTTTATATACTGTACACATATTGTGGGGCCGGCCTCCACGAATGAGAAGAGAGGAGTAGAGGAGAAACAAGATGTGAAGAGAGAAGAGTGAAGATAGAGAAGAAAGACACTAGAACATTGTATATGTGTGTGTGTGCGCATGTGAACTAGATGTGTTATTTTTAGAACTTATTGGTTTTGTGTCATTTGTGTACACGTGGCAGGTCTCACGTTTTGTGCTCTGAGCCCGCTCAGGTGGCCTGCGCATATGTTATATATACGGTTGAGTCATTTTTGTTCAGTTCGTTTTATGTTCCATCTTTTAGGTCCACGGACCAGTGCGTATCTTAATTAAATATTAACTTAGTTGAGATATTCTTACCTGCGGGGAGCCTTTCTGCGCTACGAACTCTGGTGGCAGTGACCTACAAAGAGGAAGGAACATTTCCCCTACAGTTGGTGCTAACGTGTTGAGACGTGTCTTTCTCCCTTCCCCCACACATATGTATGTGCAAGTGTATACAATATATAAGTTTGTACATGAGGAAACCAGATGTGACGAGCCCCACAACAAAAACTTTAATTTGTACAGACATAGCAGCAAAAGCTCTACAATTTACTCATGGGCTGATACAATAATTTGTAATAATCGAAACTATCATTTCTCAATGATTTTACATGTCACAGTTGTTCATGTCATAGTTGTTCATGTCATAGTTGTTCATGTCATAGTTGTTCATGCCAAAGTTGTTCATGTCACAGTTGTTCATGCCAAAGTTGTTCATGTCACAGTTGTTCATGCCAAAGTTGTTCATGCCACAGTTGTTATGTATGTGCATGTGATACAGAGAGTACATATGATTGCAACATTGTGCTCACATCTATCAGGGAATCCTGTACAACATGGCATCAAAATGTTGGATGGCTTCACTAAACATTGCTCTAATTACAGAAATGGGTAACCATACCAAAATAGCAAATTGTACTTAAAGAGTGATCCAATATAAAGTTACTTTTTTTCCAGTAAGAACAATCAATGACAGTGTTCTAGGTGATAAATATCAACAAAAAACGAAACGGCGATGATGCACGAAAATAAGAACAAATGAGCATGCGTCAATACTGATGATGAAATAAAGTGTAATGTTATAGTTGTTCTGACAGTCAGAGAAAACATAAAAGTATGAGAAAACATGAAGCTGTTGGCTTCACATAGGGTACTAACTGTTGTGGAAAAGGTCCCCCTATCGTCACGTCGTAATCATGTGAGCAAATAATTTCTTGCAGTTTGAGATAGTTTTCTTGCGGTTTGAGATAGTTTTGCTTGAGAGCAAAATAAGTAAAGGATTCTACTAAACTTTTCTAAGCAGTACGAAACATCAGAACATTCTTTACATAAATATTTAGAAGAATACTACATTTGTTGCACTTGTAATACGTAACTAAACTATTGGTCGCTAAATGTAATACACGTACATTACATGTTATTTCACAACAATGGGCAATGTGCTACAGGAAGATTGGCCTTGCTGATGTAGATACAAGCATGAATATTGAAGAACATGTTTGCAGTAACGTTTTTAACACATGGTGGAATTCTAACATTAAATTAATTTGCTTCCATCAGCTCAAGATTAATGAATGGCAAAGTAAACAAAATAGTTGATGATCTCTTTCATATTTTGATGCACACAAACTTCCACTAACTAACAAAAGAACTGATGTGGAAGAAAGTGGGTAGAGAGAAAGGGAGACATCAACATGGGATAATCTAGTATCGCCAGACCCTTTACCTACCGCTACATGGGGAAAAGGTCTGGTAGACTGGCATAGAACAGTTTGTTAACTACAATTCACCTTATTGGTACGGTTACCTGGTGTCATCCTCCTAAACTACACATTGGCTGTCTGAGCTGATGTGAGCCCGTGGTCATGTGTGCGCATGCTCCTTGCATGAGCCAGCGGTATGACCCTGGACCCACCCCCCTGTGTGGCCTTGGGGGTGAGAGACTCAGCAGGTCAGTGGCAACTAGCATTAATTGCCCTGCATTGCCAGAGTCCCCCCAAAGGGCCGCAGGAGGCGGCCTATACTCCCAAGTCTATAAGTGATAGGTTAGGAAAGGGGGTTGGCAGCTCTCTTACCAATGGTAGTAGGCTGTATACCTGCGACAGTAAGTACAGACAAGCATACACAGTGAGAATTGAGTTATGACAAGAGTAATGCTGAATAACTCTTGACCCCCAACCTTCTCGCTCTCACTGGCTTTGTGATGTGGCCATACAATGAATACATATTGGTTCCTTGGAGAAGGGAGTGGTGCCACTGACCTTGGAGCTGTGATCAGTGCCTGGTACCTGGATGACTCCAGCCACCATGTCTCTTGGGTAACCCGAATGGGCACAGCTTCAGTAAACCAGGACTGGTGAGTCCTGCATACTCCCATCTCACCTGCTTTCACTGCACGCTGAAGTCTAAGTAGACTCCAGGAACACAACCTGGGAGGTAGCTGTAGAGTAAGGAGAGAGTGCCCCCAGCAGTCCTTAATAAGTTAGGGACCACATGCCCAGGTAAGAAGACCTGAGCGAGGGAAGAGTGTACGTATCGCACTTAGTGATTAGCTGAAGGGCTGCTTGCCCTAATAGCTGTGAGGGGCAGTACGCAATAGTATTCTATGTTGAATGAAGGGCATTTTAAGGTGGTTTGTCTGACCGTCACACCTCTACCGGGTGGAGAATCTAACCTTACATGCTAACAGTACAATAACTCCTCTCTACACCACTCTTGCCATAGTCAAGTGGCTTGTGACTCCAAGACATACTCCTATAAACTAGTACTACTGTTCAACCCTTCCATGGTTGCATTATCTGCTCCACACCCCTATTCACATGGAACTTTAAAAGTTGGCATTAGCTATTAAGTCAAGTGACAGTGCCTTAGTAGTAACAGTTGGTGTTCCTAGTGGAGGCAGCAACAGACACAAGTGAGAAGGAGCATGTCCTGATTGCGTGACAGGGTAATTGAGTGAGTGCCATGCAGATGCATACAGATGTGAGCCTGAGAACAGATAGGCAGTGAGCCTTAGAATGCATAGGTAGTCAGCCCGAGAATACATAGGCAGTGAGCCTTAGAATGGATAGGTAGTCAGCCCGAGAATACATAGGCAGTGAGCCCGAGAATACATAGGCAGTGAGCCTTAGAATACACAGGCAGTGAGCCTGAGAATACGTAGGCAGTGAGCCTGAGACTAGATAGGCAGTGAGCCTGAGAATACCTAAGGCAGCAAGCCTGAGAATACATAGGCAGTGAGCCTGAGAATAAATAGGCAGCGAGCCTGATAGTGTCAGAAGAGACAGGCAGCAAGCCTGAGTGAGAGTGAGAATAGATAGGCAGCGAGCCTGAGTGAGAGTGAGAATAGACAGGCAGCCAGCCTGACGGAGTGAGAATAGACAGGCAGTGAGCCTGACGGAGTGAGAATAGACAGGCAGCCAACCTGACGGACTGAGAATAGATAGGCAGCAAGCCTGAATGAGCACAAGAGAATAGGCAGGCAGCAAGCCTGATAATGTGAGAATAGACAGGCAGCAAGCCTGATAGCGAGAGAAGACAGGCAGCGAGTCTGAGTGATCGCAAGAGAATATACAGGCAGTGAGCCTGAGTGAGAGTGAGAGAATAGACAGGCAGCGAGCCTCAGTGAGAGTGAGAGAATAGATAGACAGCGAGCCTGAGTGAGTCCTCTGCCAACCTTTACCTAGGTTTGGGTGATGTGATGGTGGGCTACATCTCCGTTAACTTGCTCACTCATCATTAGTTAACTGTGGCTTAATTAGTGAGGGTAAAACCACTAAGATAATAGCAAATTTTTCTAGTTCTAACAGCCAATAATTATTTCAGCCGAGAATGACTGAATAACCACTAAGATATTTCATGGCACATGAATTATTCAACTCAGTCAGCCATATAGAAATACAACACACACAAAAGTTAGAGCAGTCTTACGTCACACGACATACCACCTTGTTACAGTGTTTCATCCAGACATTCTTGCAAGGGGGGGCAAAATAGAGTTTTGAAAATGTAAGGGGGGGCGGGCGGCACTGGTCACCATGGGAGTGAAATAGAATTATTGGAAGGCCTATGTCCTACATTAAAAAAACATAATCTTATCTAATGAGGTCTGCATATGTCAGATCCTGACAAGTTAATTCAGCTACTCATTTTCACCTCCACCGTTTAGCAATTTTCAGTCAACTGTGACATTCACTATTTAGATGCTTTTCACACACTATTCAACTCTGACTCTCACCTCCCCTTAGGTTTATCACACGTTGATTCACACTTATGGTTGCTGGCTGGCTATAAAAAGGCCAGCCCTCAGCTCACCGTAGCAGTTGTTGAGTTTTGATCTATATAGATTCTACAACTTCCAGAACCAGAACTCTAAGCACTCGTAGTCCCTGACAGCTTAAGATAGTCTCAAATGGATATTTGCTCTTTCTTCTGTGGTGCAAGCTCTTCAAAGTCACCTGGCCACTCAAGTAGCAGTGACACAGAAGATAAAATTGACAGCAATCAATCTGATACTGAGTTTTTGGAGCCAAGTCCTGCCAAGAAAAGATTAATTGTCCACGAGAAGCATGCAAAGGAAAGATTAACTACACATGAGAAAAGCAAGAAAATCACTGCAAGCAGTCGAAAATACAACAAAAAATGGGAAGAGAGCTTCAATTGGCTGATGTTTGATAAAAATTTCCAAGGAGCTTTTTGTAAGGTTTGCAGGAAGAGAGGAATTTCTCTTCAAAGAACAGGAGGAACATGGATCTCAAAACCTTTCACGAACTGGAAGAAGGCAATAGAGAAAATGAAAATTCATGCAAAGAGTGATATTCACCTCCTATCATGTGAAGCAGAGATGGCTGCAGCTACAGCACTACAAGAAGGGTCAGTCATTCAGCAACTCCAACAAATTAATGATGAGGAAAAGTTGAAGAACAGAATGGCCATTAAGCTCTAATTCGTTGCACCCATTTTCTAGCTCGTCGCCACATTCCCCACACAACAAATTTTGATGAACTTATTGATCTAATCGTAAGTTGTGGTGCAGAAGATTTAAAGGGGTTCCTTGAAAGAACTAGATTAAATGCAACCTACACATCTAAAGTTGCTGTTGTTGAATTTGTTGAGGCAGTTGGCTTATGGGCTGAAGAATGTTTACTGAAACGGCTTCGCCAAGCTTCCCATTTCAGCATAATGGCAGATGAGTGCACTGATGTGACGACCACAGAAGAGCTTTCAATTTTCTTCCGCTGGGTGGACATGGACGGTCAACCTGTTGAGCACTTCTTGGATATAGTTCCATTGAAAGCTACTGATGCAAAGACTATTTATTCTGCCCTTGTTGAATTCATGAAAGATAAAAACATACAGATTAGCAAGCTGGTGGGTATGGGATTCGATGGAGCAGCTACTGTCTCTGGGAAACACAATGGTGTGCAGAGTCTCCTGAAGAAAATTTCACCTCATGCACTTTTCGTACACTGCCATTGCCATTTGCTACAGCTAGCATGCGTTCAAGCAGCTAATGCTACCAGTGGGATAAAACATGTGTACATCACACTCACCACCCTCTGGAAATTTTTCCACTATTCACCTAAGCGAGCTGAGAGTCTCAAAGCAGTACAGCAGGTGCTTGACTTACCTGAGCTGAAAGTTGTGAAACCATCAGATACTCGCTGGCTGTCCCATGAACGCTGTGTGAAGGCAGTCAAAGCTAGCTACAGTGCAATTGTGACTGCTCTAAACAATATCTATGAGCAGACACATGCACCTGAAGCTCTAGGTATCAGTAAAGCCTTATGTAGGCCCTCAACTTTAGTGGCCATATACCTCCTTGATTATGTTCTGCCACAAGTGGCGAAGTTGAGCAGAGCTCTCCAGACTGAGAGAATAGACTTGACAGCTATCACCCCTCTTGTTGATGCCACTCTCAATACACTTGATGATGCCATGTTACCTGCTGCTAACTGGGTATTAGAACTGATGGATGCAAAGAATGAGATCGAAGAAGTCACTGACATCACGTTAACCACGGAAAGCATTGCTACATTCCAAGGACAAGTGGCTGAACCGTTTATCAGGATGCTGAAGGCAAACATATCCAGCAGATTTATTTCACAAGATATTGTCTCCTCATTTGGCATCTTTGATCCGAAGAAAGTGCCAGCTGCTGACTCTTCTGACTTCCATACATATGGTGAGGACTTAATAGATGTACTATTAGCTCACTATGGTGCAGAGCTGCCTGCTAAGACTGCTGGTGGAGATGAATACACCAAAGAAGCTCTTATTTCCCGCGAAACCCGAGAGGAGTGGAAAACATTTCGAAGCTACTTATCGAAGAAGCCGAAAGGTAACCTGCACTTGCAGTTGAAAGAGCTCACCACAAGTGATATGCTTAGTGAAATTTTTCCAAACATTAGCACCCTGGCAAACATATGTCTATCTATCCCTGTCAGCACTGCTTCAGTGGAAAGGAGCTTCTCCAAAATGAAACTAATTAAAACACGAATTCGAAATCGAATTGGGCAATCACAATTATCCTATTTGATGAAAATAGCCATGGAGACACCCGAGACGCTCTCATCTACACAATTAAATGACATTATTACAGTATGGAACAAAAAACCTAGACGAATTGCTGTGTGAATATTGTTTATTATTAATTTGGTTTACATTTTTCTCTTAATAAATATCGGTTCTTTCAAAAGGGTGGGGGGCACTTAGAATCCAAGGGGGGGCATTTAGAACCCAAGGGGGGGCAAATGCCCCCTTTCGCCCCCCCTAAATGAAACCCTGAGTAGCACTGTGCACACACATAGTACTAACACTGTGCACGCACATTGTGCTAATACTGTGCATGCACGTAGTACTATTACTGTGCACATACATAGTGCTAGCACTGTGCATGCATGTAGTACTATTACTGTGCACGCACGTAGTGCTAGCACTATGCACATACATAGTACTAACACTGCATGCACGTATTACTGTGCACGCACATAGTACTAACACTGTGCATGCACGTAGTACTAACACTGTGCACGCACATTGTGCTAACACTGTGCATGCACGTAGTACTATTACTGTGCTCGTATATAGTGCTAACACTGCATGTAGTACTATTACTGTGCACGCACATAGTGCTAACACTGCACGCACAGTGCTATTACTGTGCACACACATAGTGCTAACACCAAACACTGTGCACACACTAGTACTATTACGGTGCATGCACATAGTGCTAACACCAAACACTGTGCACGCACATAGTGCTAACACCATGCATGCACATAGTGATTACACTGTACTAGAGTCATTCTTATTAGTGTTATCAAGTACTAGAGTCATCCTTATTAGTGTTATCACGTACTAGATTTATTCGTATTAGTGTCAGCACATAGTAGTGTCTGTCAGTTGTAGTATGTTCGATTAAGTTAGTTTTTGCTAGTTTGATTGTAGTAGCTGTTGTTGTAAGGAAATTACGATACCCGATGAAATAATTTACTAATCAGGTGATCTTTGGAGGTACAGGCGAAGTCCTTGAGGCCAAATTATTTCTTCACTGGTGGGCGTGTCACATGATGTCACTTCCAGTTTCACTTCCTGTCGTTAATTTTTGTCCTTCGAGGCTATCTGAGTGGTTCTGAGGTGGGCTTGTGGTTTTTCATTAGTGTGTACACGTACTAGAGTCATTCTTTTTAGTGCCCACGTGTACTAGAGTTATTCTTTTTAGTGCTCGAATGTACTAGAGTCATTCTTATTAGTGCCCACATGCACTAGAGTCAGTTTTATTGGTGTTCACACTAATAGTTTTATTTATCTTGGTAATGTCTGTTTTTACTATTGTCCACTAGAGTATTTTTTTTGTGATTTTAGCTGAGTTGGGATAATTATATTGCGTATTCAATGTAAATAGATAGATTTTGATAACACTGGACATAAGAACAAAGTAAAGGTGTGTATTACTTGTATAGATGATACATAATTTAAAAGAGATGACTAAAAATAAAAAATAAAAATTAATAATTGATGTCTGTACTTCTAATTCTTTCAGAATGGCATGACGAAACTGGTGATGGTGAAGGAGTTGGTGATGGTGAAGGAGTTGGTGACTGTGACGGGCTAAAAACTGGTCTAACTGCTCAGTTGAGGTAAGTCGTTTCGTCCTTGCTGGTGATGGCTATCTTGACCTCTTCCTTTCCTTAACACAGATGATGCTGTTCCGTCGGCAGGCAACGGACACAGTAGCGGAAGGGGAAAGAAAAGTTGGGTCGGAATGGGGTGGTGACAAGAAAACAGATGAGTGGTCAGGATGCAATGATGAAGGCTCGATGTCTGGTACAGAGCAGTCCAAAGAATCCAGAGGATCATAGAGGTCATCTTCATCTTCAAACAGTGGAGTAGCAGAGCCTGACTCTGCTGATGAGACATCCCTAGAAGCTTTATAAGAAGTTGTTTTGTTTTGTTCTTTTATCAAAACAAATTATTTAAATTTAAATTTATTACCTTCATAATAGTTGGTAAAATGGCCATCAAATTCTTCATCACCAAAAAAAAAAAAGGAAAAAAAGATGATGAACTGATGAGGGTTATAGTTAACTGTAATAAGTGACTTACAGTCAGAAAGCGGGTCCTCACTTCCTGGAGCCATGGCTTCAGCGTCAGCTCCACCCATCATGTCCAGACCATCACGGTGGCTGAGGTTTAATGCTCTAGCAAGATTCCTGGCTTCACTCATGATAGCCACTGTACTTACTACTAAACTGAGAGCTGTATTTTCCCGCCATTGACGGCGGTATTTACCGCGGATTGGGCCACTTGCCGTGTTGTGCCCGATTTTCCCGTAGAGGGTCATATTTTGGATAGTGTGTTAAGTTGCATTTGTGAGCGTGTTTAGAATTGAGTGTTTAGCTGAGTCTGTGTGTGTGTGTGTTTAGAATATGTGTTTACTAGCATTTATGAATGTGTTTGTATATTGCTTATTGATTTATGTTATATTTTTATGTGTCATGCAGGTATATTTATCTTGAACATGATGGATCATAAATGGAGTGCATATCATGATATTTCATCTACTCATGTTGAAAGGACAGCTTTAAAACTGTTTAGCTACTTTATTCAATCTATTTTTATATATTCATTGTCAATCATTTATTTATCTAAAAATTTTGAGGTTATGTGAATGAGGTGTGGTCATTATTTATTAGCAGTGCCATTGAAACATGTTACTTAGTGTTGCAATAAGCTTGCAGAAGGTGTTAATACAACTCTGCTAAAGATGTTGTCCAAACACCTCTCAGAGTGTTATGTCATAACCCTCTTTGCAGTGTTCAGGAAACATGGGTGGGGCATAAATTCCTCCCTCTCGTGGGAACGCTCCTTGCAGCGTTACTGGAACACTTCATTTTTAACAGTGTATTGAAGTCACATTCTACAATGTAAGACTATCAGAAGTCTATTGAGATGCGCATGCCATAGCCTCTAATGGACACCAAGCCATCCTTTCCCTCATCATCAAAACTCACCTGTAGCAAAGTCAGTATCCTGTTGGTAAGTTGAAATCCGATGTTTCAGATCCAGCGTATTCTTAGCCAAGATGGAGTCAAGGAGAGGCTTGAAAACTAATGAACAAACATCATATTGTACAAACATTTGATTTAGACTGAGTGCTTGAATCACAGAAAAGTGCAGTGCTCAAAGTTCTACCTGATATGTGGTAATTGCTATGCATCTGAGCTATGACCTAGTTGAATCATCATTTTGGTATCACTGGGCATGCTCTGAAAGAATTTAGCACTCCTGTTGTCGTCAAAATCCGATACATCTACACACACATACATACAGAATAATTAGTGAGGTGTTTCAAATAAAAAAATGCTCCTAAGTAAAGTCTTGAACTACTCTCATAATTGAGAGATGAGTTAATAAATCATTTACTTGTAGCTAGTTGGATTATTATACTAGCCAACAGCAACAATAACAAGAATGGTTGAAGAATATAAATGCATGCTTACTTAGTACGTACTTGCTGTTCCAATACCATTATTCTATTATGAGGTGTGGTCAAGTTATGTTGCTGCCAAACACCCAGGAGACTGGTGTGTAGAGAGTTATATGATCTAACAAGAAGACTGCCTAATTTTTTCTCCCGCTCTAAATCAAAGAGAATAAGAGAGAACACAAAAAATATTGTGAAATATATATTAGATAATATTTATAGCAAAACTTACCTTAAGACACTGAGCTCCGACGAAATGAACACAAAGTTGAGATGTAAATAAATTGTGGGTGGAGTTTCGATCAAATGTGGGTGGGATTTTTAGATCAGTAGAAGCTCAGGTGAAATGCACGCAAAGTTTTAAAGAAGATGTTGGTAAAGTTTAGATCGAATGTGAGTGGGGTGTAGATCAGTGGATACTCAGACAAACAATGTAAGTAAAGTTAAGGAGATTTAAATACAAGGTGGGTGGAGTTTAGATTATAATTGGATGAGATTTAGATGTGTAGAAAATTTGATGAAATGCACATAAAGTTGAGGTGCTTTAAATAAGCTGTTGGTGGAGTTAAGATCAGATGTGGGAGGGTCTAGATAAGTAGAAGCTCAGACGAAATGCACGTGAAATTCAAGAGAAGACTTTAAAAGGTAAGGTTGAAGTTTAGACCAAATGTGGGTGGGTTTGAAGTTCGGACAAAGTGCATCCTAAGTTGAGGAGGAGATTTAAATAAAATGTGGGAAGAGTTAAGGTGAAATATGGTGAGATATGGAAGTAGAAGCTTAGGCAAAATACGCATAAAGATGAGGAGTTTTGATGAAAGCATCGAGAAGCTGAAAATAATGTTTCAGTAGTTAAAGAGATAGTCGTTTTGGTAGAATGTATCCTATGTCTACATAATCACTATTGTAATACAGTTGTTGTAGACGATCACAACTACTACAATGTTTAATTCCTTCTATTAGAGCTGACTGATGAGAGTAACCGATGCAATCATATAGTGACAAAACTAGCAGTCTCTTGTACTGCCATCCCTCTACAAGAGCTGCTGCACCATCCACACCAATATTGTTTAAGTCAAGGTTTAGTATATTTAGGCATGTACAATTCTTCATTATATTAAGCACAGCAGAAATACCATCTGATGTGATTTCATTATTGGAAAGGTTCAATTCCTGTAATTTAGTGCAATATTGAAGTCCCCGAGATAGACATGCTACACCATGTGAACTAATGTTATTGTGACTAATGTCTAGTTGCACTAGTTGTGTGAACTTCTTCAGTCTAAAACTCAGGCATGCTATACCATAATAACCTAATTGATTGTTTCCAAGATTCAGTGTTTGTAAAGAATATCCACACATGACATCTACTAAGGTAGCTACACCTTCTGGACCTAGAATAAAGCCTTCCAGTTGAAGATGTTGTAGATGTTGATTGCAACTGATCACATGATTCCATACACTTAGGTCCTCTGAGATGGCAATGATCTTATGTAGCCTTAGTTCTATTAAATCTGTGTGATCCTTCAGAGCCTCTGCTACTTCCTTGACTTCATATTTTTCATAACATCCGAGATTCAGACTGCGTAGACTCTTACAATGGACTAGCATTTTACTAAGAACTGATGTCCAATCTGAATTAGAAGAACCACTCAATTTTAGATTGTGTAAATTGACCCATAACTCCGTATTACTACATAACAGAGCAACTTCATATGAATTAAGAGAACAATAAGGCAAATATAGAGTGTGTAGCTTAGTGAAACACTGGACAGCTTCTAATAAAGGACCATGGGGGAGATCACGATAGTCCAATGCCAGAGTATGTAATGACTTGTACGTTTTCAGACTATCACTAATAAGCTGTACCCTACTACAACTATTAAATCGCAAACTAAGCATTATGTAATGAAGATTAGGAAAACATTTTAAGATACTGCAAAGAGTTGGTACTGCATCATCAGCGATTTCCTGACACACTATTCCAATAACATTCTTCACATGCTCCTGTTCAGTCACCAGTTCACCTATGTTGGAAATGTTAGATTTAGACAGTTGCAATGCTGGTAAATTCCCACAGTATAAAGCTCTCCTTAGAGTATCCATGTCTACTCCACTAACACTATTCCAAGATGTAGTAAACAACATACTTCTGATATAAGTCCTGGCTCTGTGCTCTAAGACTTTCTCAATACCTTCTTTTGTAATATTCACATTATGAAGATACAGATCTAGGCTAGGTAGTTTCTCTGTAGCTTTAGCTATAGCTACTGCTCCTTTATCTCCTAGACTATTCCCCTGCAAGTCTAGTCTTCTCAGACTGTTACAATGGACTAGTGCATTTGCTAATGCTGTGGCTCCTGAGTCACCAATACAGTTACACTGAATGGACACCTCCTGTATTGCACTACATCTTGCTAGGCAGCCAGCTAGTGCTACAGCTCCTGAGTCACTTATTCTGTTAAAATCAAGAACAAGCTTCTCCAAGAATGATGTGTTGGCCAGTATCTCTGCTCCTTCATCACCAATGCAACAATTAACAAGAACTACTTCAGTACAGTGAGACAACCTCTCATGAGGGAGAGAAGGAGCTGTCTCAGAGCTATATAAGTGTAGCCATGACATATCATAGTCCTGTGTGACCTGGCAGCCAAAGGCATAGCTCAATATTTTCCTCCACACCCCACAATCAGAATTACTAATATTATAATAACTATTTTGATAAAATATTTGTTTTAAATTATTACTTCCAAATTTCAATAATTGAAAGACCTTTTCAGGACGAGAGAAAGGTGAGTCAAATTTTAGAGGCAATGTCAAGACCTTGAGGTTAGCAAGTGTTACTCCACCAGTAAGAAGTTCTATTCTAGACTTTGTAAGATCTGTAGAAGTGAAATCCAGCTCTTCTAGGAAAGGTAGGTGATGACTTAAAAAACTGTTCATTGCGACAAAAAACTCATCATCAATTACAGGAAAATGAATTCTCAAACATTTGATAGACTGAAGTTTGTCTCTGGAAGCCATTGAAGTGAACAGCTCAACTCCCTCGCTATCCCAAGTACTACATATCGATATCGTAGTAACAGGCTTTGTACATTTAGAGAGAACAAATCCTTGAGCAATAGAGCTTATAACGTCACCCCCAACATCAATATTTTCATCATCTACAGCTAAGTCACACAACTCTACATGCTGGGACTCAAATGCACATTGAACGACAAAAGAATAATAAATAATATTTAGTGTTTCGATTATTAGAGTGGCAAATTTGATGTTATTAAATAATTGAGTCAACCCACAATAAAACTTCCAAACATTCCTCAAACTATTCTTTACAATTAGCACCTCATCTTCTACCTGAGCTTCACGTATATAAAAAGCTGCCAGAAACTCTTGAAAGGTAAGATGATGAAAAGTGTACAAGTCTTCACTTCCGTAATATTCAGATGTACGCTCTACTGTTAAAAGACCAAAATCTAAATTTGTGGAGACAGAAATCTGAGCAACACTTTTCTTGATTACTTGTTGAGAGTTAATGATCATATCATATGCTAACTTGCATATTGAATTGAACAATGCCTTCTCCTCCCCACTCAGTTCCATTAAAGACTTCATTTGTATAACACCCTCACTCTTATTTACTTTGTGTCGTAACAAGGTAGCTATTGTGAACTGCTCGTAGATTTGTGTTTCTGTTTGAGGAATATTACCTTCTAGCTTACTGAACAAGAAACATATCATAGCTGCATGGACTGGTAAGTAACACATGTGGAGAACATTGGGATGCTGGTGTAGGTACTCCTCCATTTTAACAACCATACCAGAGTTATGGAAGGGATAAGATCTTACATAGCTGTAGATCTGATCCTTATGAAACCCTATAACTTCAATGCGTGTTTTACATCTCTGTTTTAACTCATTTGTAGCTACAGGGCGTGATGCTACTATAACCATAGAGTCTGGAAGAAGTGTCCTGGTATTGAGCAACTCACCAATTACTGAATTTTTCATTTTCTCGATAGGATACTCATCTAGTCCATCTAGAATGAAGCATGCTCCTTTCCCTCTATATTTTTGTAGGTCATGTTCAATATCTTTATTAAGAACATTTCCATAAAAGATCTGGAGTAAGTCTAGCAAAGTCTTATCTTTCCCACTTTCATTTATTAATCTTAGAGTTACTAGGAACACCATTTTTGCTCCTTGCAAGACTTTCTTCCCCTCTGCCCAATCTTTACTTAACTTATGAACTAGAGTTGTCTTGCCACAACCTGGACGACCTTCTATTAAAAGCAAACCACCTTCTCTGTACTCTCTAAATACTTCCTTGTATTCTGCTTCTTCCTTGCTCTCTAGAATGTCGTCCATGTCTCCACGAACTGTATAATAGTCGTATGTGCTTGTACCTTTTTTTTTTTGCTTTCTAATAAGAGCTAGATTTATAAATTCAGATTTGCTTGTGGGAGGCCATGAATCAACAGCAAGTTTTCTCTCCCTATTAAGGTAGAGTTTTAACAACTCCTTTTTTCCTGGAGGATATATGATGCTCAAACTTATCTCATCACTACATTCAGCCTCATCACCTCGGCGAAGTCTACAAGAATATTTTCCTTCTGTACACTTGCTAGCTTTATTAATAAAAAGTATGCTATTACACACTCCTGAAAAATCAGCTCCATCCAGTAAAGGCTCACCATCTTTACTCCACTGGTAAGATTCACACCCACTACTACTAACTTGTACCTCTAGAAGTGTGGACTTGCCCTCAGCTACCTCAGTATCGTAAGATTGATCTAATATTTCAAGGTCAAGACTTGAGGCATTCGGTAAAGAGTTGTCAGACTCACGAGTTGGTGTATCTAGTTTCAATGCAAGCACTTTTTTCCTTACTATGTCACCAGCCAATGCTTCCTTTAGCTTACTGAGAGTAGCAGGTCTAGCTCCCTCATATTCTCCCTGTACATAGGTTGTGAGAATGTTGCTTAGCTTACTGGTACATGTTGTGCCTGCACTACAATCTACAATCTTGTGTTGGGGTATTTCTAGTGCAATACCTATGTTCTCCCACAAATGACTGCATAACACAAGGCGCTTCACCAAATGAGGAACATCTTTTATCACCAATTTGATTTCATTCTCCTCTCCCCTACTAGATGTAGATTCCCTTGCCACATCCCTGCTCATAGCATCACACTCATCTTTTACTTTTCCTCCAAGTCTACTCAAGACTCTAACTAGCTTATTAAACACTTTGCCATCTTCCCTGACTCTTTCTAAAACATGGTGTAGTAAGTACCTGACCTTAACCTCTGGTTCCAGGTGGCCTGAGTCAGCATCCAGGGAAGAGAACTTGGTACTGAAGTCTTGAGAAAGAACCTTTCTATTCAGTAGATCTTGAGATAACTTGGAAAGATCCGGAGTCGAATATAACAAAGATTGTAGTTTTTCTATGTGTTGAAGTAGTGCCCACCATCGAGTTGTAGACATTCTTACAACCGTTCTCAGTCTTCGCTTTGGGCCTTTGCGCTGGTGTTCCTGCCTTTCTGTACGTACGCAAACCTTTGCTCCGTACACGTATTAGTGGGCGGTGTAGATGGTAGAGATCGGCGCAGATGGTAAGGATCGCCGCAGATGGTAAGGATCGGCGCAGACACTAGTTGTCTGTCTACCACACCACACTCCCAGAACCTTTTACCCAATAAGCATTGCACTGAATCTGTTCAAGGACTGTCAAATATATGGAACTACTAGTGGTGTGCTTGAGCACAAATGGCGAGCGAGCTTTAAACTATACTGTTGTTACTCAAACTACTAAAATAAAGTTGAGTTGCTAAATTACGCATATACGGTAAAGGGGATTCAATGCCATAGTAACCACTCCCCTCAACTGTTTGAATTGAAAAAGAAGCAACAAAATCAAGTCACGCTATTTAAAATTTTCTTTGTGATATTCTTAATAGTAGTTGTAACGCACAATACTTTCACACAACTGAACATACCTACGCAAGACTTACCTTCGTGGTTCGTCTAGTGGACAATGAATTGTCAAGTAAATGCTGTTGAGTAGTGCTATAACTGTGACAAATAGTGTATAAACTTACCACCGCCACTAACTCGAATAGAAATGGAGCTCCCAGCACCCGCAAAACAATTCAAAGCGGTAAACAATTCAATTTCTAAGGTGATACGGGTAATGGTCGCTAAACCAGAGGATTCTGTTTAGTGAAGTTTGGGACGGGGTCGAACGCCGAGCGAACACAAAAATACGGAGGGTCAAAGTACAAAATGACATACATACGTCCAAACATATATATAAATAAATAAATAAACAAACATCCCCGATTTTTTCATTTTTACCCCTGTAAGTGTCTCGCTCGCTACGCTCGCTCGCCAATAATTGTGTAGTAATTGTAAACTCTTTAAGTGTTATGTGCGCCTGCTCTAATGAAGTAGCTAGCCTGGCCTCCTCTGCTTAGGTCACCTATTAGTCTCGCGGGCCAGACCCTCATGCCCCTCCCTCCGCTCGGGGAAAAAAAGAAAAAACGTTATGTGCAGAACGGCTAACTCTCACCTTTGACTTCACGATAACGGAGAAGAGGACTACAACGGTAGGAATTCACTTATGCTGTGTGATAACAAGTAGGTGTACTAAATACTGTGATGTGTAGTGTAGAATAGATAGCTAATGAATTGCATGTAGGGGTAATGGTGAATGACAGATTATTTGCCATGACAAAAACAAACAATTTTCTTTAAGCACCTCTCCCCTCCCCCTCTTGTAAAGCATGTAACTGTCTGAACTAATCATTTCTACCACCAATTCATTGCTGAAAGTGTGGGTTATCAAATACAATTTTATACTATTACTGTAGTATTAGTAATAGTACGGGTAACCGTGCTATTAGGGATCAATAGCACTCGTAAAGCAATACTCGGCAAGTACTATTTCAATTGCTTTATTGATCCCTAATAGCACAGGTCACACTTGCTATCACTCACTAATAGTAGGCCATCTTTTTTTATATATGGTAAAATAACTTAATACTAAAATATACTTATTTTTAATTTCCATAGTATCTGTAATAATAGTTCAAACGTTTCGGCTAGCCTTCATCGGTGACTTTTTAATCCTTTCGATGCCGTAACCGCATATATGTATATGCGGGTGAGAACAGGTCTGCATTCTCCGAAGTTTAAAAAAATTCCATTTAGATTAAACTGTCTTTTTTTTGTATACATAAAGTAGGCTGTGTACTTCCTTTTAAAAAAAATATTGAGGGGGGGGGGGGGGGGGATTTTATTAGTTACAGTGGTTGAGTGTTTACTGCCACGCTTGTAATCACAAAAAATCTGAACCTGACGACAACATGGAAGATATATATGGATAAGAAAACCAAAAAGAAGCAGGCTTTGACTTTGTTCATGTTAAGTTATTGAATGTGTTTCATTATTACCTTTCGTAATGTTTTCAGTAGGTAACATTAAAAATTTCTAAATTTAATAGTACGGCGTGTAAATTGCCCATTCAAAAATGTATGGGGAAAATAGCTGTTCAATTGAAACCGCACAGGGGAAAGTGAAATAGTGCGTAACTAAGTGAAATAGCATGGAAGCTAAGTGAAATACCACAGTAGCTAAGTGAAATAGTACGGATAAGTGTGCATGCGTGCAACATTAACCTTCAAAATGTACAGTTCGAGAGATTCTAGTTGGAGACAATGACATTCTGTACCACAGAAGCTCTATCCATATTAGACAGAATGTTTTCAACATTTTAGGAGTTATAGGCTGAAAACGGAATTCCAGAGGAAGATAATCCTGAAACAAAGATAGTGAGTGACTGATACAGTGTAGCTACAAGTGCAAATGATTATCACTTCATCTTTAGTCATAACTTGTGATACATAATATTTTTAATCAGTGAATCCTGTCATTAATTAGTAGTGTATGCATGTGTGTGTGTGTGTGCAACTAGTTTCCTGTGTAGAAATGTTAGTTTTTTCTTCTATACAGTAATTGAATCATTTTGGATGTTCAATTTCTATGATATTTTCAATGAGTGCAATTTTTTTCTTTATGCTGGTCCACCAAACTGAGGCCCATGTGAAATACGCTCTGTCCACACATCGGGGATTTGAAACTGTTGCATTTTCTATATCTTCCGCTAAGTTTATTTAATTTAGGATGATGAATTCACTTCAATGTGTTTTGTTTTTCTATTGCTCTTCTTTGTAGTGGGATGGAGTGGGTGAAGCTGCTTTCGATGTCTCTGACTTAGACCAGCTGTGAATGATGGCTCAAGAAGTGTCAACATTTAATCATGGAGTTACCTGATACTGCTGTAATGATGGCAAGTGAGTGTTCTCTAGAGTGTGTTTGTAATATAAGGAAGTATTGGTTCCAATTGGTCTACATTGCTAGAATGTATCACCAACACTCAGAGCAATTAGTGGCTCTGGCTAGCTTGTTGTGGTCACCTAGGACACAAGTGTTTGTGTGACAATAAATATGCATGCAAATGTTTACGTCAGGTTATGTAATCAAATGTCACTGTATATGAGACCAGTACTATCGCAAGATGTTGACAATCTTAGTGAGTAGTCATACTCTGGCAATCTCGGCAATTTTCTGAAGGCCGATCTTACACAATATAGCCTGTGATTTCCCCCTAAGTGAATTTGTGCCGCCCAAAAAATTGCAGATTTAATTCCTTGGGAACAATATTGCAGTCATAAGGAGTGACTAATGCAGTAACATTAACACATGATTCTGTGACTGTTCTGTTGGAAGATGTCTATTATTTCAGCTAACTTTATTTTGTGTAATCTATGACCTTCAGTGGCATTGGCATCAGCTGTGTCTAGTTCAGTTCTAGTTAGGAGGTTACGCCTCCATGTATTCTACATAGCAATGAGTCTATATGTAGGATTATAAGTTCTGTTCTGTTAGTCAGTTTTGTCATTTAGTTGTTATGAGTTTCATATCACCGAATTACCAGCTGTAGCTGTACCAAGTAGAACGCCTGGTTTCCCTCAGTTAGAACGTCTCTAAAAAAAGTCCAGTCTGCGGAACTTTTTAGAACCTTTCAGAGGAGCCCTGCAATGGCAGTCAAGTGTGGGCACTTCAGATGGCTGTGTTAGGAGAGCAAGACTCTTGTACTCTGGTTATTTCATTCCACACACTCTGATTGATCGGTGAAATAAATAAATAAAAATATGTAAGTATTATATGATGCATACCTGATTTTCCATTACTCATTCACTCCTTGTTTTTCTCGCTTACCCAATATAAGTATCATTGTTGCGTCTGAACAATTTTTCAAATTTTATTCATCTGTGTCTCTGGCTTGTAGTTTATAAGCACGTTATTTATTCCTAAAAGGCTTTAGGATCTATTTTGATCACGTCATATTTAATCTCGCTTTACTAGACCCTTTACCTACTGCTATGCGGCAGGTAGGCTGACATTAAGTAGTTTGTTCAGTTCCCCTCACTAATTGGGAAGACCACAAACAATAGATGACATAATAAGGTGGTATATCCTGTGACGTAAGACTGCTCTAACTTTTTGTGTGTGTTGTGTTTCTATATGGCTGACTGAGTTGAATAATTCATGTGCCATGAAATATCTTAGTGGTTATTCAGTCATTCTCGGCTGAAATAATTATTGGCTGTTAGAACGAGAAAAATTTGCTATTATCTTAGTGGTTTTACCCTCACTAATTAAGCCACAGTTAACTAATGATGAGTGAGCAAGTTAATGGAGATATAGCCCACCATCACATCACCCGAGCCTAGGTAAAGGTCGGCAGAGGACTCACTCAGGCTCGCTGTCTATCTATTCTCTCACTCTCACTGAGGCTCGCTGCCTGTCTATTCTCTCACTCTCACTCAGGCTCGCTGCCTGTATACTCTCTTGCGATCACTCAGACTCGTTGCCTGTCTATTCTCTCGCTATCAGGCTTGCTGCCTGTCTATTCTCACACTATCAGGCTTGCTGCCTGCCTATTCTCTTGTGCTCACTCAGGCTTGCTGCCTATCTATTCTCAGTCCGTCAGGCTGGCTGCCTATCTATTCTCACTTTGTCAGGCTCGCTGCCTGTCTATTCTCACTCCGTCAGGCTCGCTGCCTGTTTATTCTCACTCTCACTCAGGCTCGCTGCCTATCTATTCTCACTTTCACTCAGGCTCGCTGCCTGTCTATTCTCACACTATCAGGCTCGCTGCCTATGTATTCTCACTCTCACTCCTACGTATTCTCAGGCTTGCTGCCTTAGGTATTCTCAGGCTCACTGCATATGTATTCTCAGGCTCACTGCATATGTATTCTCAGGCTCACTGCATATGTATTCTCAGGCTCACTGCATATGTATTCTCAGGCTCACTGCATATGTATTCTCAGGCTCACTGCCTATGTATTCTCAGGCTTGCTGCCTTAGTTATTCTCAGGCTCACTGCATATGTATTCTCAGGCTCACTGCATATGTATTCTCAGGCTCACTGCATATGTATTCTCAGGCTCACTGCATATGTATTCTCAGGCTCACTGCATATGTATTCTCAGGCTCACTGCCTATGTATTCTCAGGCTTGCTGCCTTAGTTATTCTCAGGCTCACTGCATATGTATTCTCAGGCTCACTGCATATGTATTCTCAGGCTTGCTGCCTTAGTTATTCTCAGGCTCACTGCCTATCTAGTCTCAGGCTCTGTGGCGGACTAGTAGTGTCTGCCACCCGCGTAGTCGCTTATTCGAGCGCAACTGTTCAGCGAGCTTTTTGAGCGACGCAAAATGGTCAAACAGTCGAACAGTGTTGTTCGAAGGACCAGAGTGACACCGGCGAGAGAAACTCTTCCTTTCTCAGAGTCTGCGGCACACGAGCACTACCCTACAGTATGCCTACGTCGCAAGTTATTGCGGATTGCAGGAGGCTGTAAGCAGTGGTGGCTGTGAGAGTTGTGCGCCCTCGACCCCAATCAAAGTTAAATTGGTCTCAATTGATATCACTTAAATTACATGCAGTTTACATTACACTTATATGACAATAGGGTGTTGATACAGTCAATGGGAAATGTATGAATATGATTAGTTCATAGTATGGTAAAGGGTGGCTAGAATACAATATAATGAGAAAAGAGAATGACAATATATTGTGCTGACGTATTGTTCGTAGGCTTGAGATGGTCATTCCTGGTCAGGAGATGCTGAGTCCTGAACAGGCTCACTGCCTACGCATTCTCAGGCTCACTGCATATGTATTCTTAGGCTCACTGCCTATGTATTCTCAGGCTCACTACCTATGTATTCTCAGGCTCACTGCCTACGTATTCTTCTGTGAGGAGCGTGTAGAGCTCGTCGAAGCGGAGGTGGTGTGGAGTGACCAGTTTGCGCAGTAGAATTTTCATTCCCTTGACCCCTGCTTCCCATAAACCACCGAAGTGGGGAGCTCGAGGTGGGATGTGATGCCATTTGACATCGGTTTGAGTGCAGAAGTGAGATATGGAGGATCTCGTCTGTTGAGAGTATTGAAGCTGTTGAAGCTCGCGTATTTCTCTGTGGGTACCTTGGAAGTTGGTGCAATGGTCGGAGTATATGTCTGCTGGCATTCCTCTCCTGGCAGTGAATCTCCTGAGAGCTGCCATAAACTCGACAGTGGAGAGTTCTGAGCATAGTTCCAGGTGTACAGCTCTAGTGGTGAGACATACGAACAGGCACGCGTAGGTCTTGATGATGACCGGTTTCCTGGTGTGGCCTTTCTTGAGGTAGAACGGTCCTGCATAGTCCACGCCAGTCTTGTGAAATGGAGGAGATGGGGTTGTCCTTGAAGATGGTAGCATTCCCATCTGTTGTCCGAGAGGTCGAGCGTATGCCCTTTGGCAGATAGCACAACTTCGGCTGATCTTCTTGAGGAAGTTCCTGAGACTGGGTATAACGTAGGAGTCTCCTATGATGGAGAGAAGTTCTGCTGTTCCTGGATGACCGTAAGTCTTGTGGAGTGTGGTGACCAGTAGCTGAGTGAGCTGTGCCTCCAGAGATAGAGGTATCAGAGTTTTAGCACGTCTGGGTGCCTGCTTGTCTCGAACTCGAGTGCTGACTCTTAGGAGTTTGTCAGTGCCCAGTGAGACTTCCATTCTGGCTAGGCTGTGTCCTTTCGGGAGATCCTTCTGATGTCGAAGAGCTTTGAAGGCGTCATCGTATGTCTCCCGCTGAGAGATTCTGAGAAGTTGAAGTTTGGCTTCAGACACTTCCCTAGCTGTCAGGATGGTGCTGTGGAAGCGTTGGTTCCTTGGACTTCGACTGTTGTGTGTGAAACGTCTGATCTAGGCTATGATTCGTGTCAAGTGGTGAAACAAAGAGTAGTCTCCCCAAAGCGAGGGTGGAGGAGCTTGGACTCGTACAATCTTGCACGAGACCTTGATTTCCGGCCGTCTTGAGAGTTTGGTAGGAAACTTGACAGGCCATTCCTCTGGAGCCTTGACAAGCCAAGGTGGTCCTTCCCACCAGAGTTTGCTGTTCACCAACTGATCAGCTGCCAGTCCTCGGCTTAGCAGATCTGCTGGATTCTGAGTAGTGGATACGTGTCTCCAATGTGAAGCAGTTAGATGCTCCTGAATGTCAGACACTCTGTTGGCCACAAAGGTCTTCAGTGTGGCAGGTGGCTTCTGGAGCCAGCACAGGACGATCATTGAGTCGGTCCATGCGAAGAGATGATCGGTAGAGATCTTGAGTAGATGGGTAACATGCTTGATGAGTTTGGCAAGCAGATGAGCCGCGACCAGTTCAGCCTTGGGAATTGTGACGGCCTTTACTGGGGACACTCTGGCTTTGGCTGTGATGAGTGCCACTGATATGGTGCTGTCCTTGTGTTGGAGTCTGAGATAGACAGCTTCCCCGTATGCCGTTGAAGAGGCGTCAGAGAAGCCATGTAAGCTCTTGAAGACGACTGGACTCTTGTTGGACGTAACTCGCCTTGGGATGGCGAAGTCGGTGATGACCTTGAGAGTTGTAGTCCACTCATTCCACTTCAGTAGTATGTCCTCTGGCACTGGATCGTCCCACTTCAGAGGAAGTTTCCAAAGAGACTGCAGGAGTACTCTGGCTGGGATGATGGCCGGAGCGAACAAGCCGAGGACGTCAAACACTTTGGCTGTGTCTGAGGCTATTGTCCGTTTGGTGACTTGTTCGGTGGAGACGTGAAGGTTGTCTTTTGCCACGTCCCAGTGGATGCCCAGTGCCTTTGGCGCGGCGTCTGGGGTGGTCAAGACCAAGTCCTTGGTTTCGATGAGCCCGGTTGGGATGATGGTTCTCAGCTCGGTGGAAGTCGTCCTCCATTTGCGAAGGTTCATTCCTGCTTTGGAGAGGAGGTCGCTGAGTTGTTTGCGTAGGTTGTCTGCTTCTTGGACTGTCTCCGTTCCTGAGAGGAAGTCGTCCACGTAGAAGCTTTCCAGAATCGCTTGACTTGCTTGTGGGTGCGACTGGAGATGTTGCTCGGCTAAATGTCTGATGACTTGCGTTGCAATGTAGGGAGATGACTTCACGCCGAAGGTTAGACGCTTCATGCGATAGTCTTGAATGGCTCCCTGGGTGTCCCTCATCACGAATCGGTGGAGATCTCTCTCGTGTAGTTGTAGGAGGATCTCGCGGAACATCTTGGAGATATCTGCGCTCAGTCCTATTCAGTGGGAACGGAAGCGAATTAAAATGTCTGGCAGTAGAGGGTATAAGTTGGGTCTGGCCTCCAGAATGTCTTTTAGAGACACTCCGTTGGTGGTCCTGGCTGAGGCGTCAAAGACGGTTCTCACTTTCGTGGTGGATGAGGACTCCTTGAACCCCATGTAGTGGAAGGTAGAAGTGAGGAACGTTGGCCTTTTGATCGGGAGGCACTTGTTCCGCGTGGTCCAGCTCCAAGTATTGTTGAAGCACTGCGTTGAAGTCACACAGTTTGTTTTCGCGCCTGAGTGTCTTTTCGTTTTGCTGGAAGCGGCGAATGGCCTGGGCTCGGGATTCGCCAAGTTCTGGAGGATTGCCGATGCGAGGCAGCTCCACTGTGTATCTTCCGTTTGGCCCTCTGTTGTGGCTGTCTTGGAAGTGTTGGACTACGGCCGTTTCGTCAGTGCTGAGTGAGGACGAGTCGGGCACTTGGTCCAGTTCCCACAGGCGTTCCAAGGACTCCTGCAGTGGATCATCCCTGGCTTGTGCCTTGAGGAGAGGAGTTGATGCGGGTTCTGTGCTGCCCAGAGGACCTGTGATGGTCCATCCGAAGATTGTTTCGGTGGGAGCCATCTTGGTCTCGGGGAAGAAACGTGGTTCTTTGGTAACGCACTGGAATCTGTCAACTGAGCAGATTATGATGTCCAATGGTCCACACATGTCCGGGTCGGCTAATGCCAAGTCTTTGATGTGAGGCTCCTCTAGGATTGTCTCCTTGCGCTGTGGTGCATTTGAAGGTTTGATCTTGGGGATCACAGAAAACTTCATGGTGACGGACTTCGAGGTAACCTGCAACGAGCATAGGGTTGCTTGCACAAAGTGTTTGCTGCTGCCTCCTTCGTAGGCTCCTTCCACTAGGATCCGCTGTGGGTAACGTGGAAGTTTGAGTTGAGTTTCTAGTCGTTGAGACATGATAGATACTCCTGCTCCTTAGTCGATTGCTGCACGGGCAGGGAGTTGACGATCACCGTGAACAACAGAGACGAGGGCTGTGTCCAGTAAATAGAGCACTGGAGGAGTGACTTTGCTTCCCTGATCCTTGTTGCTAGCATCGTTGGCTTGTACGAAGGATGCGTTGACTGGGTTGCTGTCTGTTCTCTCTGAGTTGGACTCCTTGCGTAGCAGGGTATGGTGTCGTTCGCGACAGTGTCGGCATGTGAATGGGGAATTACACTTGTTGCTGGTGTGCGAGTCGTGAAGGCAGTTGGTGCAGCGACGGTGATCCTTTACTACCTTGCTCCTTTGATCCAAATCGTACGACTGGAAAACTGCGCACCTCGTTAGTTTCTTTGCACAGTGGGCACTGACCCCTAGGAGATGGGGCTGGAGTACTCTTGGCAGGAGGTCCAGGTTTCTTGGTCTTAGAGCCAGCCTGAGCCGTCTTCTGCCCTGAAGCAGTGGAGTTAGATCCGACTACTGTCATTCGGTGTTCCAGAGGCCCGAAATATTCGGCCATTCTGGGTTTGATACAGTGGGGGGGGGGGGGGGGACCGCCTGGGATACCACAAACACCCACCCCATGAGAGAGTCCACTAACCCACACCCCCCCCCTATGATTTTCACCTATACTTATTAGAACATACAAAAAATACTTTTCCTCCAAACTTTTCTTGTAGGTAAGCCTAGATTTGTACAATTTCTTCAGGCTAGCCTTTGAATGCTTTAGGTTGGAGCTTAGTTTGGGATTGCCTCCGCCAATGTTCATCTTTAAATTACGGCTTGTGGACTGTTCTCCTTGTTGTGCTTCTTCCCTCTGCTGTACTTCTTCCCTCTGCTGCACTCCTTCCCTCTGCTGCACTTCTTCCCTCTGCTGCACTTCTTCCCTCTGCTGCACTTCTTCCCTCTGCTGCACTCCTTCCCTCTGCTGCACTCCTTCCCTCTGCTGCACTCCTTCCCTCTGCTGCACTCCTTCCCTCTGCTGCACTTCTTCCCTCTGCTGCCCTTCTTCCCTCTGCTGCCCTTCTTCCCTCTGCGGCCCTTCTTCCCTCTGCTGCACTTCTTTCCTCACCTCTTCTCTCTTCCTCCCTCACCTCCTCACTCTCTCTCTGCTGCACTGCTCGAATCTGTTCCTTGTGTTCCACCGATTCATAGCTATCACATTTGCTTTTTTTTTGGTTCGGATTCACTTCCTTTGGAGCCACAAGGTCTCTTTTTCCTAAAATACTTTCTGATATCCATTAGCTACTACTCCGCAACTTCTACAGTCTGCCAAAGCAACAAATATACCCTTACCAACCAGGCAGCTGCTTCACAATGACCAGTGCTAAAAGCAACTTTCAAACTGGAACTGGTGATCCATAAAATGATACACCTACTCCATTCAAACT
>WLWD01004454.1_pt1 | contig 34896 bp, 32 predicted proteins | sample 6712731 | NCBI WGS metagenome assembly WLWD01 (sample SAMN12718690, study PRJNA576275) | sponge metagenome | isolation source: marine sponge | host: Mycale hentscheli | place: New Zealand: South Island, Marlborough, Capsize Point | collected 2014-11-01 | reverse complement strand
GCGCCAATGGGACCGTGGATTACGCCTGCTGATCAGATCGACGACCCATATGCGTGCCGTATGAAACTCTGGGTCAATCAGGATGAAATGCAGAATGAAGTCATTTCGGATCTGATCTTTGATATAGCGGAACAGATCGAATGGGTTAGCCGCCGGTTTAACCTGCTACCAGGTGATGTGTTTTCTACCGGTACGCCGTCGGGTGTTGGACGCCCGCGCGGTATCTTCCTTAAATCCGGCGATACGGTACGGATTACCGTCGATGGGATCGGTGAGTTGCAAAACCCGGTCGTCCAGGGGGATTAGGCCTCTAACGATTACTGAAGATCATCGTGGGCGGCGCGGAGTACACCGATAACCTCTCCGGCTCTTGAGAAGATGGGTGGCTCAAGCAAATTGAGGAGCCGACCCATTGCTCGGTCGTCGATCACGCCCAACTTCATTAGGAGTCGCATCATGACGGCTTCGGCTGCGCGACGCGCCCCATCATCGATTTTGATGGCTACACCGAGGCCGAGTTCCGTAAGTGTCGCACAGTAAATGCCTTCGGCACCGGTTTTTACCAAAGCTGCTTGTCCAAGAGCGTCTATAACCCGGGTACAGAAGCGTCCCTTGCCAGCAATTAGATAGGGTTCCATCGCCATGGCGTTGCGAATACGGGCACAGGCTTTCTGCCGTTCTTCGGGTTGATCATGCGGGTCACCGAGCCGTGCCATAGCCAGCGCCAGGTTTCCAAGCGGGACTGCAATGGTTGGAATACCACAGCCATCCAACCCCTTGGGAGCATCAAACAGATCCATGCCGGTCATCTGCTCGATGATACCAATGACGCGTTGCTGGACCGGATGATCCCCGCGGCTATAGCCAAGAATTGGGTGATCCAGATGCTTGGCAATTGTCAGGAACCCCGTGTGTTTTCCAGAACAATTATCATGAAGAGTCGATGGTTCGTTGCCGCTTTCTGTGAGCACGGCTTTCGCCTCATCAGTCCAGGGCAGGGAAGGACCACAAACCAGATCATCGGGAGTACAGCCGATCTTCTGTAACCAATTGCCAACGATATCGGTATGGGTAACCTCGCCATTATGGCTAGCGCAAGCGAGAGCAATGTTTGCATGACCGAGGCCGAAGGCTTTGGCTGCACCGGTTTCAATTAGGGCAAGGGCTTGAATGGGTTTGATGCCTGAACGCGGGAAGACCGACGCGTCAGTATCACCAGCCGCCATAACCACACGGCCATGCGCATCGACAACGGCGAAAGACCCGCGGTGAACGCTTTCGACAGCATCGCCGCGGACGGCTTCGATTAGGATGGGATTAGCGGAGGTCTCTTCAGTATCCGCCATCCTAGATGCTACCGTTTAACACCGAGCTTCTTATGAACACCCTTCAGGAAGCTATGAGCTTCCTTTGTTGAGCGCGCAGCGTGTTCGAGGGTGGGGTGCTCAATGCGCGGCTTTATCATATAGCTCGATACTTTCGCGCCCTTGATCCGTTTGGCAAGCTTGGGCGCGTATCCTTTTTCGCGAAGCTGATCCTGCTTGCCAGCAATCATCAGCGTTGGGATGGCAACATTCTCATACACTGTTGCATCGGGATTGCCGAATTGGCCACCGGTGCTTTTGATTGTTGGCCGTTTGAAGCGAACGGCGGCTGCGCATTCCCAAGCACCCGGCATAGTCGCAAGTTTTTGGCGCTTCCGGATATAAGCAGGGTTATCGACCCATTTCTTCTTGTTGTAGAAGAGACCGTCGAGGAGGGCGCGCATCGCCTTGGGTGAACCGTCATAATCTAGGAGCTGCTTCCGAGCATCTGTTGCCGGTGCGAAACCACCGCCTGATGCTAGCACCATGGACCGCATCGGAAATATCATCGGCGGTGCCGCAGCAATACGTACGAGGTTACTGCCACCCATGGAATTGCCGACGAAGTCAGCTTCCGTAATATCCATGATCTCAAAGAAACGCGTGATGTGCTTGAAGAAGCGATCACGTCCACCGCCAAAATCAAACACTTTGTCAGTACGACCAAACCCTAATCCGTCCGGGGCAATGACCCGGAAGTGGCTAGCGAAAGCAGGGAGATTGAATTCCCAGGAGAGTTCCGAACAACCGCCAAATTCACCAGAATGCATGAAGACCACTGTGGGTCCTTCACCGCCTTCAAGATAATGCGTCTTGATACCATCAACGTTAATATAGCGGCTTCTAATACCTTTGATCGCCATAAACTTTCTCTCCTGTATTACTTTATGCGGCGCGTTTCTTTGATCTTCTGGATTTCTTTGGGCTCCTTACCGTGACCCCGGATTTTGCCCGTGCAGCTTCCAGCGCATCAGTTCTGCCTTTGAATTTGCTGGCTTGAATGGGACGACCACGATCTTTGAGCATCCCAACCTTGGAACTGACGGTTCCCAAATCTTTAAGTTGAGGGACAACTTCTTTGGCGAACAGCGTCATGCTTTTAGCGACATCTTTATACGGCATGTCACCTGAATGGAGCATGGCGATCAGATTGCCGAAGCCACCGATCTCTTTGTACATTTTCTTCAGCTGTGTCACGACCTGGTCAGGCGTTCCGTATACAGCGACACCGTTTTCGCGGAAATACTCCATGCCTTTTGAGCGGATGGCATCAGTTCGTCCGCCAGAAAATTTACCGGACAGGAAGTTCGCGTAGAGATTTGTTTCTACATAGCCCGGAGGTGCACGAAATTGCGGCTCGGATTTATTATTCGTGACATACCAGAATACCTGCTTGACGAATTTGAGAGCCTCTTCTTCGGTTTCACCCACGGCAACGAGAGGCATAAAAGCGAAGAGATCATCGGCCGGTTTCGGCAGACCCTTTTTCTTTAGGTTGTCGCGAACACCGGTAAACATCTTCTTCATACCCTCGGTTGGGGTAAGAAACATGGTGAAGGTAAACCCGTTCTCTACTGACCGCGTTGCATGATTGACGTCGGAACCACCGGTCATCCAGATTGGCATATGGGGCGCTTGATAGGGGCGTGGCCAGACATTGACCTGGCGTTTATGGACCCAGCGTCCTTCATAGTTGAACGGACCGTCATTGGTGGTCCACGCTTTTTGCATGAGAGCAATTGATTCCCATAGCCGCTCGCTGGTTTCAGTGGGGTTGCAGTTAGAGCTAAACAGTTCGTATGGAACACCTCGGACAAATCCGCATTCCAGGCGACCATGCGAGATATTATCAATCATGGCCATTTCTTCGGCATTCCGAATGGGATCGCGAAGGTTCGCCGAAGGATTGCCAAGAATACAAATCCGCGCGTTTTTGGTTTGGCGGGCGGCAATGGCGACTGAAAGGGGCGCTGCTGAGTTCAGACAGGTCGCTGTTTGATGATGCTCATTGATCATGCAGTTGATGCCTAGCTCATCTGCTAGCAAGTGCTGATCGAGACACATATTGAACCAGTCTGCGCCGATAGTTGGGTCATAAACCTCATTCGGTAGGTTCACTCGCATAGAAGTAAATTCATCGTCCGGCGGCAAGAACGGCCAGGCAAATTCGGTAAAGTGATAAAATTCCATCTCGTGAAGTCCTCTAACTGCGCGTTAATTTATTGTCTTAGCGAAGAAATGCGCGAACATGCTGCATGAATTCTTCGGGTTGTTCGACATGTGGAAAATGCCCAGCCTTGGCAATCGCCACCATCTTTGAGCCAGGAATTTTTTTGCTGTAGCCACGCCCATAAGCGGGTTTGACGATGCCATCATTTTTACCCCAAATCAGTAGTGTTTTGAGCTTAATCCGATTGAGGCGATAGCGGAGGCTTGGGTTGTGGAAATATGGATCCCAGCAGAGCCTGGCGGTACTTTCGCGTGCCCGAGCTTCATCCAGAGCTTCGGCATCCGACATTTCGATCAGGACTCTTGAGTCCTTTTTAATATCGTGAAATTTCAATTTCTTCACAACGGCGAACTGGTTGTAATAAATATCTTCAATATCTCGGTCGTAAGCACCGCGATTCTTAATCCCAACCGGATCAACTAAAATCAGCTTTTTGAGCCGAGCGTCGTTCTTGGTCGCGATTTCGCAGGCCAGCCAACCACCAACAGAGAAACCCATGACGGATACATCTTGAAGTTTCAGCGCATCAAGAAGATCAAGATACAGGTAGGACATGTCTTCAATTGTCCTGATTGAGTCGGGTAGAGTTGAGCCATTGAACCCAGGCATCATTGGCATGATGACGCGATATTTCTTGGCCAACTCTTCTACAAAATCGGCGTCCCGTTCGTAGCGATCCTCGCTGTGTAGAAGTAGGAGAGGTTTCCCGCTTCCTTTGGTCTCGACAACGATTTTGGCTTCCTGAAGATTGTAGGTTTTTTTTGTGGTTCTCGCCTTGGGACTACGCCGCCCTGAACTTTTCTTAACTGGCATCTTTTATTCCGATTTTGAGTAGCTGTTGTGAAGCCGAATTGAGTTTATTTTCCCGCCCCATAATACTTATAGATCGCGACTTGGCGAGGGGCAAATTGTCCCATTTTTTACGTGGGTTGCCCTGATTAAAATCGCCTGCAAAACTAGAGCACGAAAACTATAACCAGGCTTTCTGCATGTACTTTGGACAATCCCTTCTACGACGGGAAGACAGTCGTTTTCTCAAAGGAAAGGGAAACTTTACCGATGATATAACGCTGCCGAATATGACTTTCGCGGTGTTTGTTCGGAGTACGCATGCTCACGCCAATTTAAATTCAGTCGATATGGCTGTGGCCAAAGAGATGCCGGGGGTCACGGCTATCTTTACTGCTGATGATTGGGCCAATGATGAAATGGGTGAACTGGTTTGTGTTCATCCAATGCCGTTTAGCAACGGCCGTCCTATGAACGAAAAGATCAAGCCAATCTTTGCCAAGGATAAAGTTTGCCATGTTGGTGATGTGATCGCCTGTGTTGTCGCTCATACAAAAAATCAGGCCTTAGATGCGGCTGAAGCAGTCGTGGTCACCTATGAACCGCTTCCATCCGTTACCAAAATAGGAGACAGCCTCAATGATAGCGCTCCAATCATTCATCCCGAAATTGGTAGCAATGTTGTTTTTGAAATTGATCGTGGGGATGCGGAGGCAACTGAGCAAGCCTTCAAAGACGCGTTTCATATAACCGAAATGACCCTCGTCAGTAATAGGGTGGCCGGTAGCCCCCTGGAACCGCGTGTGTTTTTGGCGGAGTATGAAGAGAGTTCTGAGAGCTACACACTTTGGTGCACGAGCCAAATACCGCATTATTTCCGACGCTGGTTGGCGAAGTTCGTTCTGTTTGAAGCCGAACACCGTATCCGCGTTGTTTCACCGGACGTTGGCGGCGGTTTCGGTCTAAAGATTCACTTGACCGAAGGGGCCATTGTCACATGGGCCGCAAAGAAAATTGGTCGGCCCGTAAAATGGACGGCAACACGGCAGGAATCCTTTCTTTCAGACTCTCAGGCAAGAGATCACTATACCACAGCGCGAATGGCGTTTGATGAAGCAGGCAAAATCACCGGCATGGAGGTCGACACTATCGCCGCGCTGGGCGGGTATCTAAGCCAGTTTGCACCAAGCATTCCTGGCAATTCTTACCCGCAGACGATTACAGGACTCTATCAAACCCCAGCCCTGAAGATGCGGGTAAGAGGCGCTTATACAAACACGGTGCCGGTTGATGCCTATCGTGGGTCGGGACGTCCGGAAGCGACCTTCGTCAATGAACGACTACTTGAAAACGGTGCCCGGGAAATGGGGCTGGATGTGGTCGATATTCGCAGCAAAAATTTATTGGCTGCCGAAAGTTTTCCTTATGCGACGCCGGTCGGACGAACCTATGACAGTGGCGATCCACCAGCATTGTTTCAAAAGCTGCTCGATATGGCGGATTATCCTGCCTTGCGGGATGAACAGGAGGAATTACGGGAGCAAGGCGTCCTAATGGGCATCGGCTTAGCCTGTTTCCTTGATAAATCAGGTACCGGGTCGAGCCGAAACCTTGCAACCAAAGGTGGATTGCATGGCGGCTATGAGAGCGCCAGCGTCCGAATGCATAGCGATGGTAAGGTAACGGTGTTTTCAGGCAGCCATTCGCATGGCCAGGGACACGACACAGCCTTTTGCCAGATAACGGCTGATGTCTTGGGACTACCGATTGACGATATCGACCTGGTCCAAGGAGATACTGACCGGGTTCCTTTCGGCAATGGAACCTGGGGGTCACGCTCTGCGTCCGTTGGTGGTCCCGCGATTGTCATGGCTGCGGAGAAGGTGCGGAACAAGGCGCAAAAGCTTGCAGCGCATGTCCTGGAATGTGCTGAAGAAGATGTCGATTTTGAAAACGGAGTCTTTAACGTTCGCGGAACTGATCGTTCCATCAGCTTTGCTGAAGTTGCTGATATTTCCTATCACGCCTCTAATCTGCCGTCCGATGGCTCGGTATCGCCGGGATTAGAAGAAACGGTGTTCTATGAACCAAAGGACACCAATGATCCGCAATCGATGCATCTCGTTGTTGTTCTTGTTGACGAAACGACGGGTGATGTCAGGGTCCGGGATTACTTTACGTCCGATGATTGCGGTCGAATTATCAACCCAATGATTGTCGAAGGGCAGGTTCATGGTGGTCTCGCACAAGGCATTGGCCAGGCCATGATGGAACATGTTGTCTATGACGATGATGGCAGTGGTCAGCTGATTGCCGGCTCTTTTATGGATTATGCCATGCCGCGCGCCAGGGATATGCCCGAGAACCTTTCCTTGGTGTTTCTTGAGGATATTCCCTGTCCCAGTAACGTTCTCGGCGTGAAAGGTGGCAGCGAAACTGGGACGATTGGGCCGCCAGCGGCAATCGGAAACGCCGTCGTTGATGCCCTATGGCACCTCGGCGTCCGCCATGTAGAATTACCGCTAACATCACAGAATGTGTGGCGTGCCGTTCAAGCGGCTAAAAATGAAACTGAGGAACAATAAATGGCTAATCCCAGAAAAACTGCGTTGAACCCCGATGTCGTGGCGGCACCGCTTAAGCAATATTATTCGAATGCCGTTCGAAGTGATGCTGGGCCATTATTGTGGATTTCAGGTCAAGTAGCGCTCGATGCCAAAGGAGAATTAGTCGGGAAGGGAGATTTAAGGGCACAAGCGGTTCAGGTCCTTGAAAACATCAAGGGTATTCTCGAAGACAGCGACGCAACAATGGACGATATCGTTAAGGTCACAGTTTATGTTACCGATATTAGCGCCTTCAACACGATCGCCGACATTCGTGAAAAGTATTTTCCGGTGTTTGGACCTGCCAGCGTCATTTGTGAGGTTTCAGCCTTGGCGTGGCCCGAGTTTATGATCGAAATTGAAGCGGTTGCAGTTGTTTCGTGAGCGAAGCCAAAGCACCCCCCGACAGCTGATGTCTTAATCGAAACCGCGGCAGAAGCTCTTAAAATCGATAATTTGACCCTGGCAGAGGCTTGTGCTCAGGAAACTCTCGTCCTTGACCCTGAAAACGGTTTTGGTTGTGCTGTGATGAGCCATATCGCGAGTTTGCTCGGTCGTGAAGTTGAGGCAATGCGATGGCGAACAAATGCCGATATTGCCGCATTTGAAAAGTTTCCACGCCCGTCTCAAGAAAAAACGCTCGAACTCCTCAATGGAATGGCCACGCCGCGCCATGACGAGAGTTTTCTGCTTATACGGGCCTGGGGTATGGGTCTCTGGTCCGACATGTTTCACCTGCTCGGCGGCTTACTCCTCGCCGAAATTACTGGACGGCATCCGATCGTGGTTTGGGGACCGAACTCTCTGTTTTGCCCTATTGGCACAGAGAACGCCTTTCCGCTGTATTTTCGCGGGATTGGCAATGAGCATGTCCCGTTTTTAGCGACGTTGCCGCGAGAGGATGTATTCCCGTCCAAATGGCATGGGCAAAACGTCATTGGCAAGCATTTGGAACGGCGGACGCCGCCGCACCGAGGAGGTGAGGGAAAGCTCGGGGCCATCTGGCTGCTTAACCGTCCCGAACGACTTGTTGTGAGTGATTTCTTTTTTGGGGTCCATGATCTTATGCCATGGATTCCGGCGGACAGTGAATTCCATGGCCAAGATTTGGATACGGTTATCCGAGGGCTGACAGATCGGTATCTAGCGCCGAGCTGGCGGATCCGTGACATGATCAACGAACAGCTTGAAAATCTGGCTGGAAAAGAAACCATTGCTGTCCATATTCGCGGGTCGGACAAGATTGTCGAATTAAGTCAGTTGAATGAAGTTAATCAGCATTATGACGCGATCATTGAGCAGGCCACGAGCAAGAACTACTCCGTATGGCTCATGACAGATAGCGAAGATATTTCAACAACTTTGCTCAAAAAATACGGCCCAGCAATCCATTGTCTGGATGCGATGCGGACAGGCACTGATGTTGGTATTCATGTCGGTGCGGATGCTCAGGACCGGCAACGATTGGGTGAAGAGGTCGTCGCTGATGTCTTAATCGGTGTTACTTGCGACCGGTTTGTCGGTAATGGCGCTTCAAATCCGTCCTGTTTTGTCGATTTTTTAATGGAAGGCGATGAAACGCGGAAGCATATGTTTTTGCCAAACCAAAATAGACGTCGGTTCTTAAGCCTGTATCGGGATTAACCCCGTTTATGAGCCCATCTTCATCGTATTCTTGTATAAATCGTCATACATTAATTGTTGTATTTCAAGCATTTGTCTAACAATCTTAAGAACAAGAATCCGGTCTTCTTCGGTCTTGGCATATTGGTCGAGCAGTTGGACGCCGACATCGGAATGCTCTTCGTCACCGCTGTCATGAATGACCCAATAAGCGACGGCTTCGTCTGAAAGCCCGAACTGTTCTTGAAGCTTATGGGCGATCTTGATGTAAAGCCCAGGAATAGCCGCTTCACCAGCCAACATATGGGCGGCTACACCTTCGAGGAAGGACTTGCTGCAGATATAAGTGAAATAGGCCTGGAAGGCGACGACTCCGGCACAATAAGGCGGGTCGTACATCTCCTCAGGTTCCATGCCCATACCTTTGGCATAATTCAGATAGAGCTTGTGATGTGAAACTCCATCGGACATCAGGCGACCGGTTGCTTCTTCATAGGCAACCTCTGCAATCATTTCGCGCCAGGCAGGATCAGGACATATGCGATAGAGATTGCCGTGATAATTGTGGTTGTGGAGCGGGATGCCGCCATGCTGTTTGCAGACGTATTGGGATTGCTCATAATCCCAGGTCCCGTCGACCATGGCGACCCACAAAGGGTGGCCGTACATCGGGATTTCCTCATGTATCTTGTCGATTCCGTTTAGGACGTCCTGGGTAGTCAGCGTCATCGTCTCGTCTCCAAGGTCTATTTTCGGGGGATTATGAAATAGGGTAACCGCGTTGTCTACGTTACGGCGTAAGATCGGTGTTTTCCGAACCATGGAAAGCTCTGTTATGGTGACCAAAAAGAGGAATGACGATGAGTGAATTTGCGACAGGTGGATGTCTTTGTGGCAATGTACGATACAGCTGCACCGACAAGCCGTTGATGTCGGGCGCGTGTCATTGTCGGGATTGCCAACAAAATACCGGAGCAGCCTTTGCGACGTTGCTGATCTTCAAGAAGGATTCAGTGACCATCAGCGGTAACGAAGCTAAAACCTTCGAACATATCGGCGATAGCGGCAAATCAGTGCGACGCAGCTTCTGTTCCGATTGTGGGTCTCCGTTCATGGCTGAATATGACGTTACACCCGATTTTCGGGTAATTATGGCCGGAACGCTCGATGATCCCGCGGTGATCAAACCGGAATGGAACATCTATACCGCGAGCAAACAGCCTTGGGTTGAACTGTCGCCGCATATGAAGAGTTTCGACGGCGGATTTAAGAGGGATTAGCATGCCTTACGCAGACAACGAAGGGGTTCAAGTTTATTACGAAGTAGCAGGTGAGGGCACTCCCTTCGTAATGCTGCATGCAAATCCTTGCGATCATCGAATGTGGATGTACCAGATATCGCATTTTGCTCGGCATTACCGAGTGATAGCCCTTGATATGCGCGGCTATGGTCGCACCGACAAGGTTGAAACGCCCTATAGTTTTGAAGAACTTGTTCAGGATGTTATCTCAGTTTGTGAACAAGAGAGCGTTACGAGCGGGATATTGGCCGGAGCGAGTATGGGATCAAAAATCGCCTTTAAACTGGGCGTTGATTATCCGGATTTATTTCAGGCGCAAATTCATGTCGGCGGCAATTCGTTTCGTGGTACCAGCTATGACGGTCGAATTACCGGGTATGAAAACGAAGACTTGCCGCCATATCGGGCTAATCATCTGAAAGAACTCTTCGCGCCGGGATTTTCTGAAACTGATCGTGGGCGTTATCTTAGCAGTGTAATCCTTGAAGACTCTACAGGTCTCTCCGGTAAAGCTATTGGCACATTGTTCCATACATTCGATAACGTAAATCTATCAGAACAGGTGAGTGCTATCGAAGTACCGGTGCTGATTGTTAACGGGATTCACGATAATTCACTTAAGGGTGGTCAAAAGACGGCGGCACTCATCAAGAACGCCCAGCACGAAACTATTCCAGATGCCGGGCACCTTTGTATTTTGGAGGATCCGCAAAGGTTTGATCAACTTTGTGAAGGTTTCTTACACCGACACGAGCTGTTTCCTCCGTTGGGATAGGCTGAATCAAGACGTTGATAATCGAAAAACATCGAATGTCCTAAATTGTCACGTTCTAAGACGCTAACGCATTTTACTGTCGGGATTTTTTACAGTTTTGGAAAATTTCGTGCCTATTCACCATCCAAAATCCCATAACCCATTGAAAAACAATGATCTTGATATTTTGGCATGGATATTGCTTATATAGCGGCATGACCAAGCGTAGTAACATAATCACCAAGTCCTTCCTGGGCCTCGCAACGGCAGCAGCTTTGTCGATGATGGGTACGGCATCGGCTTCAACGATTAGTTGGCAAACCAATACCAACCTCGGTTCATGTGAGGCTGGTTATACTTGCGACAGCACATCTCGTACGTTTATGGGCAGTGATGGCATTACGTCGGTTACTGCCACTGCATGGTCAAAAAACAGCAGCAACAACTTGATTGAGACTGCGCAGTTGGGTTTTTACTCAAATGGTCTCGGCGTAACGAATAACGCCAATGACGGCAGCCATACAGTTGATAACCAAGGTTATACAGACTTCGTCGCTTTCCACTTCAGCGAAAGCGTTGACATGAGCTCTGTTGATTTGAGCACCTATAGCGACACTGACATCACGGTATGGATTGGTACTGTGTCCGCTGATCCTGACTTCGCCGGTGATAGCTTTGCCGACCTCGATGCCGCATTTGGCCCCGGGTTCAACAATTATGGCAATAATGCAGACCGGACAGCAAACTTTGGGTCTGACTCTGAAGTTGGTAACCTGCTGATTATTTCCGCTCTCATCGATAATTCAGAATCCGTATACGATAACTTCAAAATTCGGGCACTTGCCGCTGAAGGCCTAACAACGACAAACGATGATGTCCCCGCACCAGCATCATTGCTGGTCTTTGGCCCGGCCGTATTTGGCCTAAGCATGATGCGCCGTCGCTCCCGCGCGCGTCTTAAAGCCGAAAAGGCTGCTGCCGAGAGCGACGAAGAAAACAACGAAGACGTTTAAGACAACTTCGTTTAACAGCGACCCACCTCAAATCGATAAATTCAGCCGTTAACCCGGTAGCTTGCGTTGTCCGGCGCTGTAACCGCCTTTTCTGATCGCACAGTGCCTTCGGGGACCCAGTCATAGGGAATTGGCTGCGCTCGATACATCCAGTGGCGCTTGCCCTGATGCATCCAGGTCACGAGATTGACGTCTTCGCCTTCCTCGCGCTCAGGCCCGACAAAGATCGGGCAGACATATTCCCAGACAATTTCGCCGTCGGGTGTCACCTGAAAGATACGGCCGTGGATGGTTTCACAGATCAGCGTGTTGCCATTGGGCAAGCGCCGGACACCGCCCATGAAATAGCTAAAGAACGTCCATACCTGATCACCGGAGGACGACGCATCATACTGCCAGACGATATCGCGGGTATTGGGATCGATCTCCAGAATACGCGTTGCCTGCCATAGGAAGTGATAGACCGGCGGCCAACCGGAATAGCCGCATTATCAAATAGCAGGATGTTTCCTGCCCCAGGACAGCCATCAGGGATCAAATGTGCGTCATGCTGGCCACAGGTTTGGTCGAGTGGCCGCGGTACGGCTCCGGTGAACTTGCGCTTCGACATATCTTGCGAGCCGGGATAATTAGGCCCGGTCAGCCACACGGTGTCTCCGGTGGATTTCTCGATAATCGCGATGAAATTGCCATCCCGCGAGTCGATCATAATGTTATCGGGATGAAACCGCTCATCGCCGGCGCGGTACCATTTGTTCGGGCCGAGCGGGTGCATGTTGTTGAGCGCGAGCAGGCCATTGCGCCGGTTCCGAACCTTTGGATCAAGCAATAGACCTATATCTTCCGGTGCAATACCGAGCTGCTCGCGGTGATCGACGGCACTCCACTGCCAGATCAGCTCTCCCTGCGGCGTGACTTCGTAGATGTTTTGGTCCCGCACAGGCTCATCGGATATCTCCGGTACCACGCGTGGGAAATAGCCGAGGATTAGCGTGTTGCCGTTTGGCAGGCGGGCGAGGTCGTGATCCTGTCCGGCCTTGCCACCGGGCGCGTCCTTGCCCCATTCCCAGACGATATTACTGTCCCAATCCATCTCGATGACGTTTTCATTGTTAAACGCATCCGGTTCCTTCTGGCCGAGAACATGGCCCTTCTTGCCGTCATGGTCCGCGGGATCAATCATCTCAATCGGCCAGCCGGAATAGGGATAGCTCTTCACAACATTGCCATTCATATCGATCAGGTGCCCGCGATCATCACGCCCATCAAACAGCACATAGCAGTTATAGGCCTTGTCGGGATCGTAGATCGTAACGCCGGTGGGATAGACGGAAGGTGGCATTATGGGCTCTCCGTGATTGAGCAGGGCTTCACGGTAACGGTTTTACGAGGTGGTGTCTCCGAACCGTATACAAGAGGGATTAGAGCCCGCAGAATATCGGGACGTAACGACATCCATCGTGGAGGCAGACCATGACCGTTCTCATTACTGGTGCCGGGCTCATCGCGACCCATTCCGCAGCCTCATTGATTGATCGCGGTGAGGATGTTGTGTTCTACGATGTTGCCCCCAGTCAGGACTATATCGATCTCGTCCTCGAAGGCCGCAAATACAAGCTGGTCAAAGGCGATATTCTGGACCTGGCGCATCTCCTTGAGGTCGCCAACAAACATAACGTAACCGGCATTGTGCACACCGCAGCGCTCCTGCCACGACAGGCCGCGGCAAACCCGTCACTGGCGACAAAGGTCAATGTTGAGGGCGCGGTGAACCTGTTTGAGCTACATCGCATTGCCAATCTCAAACGGACGGTCTTTATCAGCACCGTCGGGGTTTATGACAATACGGTCAAGGACGGCAAAGCGTGGCGTGAGGATCATACCCTTGGCCCGCACAGCTATTATGGCTGTACCAAGCTCTCCGCGGAGATGATGGGACTGCATTACGCCAAGGCCTATGACATTGATCTGATCTCTGTGCGGTTCTGTCCGATCTTTGGCATTGGCCAGTATTACGGCTCCAGCGGGGCGGTGTTTATGAAGAACGTCGTCGAGCCTGCGGCACTAACCGGCAAATCGGTGATCAGCGAGCCATTTCCTAATACTTACCAGTACCTCTATGCCCCGGATTCAGGTGAGGCGGTGGCGCTGGCCTATAAGCTCAAACGTAATCCCAAAAACCGGGTGTTTCACGTTAGCGAGGGGCGGCTGCGCAAGGCCAAGAAGCTGATCAAGATTGCGGAAAGTGCCCTGCCAGGCACCGAGATTTCCATCGCGCCCAGGACGTGGGAGGCCTCGAAAGGAAACAACGCCGTAACAGAACCCTTCAACATCGGCCGTGCCAAACGCGAACTTGGCTTTAAACCACAATACACCATGCGCCAGGCAATTCAGCATTATGCGGAGAAGGTGAGGGAGCGGGGTGGGCTTTAAACAACAAACGAAGTTTATGTGGCTTGAAATATTTCAGGTTTCGTTCCTAGAGCGGACATGTGCTCGTAATAAACGAATGTCCCCTAATGACCCAAAGCGGAAAAAGAAACTTACTTTATCTTTCGGCGTTTTCTGCGGAGGAGCCTGATGGCGGTGAGCCCACCGAGCAGAACAAGAATAGTCTCCGGCTCCGGCACTGCTGCGGTCCCGGCAACAGTAAGGCGCAACGAGTCACGTCCGCCGCCAAAGTCTTCAAAGGAAGTCTCCCAGAACAGGCCTGCCGCCAGTGCTGCGCCGCTGAAATCAAAGATCATCAGCGATAGCAGGTCAGAGGCGAAATTATCAGCGACGACGACATCAAACGTATCGCCAGCGTTGGCGGTAAATGCACCAAAGTAATCAATATCGAAGATCGTCCCGGCCTCGATGGTCAGCGTGCCTTCAACCGCGCCCGTCCCCGGATCATCGGCGACATCCAGCCGGTCATTTCCTTACCAGGATAAGCCCGCCGAGCTCCAGCGCCAGTGTCGAGGCCCCCATCAAGGTGGCGTCGCCGAGGACCTGCGTTAAACCGGGAGAACTCCCCGGTCCCAATGTTCCGCCAGCGTTAACCGTCAGCTGTTCGGTTTGCAGCGTCCCGCTGACATTAATATTCGCGCCCGTGTCGATGGTTACGGTTTCCAGATTTGAGATGATGCCACCGGCAAGATTTCCTGTGACATTGCGGAAGGTGAGTACGTCATTGCCGTCATTGCCGCCATTGCCACCATCAAAGCTGGTGACACCTGAGAAACCGCCACCATCGAAAGTAATGGTATCAGCGCCCGCGTTGGCATTAATTGCGCCAGTAACACTTGCGCCGCCGGTAACCATCAAACTGTCATTTCCACCACCAAGGGAAAAATCACCAACAACGCTGCCGCCTCCACTTACCGTGACCGTATCCATTTGACTACCGGTATCGATAGCGCCGGTCACCGTGCCACCGCTGACGATCAGCGTGTCGGCACCAGCATCGAGGTTGACCGGCCCTGTGACGCTGCCGCCAGAATTGACGGTAACAGTTGAATTGCCGCCATCGTTGGTGATTCCCGCATTCGCGGCACCCCCGGAATCAAGCGTGACACTGGCCGAACCGATTGTCGTAATCACAGGGGTCACGGCATTGGTGAAGGTAACGTCGGCGGTAGCGCCTTCAACCGTTAAGCTCTCCATGTCCGTGATCGTGCCGTTGACCGTCGCGGTGATATCGCGGAAGGTCAGGCTGTCAGTGCCTGCGCCGCCGTCAAAGCTGGTCACGCCGGAGACATCGCCACCCTCAAAGGTCAGGCTGTCTGAACCAGCTCCCAGCGTAATGGTACCAGCGATCACGCCACTGCCAGTCACAGTCACATCGCCATTGATCGTGCTGCCCGTGGCTGTAACGTTCGATCCGGTATCCAGCACCACGCTTTCAATGTTGCTGATGTCGCTGCCCGCAGCCAACGCGCCAGTGAAATTGCGGAAAGTCAGGCTGTCGGTGCCTGCGCCGCCATCAAAGCTGGTGACGCCAGTGAAATCGCCGCCATCGAAGGTAATGCTATCTGCCCCGCCACCGGCATCGATCGCTCCCGTGACGCTGGCACTACCTGTGACTGTCAAACTGTCACCAGTATCACCGAGCGCGACATCCCCGACGATGCTGCCGCCGCTGCTTACGGTCACAATGTCTGCGTCGGTCCCGGTATTGACATCTCCGACAATACTGCCGCCGCTGCTTACGGTCACAATGTCTGCGTCGGTCCCGGTATTGACATTACCGGTAACCGTGCCGCCGCTGACGTTCAGAGTGTCCGCGCCTTCATTCAGGTTGATCGCCCCGGTAACATTGGCACCGCTATTGACTGTGACGGTGGAATCGCCCTCATCGTTAGTGATCGCCGTGCCGGAGGCCGAACTCACCGCGGCGCCATTGTTTAGCGTGATATTGGTTTGGGATCCGAAGGATTCCGTTCTTATACCCGCGCCCGTGCCGCCGCTGATTGCCCCGGTTGCCGTAATGCTTATCCCCCCCGAGTCAACATCGCGGGCATAGATCCCAGCGTCACCGCCACTGACGTCCACAACCGAGATAGTCTGACCGGTCCCACTAATGCCGGTGTTGCTGCTGATCCCATGGCCGGTGCCGCCGCTGATAGAGCCGGTCGCGGTGATGCTTAGCACCCCCGTGCCGTTATTGATGGCAAAGATCCCATCGTCACCGCCACTGACGTCTGCTGCCGAAATTGTCACATCTGTACCGCTTTGCTTAACCGCATCAATACCAGTCCCGCCGCTTGAGATTGCGGTTACTGTTCCGGTCGCGGTAATGCTTAACGCCCCGGTGCCGTTATTGGAGGCATCGATGCCACCGTATGCGCCGGTGACGGCCGCTGTCATAATTGTCAGATCCGTGGCGTCGCTGCGGGCATAAATCCCTCGGCCCGCGCTACCCAATCCGGAGGCGGTTACTGTTCCGGTCGCGGTAATGTTTAACGCCCCGGTACCGTTATTGGTGGCATCTATAGCGCGTCGGCCGCCATTCACGTCTGCAACGGCGATGGTCAGGTCGGTCCCGTCGTTGGTGGCCTCAATCCCGTCGTGGATTGCCGTTACCGTTCCGGTCGCCGTAATGCTTAGTGCTCCGGTGCCGTTATTTATAGCCTCAATGCCGCCGCGGAAGGTGCTATTAACGCCTGCAACCGAGATAGTCAGGTCGGTCCCGGTGGCATTGTTGACCGCCTCAATCGCGTCGTCGGTGGTACTGGTGCCGGTAATTGTTCCAGTTTTGGTAACTTTTAGCGCCCCCGCGCCGCTGTTGGTGGCGGTAAGCTGTCCTGTACTCAGGGTGCCGATAAACGTAACGTCTGATCCGGCATCGACAATCACGCTTTCCATGCCGGTGACATCGCCGCCAGCCACTGTGCCCGTAACGTTGCGGAACGTCAGGCTGTCACCTCTGCCGCCGCCGCCGTCAAAGCTGGTGACGCCGCTAAAATCACCGCCATCAAAGGTAACGCTATCGTCGCCACCCCCGGCGTTAATTGCGCCCGTGATGCTGCCGCCGGTGTTGACGATGATGGATGGTCGAAGCGCGCCGTCGTTGTGATCCCGGCGTCGGCAACCCGCCGGTATTGAAAGTGACGCTGGTCGAACCGACGGTATTAAGTACCGGGGTCACGGCGGTGGTAAAGGTAACGTCTGACGTCCCCTCAACCGTCACGCTTTCCATGCCGTTGATCGTGCCGCTTGCTGTCCCTGTGGCATCTCGAAATGTCAGACTGTCATTAGCCCCGTTGCCACCGCCAAAGTTGGTGACGCCGGAGAAATCACCGCCATCGAAGACTATCGCGTCGCCGCCGCCACCAAGGCTAATTGATCCTATAACACTGGCGCCCGAATTAACCGTGACGGTGGAGTTTCCGAGATCATTGAAAATCGCGTTGGTGGCGGAGACAGTGCTCACCGCCGCGCCGGAATTCAGCGTGATATCAGTCGCGCCTGCAGTCGCGATACCCGCCGCCGTCCCGCCGGTGACGGTGCCGCTGACATTGATGGGTGGATGTGCCGCTGCCGCTCTGTACCGTTCTGATGCCCTGGGCGGCGCCGGTGACATTGACCGCCGTCACCGTGATGTCTGTGCCAGCGGCGCTATTGATCGCGTTGATCGCACCATTGCCAGCGCCAGTTACCGTGCCGGTTGAGATAACTGTCAGCGTCCCGCTGCCGGTGTTATTGGCGTAGATACCAGCGCCGGTGCCACCAGCGACCTGTCCGTTGGTGGTGATGGTGGTTGCGCCGGAGGTGTTGGTAACAGCACTAATCCCGCGATAAGTGCCGGAGATTGCTGAGGCGTTGTTGTCGGCGAAGGAAACCCCACCGGTGCCGATGATATCGAAGGCGCTGGAGGCTGGCGTGGTGACATTGTGCCCAAAACCCGGATCAGTGGTCACGGTCAGGGCGGTGCCTGGGTTCAGCGGATTGGTGAGCCCGCCATTGGTGACATCGACACCAGGATTGGCGGCGCCTGAGCACAAATAAGTGCCAGCACCACCATTGACGACGCAGGCACCGGCATAGACACCACGATTGCCATAGCCAAACGCGATGGTTGCCAGCGCCGTACTTAACGCCAAGCGCGCGCGAAACGAAGGCTGATATTTAAGGTGAGGTTGCGGGATACCCGACGCAGCCGATCCGTTGCGCGCCGCAGTGGCGCGTGCACGATCCCTGTTTGGCCTCTTTGTGCCAGGGCGGTTCCGTCGCATTCGTAGCCTCCGGATACCCGTTCCAACGCTCAAGCTGCGTCGGACGGTATCATGCTACTCTTTCTGGAATACCGGAATAGGCAGACCAGTCGCAACACACATGCGAAAAACGCTGTTCGTCCGCCGATACTTTGGTGGACCTAGCGGAATTACCCGCCAACAGCGAAGCCAACCCTTCACCCCATAATTATGCGGGATATACAGACATGGAGCAATACAATCTATCAGGGCACAGGACACCATCTTGTGAGGGGAAACACGGATTGGCCGAGCCTGTTAAATGTCCGCTTGTGGCTAGTAGCAGACATAGTCGACGCAGAAACGAAGGTCTGATGTCCGGCGAACAAGAGACATACGACGAATGTTTCAATAAGGCCGATCACCCTCGACCGCGACACGTTCCATGGTGCGGCGGTTTGGAAAATAGTCATTGGCGGCGTAATGCTGAGTTGAGGGGTTATCCCAAAGCACGATGGTGCCGGGCTGCCAGCGCAGGCGGAACTGATATTCCGGCACATGCGCTTGCTCATAGAGTAGCCGCAGCAGCGCATCACTTTCATCATTTTTGAGGTCGTTGATCTTGAGCGTGAATTGCGGGTTCACGAACAGCGCCTTCTTGCCGCTGATCGGGTGGGTACGGACGACAGGATGGGTCGGGTTTGGATAGGCCTCTTCCATCTCATGCAGGCGTTTGAGGTCTTCCTCGCTGTTGGTGAAGAGCGCCCGAAAATTCTTGAAATCATGGGTCGCGTCGAGCCCGTCGATCATCTGTTTCACGGGCGCGCTCAACCCATCATAGGCAGCACACATATCGGCCCACAGCGTGTCGCCACCGGTCTCTGGCATCACCAAACAGCGCAGAATCGAGTACTTGGTGGGGCATTCGCGAAAGGTGGTGTCGGAATGCCAGACATCGGTCGACAGCACCGGATTATCCTTGTGGTTATCGAGCACCATGATTTCCGGGAACTCGCCCTCGGGCCGGAACGGATGCACTTCAAGCTCGCCAAACAGGCGGCCAAACGCAACATGCTGTGCCGTGGTGATGTGCTGATCGCGCGCATAGATCACCTTATGAACCACCAGCGCTTCTTCGAGGGCATCAGCGGTCGCCTGATCAATCTGGCGAGAGAGATCAAGCCCATGAATTTCCGCCCCGATGGTCGGGCCTATCCCTTCAATGTCAAACAATGCGCTCATGGGATGAGCGTAGGCCAGGGGAGCGAAGCCGCGCAAGGTGGGTTCTCTGGACGTAGACAGTCGGGCGAGGCACCGCTAGCGTCAGGCAGAGAGTTTATTAGGAGTGAATGATGGCAGAATTGAGCAACAGTCTGCGGGCCGATCTCGATGAGCTGGCGCGGGCCTGCCGGGTGCTTGAGCTTGAGGGGCAGGGCGACCGTGTCGTCGGTCATATGGCGCTGCGCGATCCTGAAGGCCGGGGCATGTGGATGAAGCGTGCGGGCGTTGCTTTGGGCGAAATATTCGATGCGCGAGATTTCGTGTTGCTTGATTTTGATGGCAAGCAGCTCGCCGGAGACGGCAAATCGCATGGCGAATGGCCGATCCATTCGGAAATCATGCGGTTGCGGCCTGAGATCAACGCCACGTCGCATACCCATCCGTTCTATGCCTCGGTCTATTCGGCGTCAGAAGAACCGTTGATGACCGTCGTACCACGCGCTACGACCCAGCCGGTGCGTCCGCCATGCTTCGATGATGGCACCGGCCTGATCTGTACCAAGAATGTCGCGGCAGCAATGGTCGAGTGCATGGGACAACACACAGCCGTTCTGCTGCGCAATCATGGCATTGTTACCTGTGGAGCCAACATCGAGGATCCCGTGCTGGTCGCTATCGCGCTCGACAAGATGTGTCATGAGGCGCTGACCATAAATGCATCAGGTCTCAAGTTCGGCTCTCCTGATGAAAGCGCACTTTTAAAGAAATTCGAGGACGGGACAGCGCTTGATCCCGCGATCATCGGTGGTGAAACACTGTGGAACTTTTTTTGCCGTAAGCTCGCCCGCGCTGAAAAGGCCGGTGATCCACGCCTGGCGACAGAGCCAGTGCCTATTTAGAAAATCTTCCCGGAATAGGGCGCGTTATTTGTAAGCACCAACCCCAACCAACAGGTTCTTACCAACCTGAAGGATATAGCTCGATTTTGGTGCTGGATTCTTCGTCGTCGGGTGGGGCCAAACGTAGTCTACCCAACCGACACCCTTGGTCTTGGCGGTGTTTACAAACTCTTTGACGAACTCTTTGCCAGTGGTGTCTTTGATGTTCAGCAGATTTTTACCGATCAAGTTTTTATCGGCTCCGTGACTGACGACCGATCCTGACAGGTTCAAGACGAATACATAAAGCGCCTTGTCGTGATATTCGCCGCCCTTGGTTTCGAACGCCGCAAACGCCGCTTTTTGACCTTTTAGTTTGATGTGTTCTGCCGCTTTGATCGCCATCACTTTGGCGGCTTCGGTTCTGGCCTCCATCGCATTAGCATTAGGCCCGAAACCCAGGACGAGAATTGATAAGACCAAGAGTAATTTTTTGAGATGTGCAGTCATGTTTTTTAATCTCCAATTTGATCTTCGTTGCGGCGAACATTTTTAGTTGTCTAATACACACCCCGGCGTCTGAACAGGGCTAACGGAAACACACTTGACGATCAAAGATAAAAGGGCCCGCACGTTGAGGTGCAGACCCTTTTGAAATGGCTCCCCGGGCCGGACTCGAACCAGCGACAAGGCGGTTAACAGCCGCCTGCTCTACCAACTGAGCTACCGGGGATCAGGCTCGTCAATATGACAAACCGTAATTCGGTTCGCGCTATATAGCAAAGCGTAAACCATAACGCCAACCCCTTAACGAGCTGTGATCAAAAGTGACAGTTTTTAGCGCTCCGTGTACCGTGCTGCGACATCATAATTTGGATGAGGAGAATCTCATGACGGTTGGCTACAAGCAGCTCATCGAGGAGGCGCGGGCGGAGATCGAAAACCTGCCGGCGGCTGATGCCTTAACGGTACATGGCGATGCCGAAACCGTCTTTGTTGATATTCGCGATGTCCGGGAGCTTGAGCGGGAGGGGATGATCCCCGATGCGTTTAGCGCGCCGCGGGGAATGTTGGAGTTCTGGTTCGATCCCGAAAGCCCGTATCACAAGGATATCTTTTCGTCTGGCAAACGGTTGGTGTTCTATTGCGCGTCAGGCTGGCGCTCGGCACTGGCGACCCAGACCGCCCAGAAGATGGGGCTGAAAAACGTCTGTCATATTGATGGTGGTTTTACAGCCTGGAAAGAGGCCGGCGGTGAGGTTGCAGAGCGCAAACGTAAATAAGGCAGGCGCGTTACATCAAGGACGTGGTTTGACTATCGGGTAACGCGATGATTAGCTTCAAATCAACAACAAGATCGAGTCATTATGGGAGGTTTTAGGTGGACAATAATTTAGACGCGTCGGTGAGCTCGGCAGCGCGTGCCGATGAGACCGGCTATTCCAGCGAGATCGCGCAGGGCATTGCTGATACTTGTGCCGATGCGGGGATATCCCTGGTCGCCAGCCTGCCGGATGACTGGATCGCCTATACGATTTCCAAGTTCGAACTGGATGAGCGTTTTAATCATGTGCCAGTGAACCGCGAAGAGTCGGCGCTTGGCTTGTGTTCTGGTGCTTTTCTGGCAGGGACGGGATCAGCTGCCTTGATGGGGGCGTCAGGACTGATGACACTGATCTATGGCATCACCAAGATCAACTACACCTATGAGATCCCGATCTACTTTTTGATCACTCATCGCGGCACATTCGATGATGGTGCGAAGTTCCACGTTTCGAACGGACTCTATCTCGAAGACGTCATGCAATCGATCAACATGCCCTACACGATCGTTAATAGTCGCGATGAGATGCCGATGATCGCAGAGGCCTATCATCACTCCCGCAAGATCAGCCGCCCGACAGTTGCTGTCCTGCCGAAGAAACTGCTGAAGGGAACAGTGTGACATGAAATACGAAGAAGCTGTTGCCTATATCGCGAGCCGTTGGCAAGACGAGCTTGTGGTCACGTCTGCCGGGACAACCTCTGAGCTTTGGCATGCCGAAACCGGTGATACCGAGCGGGTGTTTTATCTCGAAGCGTCGATGAGCCTGTCGTCGGTCTTTGCCTGTGGTATCGCCCAGGGCGTGCCTGACAAACCTGTCTGGGTGTTTAGCGGCGACGGGGCGTTCTGTATGAACCCCGGCATGCTCCAGGTTGAACGTCAGATGAATTTGCCGAACCTCAAACATTTCATGTTGTCGAATCGGGTTTATGGTTCGACCTCAAATGTGCCATTGCCGGGGCGGGTCGATAATGACTATGCGGCGATTGCGCGGGGCTTTGGTATTGAGCGGGTTTATTCCTTTGGCTCAATGAATGAGCTGCAAGGGACATTTGAAGAAGCGGTTCTGGAACCGGGGCATACGTTCATTCATCTCGAAGTCGAGCCGATGAATTATCGTGGCGCGTCCCCTCCGATGGATGGGCCCGAGGTCAAGTTCCGCTTTGGCCGATATGTCGAGCGGGTTACTGGTAATCAGGTATTTTCAGCGCCTCTGGATCACGACTGATTTAGGCCAAATCCGTGCCCTTCAGATTTGATGATATTGGCAACCGCCTCAAGGCCTTTCGGCTTGGCTCAGGTCTCAGCGCTGATGAAATAGCGACCCAGATTGGTATCTCGCGAGCTGCTCTTTATCGCTATGAAAAAGGGGAGGTTGCCAAGATCGAAACTCTTGATCGTATGGCGACCTTGTTGGGCGTTTCTGTTCCGACTTTGCTGGGCGTTGGCGTTGAATACATGTCATCAGCTGTGGCGTTCTTTGAGCGTATGCGGCAGATCGAGGAAACCGCTGAACATATCATCGTGTCGTCTGGTCCGGTTTCTTATCTCCTAACATCACATAAATACGACGTATATTTGGAAAAGGTTCTGTCCGAGAGCGTACCCAAGGGGGGAGAAGACAGGAAGCAGGGTCTCGAAACCGTGGCGGAGCTCATGAACATCCTGAAGCAACGCAAGGAAGCCTATCGTCGTCGTCAACCCAGCGTTGTCACAGTGATTGCGGCAGATGAGCTTCGTCGGTTTTTGCGAAACGGCATGGTTGGCAAGGTTGATATGCCAGCACGGACCCGGACGAAACGGCGCGAACGGTCCGTCGAAGAGATGGAACGCGTTGCAAAATATATGGAAGATGAACCGATCGGGGTTCAGATCGGTATCGTCGAAGACACACTGCCCCGTACCAGCTTTCAGATATTCCGCCAGCCAGATCGTCTTGTGTTAGCGGTAAGCCCGTACCGCTTGGGCGAAAACCCTAATATTCGAGTTGGAGTCGGCATGATTACCTCAGCACCGGAAGCTATCGAACTTCATGAACAGACGGCTGAGAACTTGTGGAAGCGGGCTTTGAAGGGCCGAGACGCTGCAGATTTCATCCGTAAAACGATCAAGCGTTACGCCAATTTGTAACAGAAATTTGGATGACCACTTTCTGCTCTCTAAAAGTGGAATTGAATTTTTCTATTGAATCCTATATGGTTAGGAAAATTTGATCATCTTGATCAGTAACAATATTTCCATTTTGTATCTTGCGTTGAGCAGATTTTGATCGCTTGCAGAGCGATGTTTTTATGATTCTGGTTGCGGCTCAGCGAATTTGAAAAGACGGGAAATTGAGGGCCACATGAATACGCGTATTCATCCATTTCCGCAGAATAAGGGCTTCGGTCCCAAGGCTCGACATGCTTTAGCGACGAAGATATTTGATGATCTTCGGGAAATGAGTATTGACGGCCCCGGTGTCAGCCGAGCGACCTACGGACCCGGTGAAACCGCGGCAATGAAATATTGTGCCGAGCTGGCAGAGAATGAAGGATTGTCGGCAGATTATGATGATGCTGCCAATCTGATAATCGAACTTCCAGGCAAAGCCCCTGACCAACCCTTTCTGATTTGTGGGTCCCATCTCGATTCCGTACCACAGGGCGGCAATTTTGACGGCGCCGCAGGTGTTGTCGCCGGTTTGCTGGCGCTGATCCGAATGAAGCGTGAAGGTGTTGTGCCGCCGCGGACTATTCGGGTTATGGCGCTGCGGGGTGAAGAAAGCGCTTGGTTCGGTCAATGTTATCTTGGCTCAGGCGCCCTGTTTGGAGAGTTGACCAAAGAGGATCTTGCGCGGCCCCATCGTACGACAGGCAAGTCACTAGGGAGCTATATGGCCGACGCGGGTGCTAAAACCGACGCAATCCTGGCCGGTGATAAGCTCATCGATGCCTCCTCTATTGCCGGCTACATAGAACTTCATATCGAGCAGGGGCCGGTGATGGTCGCGCGGAATATGCCGGTCGCCGTCGTCACTGGTCTTCGTGGAAATATTCGTCACCAGAGTATTGTCTGTAAAGGCGATGCAGGGCATGCCGGCGCAGTCCCTCGTTGGCTTCGGCATGATGCTGTACTGGCCACAGCTGACTTATTGCACCGATTTGACTCGCATTGGGCGGCCTTGCAAGAGAGGGGACTCGATTTGGTTTGAACAAACGGGTATGTGATGACCAATACGGAAAGATCACGCATGTCGCGAATTCGGGAGAATGCCGTTTTTGCTCGAAATAAGAAGTCAAAGCATCGGACACGCTTGAAGCGTTTTTACAACTGGCTAGGCCAGAGGCGCAGAGGACGTTGCCCGTGAACGCGGCGTCACTTTTGAATTTGACGAACGGAGTTTGGCATCGCCCGCGGTGATGGATGATCGCTGGATCAAACATCTTCTGGAATGCTGCGAAAAAAATAAATTAGAGGCCGAACCTATTCCAAGCGGTGCAGGACATGATGCCGCCGTCTTTTCCAATGCTGGCGTGCCCTCAGCAATGATTTTCGTGCGCAATGAAAATGGTTCTCATAATCCAAATGAATCGATGGAGATCGAAGATTTCATGTATGGTGTCGATGTACTCCATACGGCTTTACTCGATCCACCATTGTGACCACGACACCAAATAAACTCACGATCATTCAACCGGACGACTGGCACCTGCATTTGCGGGATGGCACCACGTTATCCACGGTTCTACCTTTTACGGCGGCGCATTATGGCCGGGCGATTGTGATGCCCAATCTGACTCCGCCTGTGACAACCACGGCCGAGGCTATTGCTTATCGCGAGAGGATCATTGCTGCCGTGCCGGTGGACTCAGACTTTGAACCGCTGATGACCTGTTATCTCACGGACCATACCGACCCTAATGAGGTGGAAAAGGGATTCTTGGAAGGCGTGTTTACGGCGGTGAAGCTGTATCCCGCGAGGGCGACAACCAATTCAGATTTTGGGGTTACTGCCTGGGACAATATTCGTGATGTTTTGGCCCGCATGGAAAAGATCGGCATGCCGCTTCTGGTTCATGGTGAAGAGGCCGATCCTGATATCGACATCTTTGATCGTGAAGGGGCATTTATTGACCGCGTACTCAGCGATTGGATGACGCACGATTATCCCGAACTCAAAATCGTTCTTGAACATATCACAACAAAAGATGGCGCTGATTTTGTACGCGAGGCGGGCAGCAATATCGGGGCAACGGTGACACCGCATCATTTGGTTATTAACCGGAATGATATTCTTACCGGCGGTATAAGACCGCATCTTTACTGTTTACCGATTGCGAAACGTGAAACACATCGGCAAGCCCTTCGACAAGCTGTTGCATCCGGGGATCCCTCCTTTTTTCTTGGTACTGATTCGGCTCCCCATTCGATTGGCGCCAAAGAAACGGATTGCGGGTGTGCAGGAATCTTCAATGTTCCGAACGCGATTGAGGTCTATGCCAGAGTTTTTGAAGAGATGGACGCCCTTGAGCATTTTGAAGCATTCGCATCTTTCAATGGTCCTAATTTTTACGGTTTAGACGCTAATACCGGAACTCTAACGCTCGAACGCGTGCAGCAAACTATCATTGGCGATATAGAAATTCCGGGTGCTAATGACTCAATCCGACCCTTCCTCTCCGGCGAGAGTTTAAATTGGTCTGTTGTTGGTCTTTGAGGCATTTGTGCGGGCTCCAGCAACCCGATATAAAGAACAACAGTACTGAAAATAGCGTGCGCAACGCACGTTTTGATGTGAGGAGATTCATAGATGGCTGTGGGCGGCGCTTTCCCCGAAAAATCATTAATTGCTGAGTTGACCGCAAAGATGTTGCTTGAGGTCGAAGCGGTACAGTTTAATTCGGAAAAACCCTTTATTTTTACATCAGGTTGGGCCAGCCCGGTCTATATCGACTGCAGACGTTTGATTTCTTATCCGCGCCTACGCCAAACGATCATCGACTTTGGTGCGTCCGTTATTCTACGGGACGCTGGCTTCGAGCAATTTGATACAGTTGCTGGTGGTGAGACGGCAGGAATTCCGTTCGCCGCGTGGATGGCGGACCGCCTAATGTTGCCGATGCAATACGTCAGAAAACAGCCGAAGGGCTTTGGTCGTGACGCGCAAATCGAAGGTCATCTGAAAGAAGGCGAGCGAGTGCTCCTGGTTGAAGATTTAACGACTGATGGCCGCAGTAAGGCAAATTTCTGTAAAGCATTGCGTGAAGCTGGTGCCATTGTTGAGCACGTGTTTGTAGTTTTTCACTACGATATCTTTGAGGAAAGCAAACAGGTCATGGATGATATGGGGGTTCAACTGCATGCGCTCGCGACCTGGTGGGATGTTTTGAAGGTGGCACAAGAAGCCGGGCATTTTGAACTGAGCACGATGACGGAAGTAGAAAAATTCTTGAACAACCCAGCAAAATGGTCAGTCGAGCATGGTGGCGTTGGGTCAGCGCCGTCCTGATCCACACATTTCAACAAAGATCAGTATCTTAGTTACCGTTTTCGTTCTGTAGATTTATTTTTCAAAAATTATGGTTAATGGTTTCTTATCAAATTACATGCAGGCATAAGGCTCGCAGTTTTATTGATTGCTTAAAGGGAAGATAGTGGAGGCCCGGGCCGGAATCGAACCGGCGTGCAAGGATTTGCAATCCTCTGGATAGCCACTCTCCCACCGAGCCGAGGTGTAAAATCGAGGGCTTTGAATTTGGTAGCGCTTAATTAGGCTGTCTTGTGGTGCCGGGTCAAGCTATCGACTGAATTGAAGGAAATGAATCGTGTATTCTGGTGTGATAATCATAGCAGAATTTGGGTAGGAAATAGACAAATCCCGTTATCACCACGTCTGGATAGCCGGATAAACAGAGATCAGGGGGATTTATGGTGGATTTCACGCAGGCCCGCAAAAACATGGTCGATTGCCAGCTGAGAACAAATAAAATTGTTGATGATGCCTTAATCGACGCATTTTCAACGATCCCACGCGAGCTCTTTGTTGAGCCCAGCCACCACGCCGTGGCCTATACTGATGTTGACGTAATGATCGGAAGTGGCCGTAAGCTCATGGCTCCCATGGTCATGGCACAGCTGATCCAAGCTCTTCAAGCCCAACCGAACGAAGTAGCACTCCATGTTGGCTGCGGAACAGGCTATTCCAGTGCTATTTTAGCAACACTGGTAGGGACTGTTGTTTCTTTGGAGTCTGATAAAGACCTTGCCGCGCGGGCCAATGATAATTTTACAAACCTCGCTGTCGATAATGCCGTTGTTGTCGATGGAAATCTAAATGAGGGATATGCAACCCAGGGACCTTATGACATCATCTGTATAGAAGGATCGATTGCCGAAATTCCTTCAAGATTGACGGATCAATTGGCAGAAGGTGGGCGTCTTTGCGCTGTTGTTGATGAAGGTCGAGGAACAGGGAAAGCCGTTTTGTTAGTCAAAAAGGGAGGCACCGTCTCGGAGCGTATCCTGTTTGATGCAACAGTCTCTTCCTTACCAGGGTTTGAAGTCGAAAAGGGTTTTGTTTTTTAACTTATGAGCTTAGCAGGAGTTAACGGGATGTTTCGTCGGGGTTTTCTCGTGTCGTTTGTCATTTGCAGCATGGGCCCGGGCATAGGTGCGTCAGCTGAAACTCTAAAAGAAGCCCTGGCCAAAGCTTATCTCAGTAATCCAACTCTCTTATCAGCGCGTGCAGAATTGCGGGCAACGGACGAAGGTGTTCCGGAAGCTATTAGCGGATGGCGGCCGACCGTAAGTTTTGATTACGACATCGGCAAATCAAAAACGGATTCGAATAGTGTGTCTTCGACAAGCGGTGGTTCTCAAAACCGTACGCCGAAGACAAGTTCGGTCTCAGTAGACCAGAATCTATTCAATGGTTGGCGAACCCAGTCAGGCATTGAAAGCGCCGAACAGGCGGTTCTAAGTCAACGGGCTCAGCTAGCATCGACCGAGCAAGCAATTATGCTCAATGCGGGCACTGCCTATATGGATGTAATCCGCGACGAAGCTGTTTTAAAACTCAATCAAGCCAATGAAAAGGTACTCGGACGCCAACTGGAAGCAACGCGTGACCGGTTTGAAGTTGGCGAAGTAACCCGGACAGACGTTGCTCAGGCAGAATCACGTCTGTCACGAGCGAAAGCTGATAGAATTGAGTCAGAAGGGGCATTGACTATTTCACGTGCTGCTTATCGAAGCATCGTTGGAGACTTTCCAGGTACACTAAAAAGTGCGGCGCCTCTCGAGGACTTACCTGCGACCAAAGATGAAGCAATGGCATCGGCAAAAGCCGGTAACCCCGACGTGGTTGCAGCTCTGCATGACGAGCGCACAGCGAAATCTGCGATCAAGACAGCTGAAGGCGCTTTATATCCAACTGTTAATTTGGAAGGCGAATTATCCCGCCGTGATCAAGCATCATCGACGAGCAGCCGTTCTGAAGAAGCGTCAATCACTGCAAGCGTTACGGTGCCTCTCTATCAGGCAGGTGCTGTCAGTGCCCGAATTCGCGCCGCTAAACAGCAGTGGAGCCAGGAACGCCGTGATCTTGATGCAGCGATTCGCACGGCAATTCAGGGGGCTGCACAATCTTGGGAACGATATGCTACGGCTCGGGCGCAGGTGAATGCATTCTCAGCGGAGGTCAGAGCTGCTGAAATTGCGCTCGAAGGCGTGAAACAGGAAGCCCAGGTTGGGTCGCGTACTGTTTTGGACGTGTTGGACGCGGAACAGGAGTTAAGGGATGCGCGGGTTAGCCTTGTGAGAGCCCGTCGCGATGTCACTGTTGCAAGTTTTGAGGTTCGACAAGCTGTTGGAACCCTCGTTGCTTCTAAATTGTCGTTGCCGGTCGAATTGTATGATCCGACTAAGAATTATAGGGCATACAGAAACCGTTGGTTTGGGACGTCGATAGGGACAAAATAAAGCCCTGTCAGTATCTTGCGATCTGCGTTATCTTTTTTATTCACACTTTTTAACCATATTTTCCTGTCTGCGCTCCAATGCGCGGGAAAAGAGATATGAGCGAAGAAGCAAAATCACAGCAAGAACCATCGATGGAGGAAATCCTAGCCTCCATCCGTCGTATTATTTCTGAAGACGACACAGAGGAGGCTAAGCCAGATGATGCAGCCGCCGAAGATGCTGTCGAAGAAAACGATGATGTTCTCGAACTGACCGACGTCGTCGAAGACGAGGAAGTGGTGGAAGCAGCAGAGCCGATGGATGAAGAAGTCGCGGACATAGACGATGAACCGACAGAAGAAGCTGAAGAAGAAGCGCCACAATCGCAAGACGATATAGATTCTCTGTTTGACGAAGCCGATTCGTCAGATGATGAAATCGAGTTGGTTGAAGAGGAAGACGACGACGAACCTATGGATGAGGTAACGGAAGAATCCTCCGTTGAGCCAAAGCCAGAACCAGCGCCCGCTGTTGCGGCAGCCCCTGAAGGCACATTACTTGATGAAGCTCCGGCTACGGCCGCGACTGGGTCATTGGCTGGTCTGGTTGCCGCAGTTGATGCGGCTCATGGCACTCCCATTGGGAATGGGAATCGGACGATCGAAGACCTCGTCAAAGAAGTTATGCGACCGATGATCAAGGAATGGCTGGATGATAATTTACCAGGTATTGTTGATCGGACAGTCCGCCGCGAAGTGGAGCGTCTTTCGCGTACCGCTGAAGGCGACGAATAAAATTTATTCGACACGTTAGCGCTTGAGGCTTGACGTTCGCTCTCTCCATCGATTTATAACGGATAATAATCATCATGCCCGTCCAGTACGATCGGGCACAAACGCCAATCTGTTATAGGTTTCTACAGTGCCTCTCGAGAAAAATTTTCAACCCAGCGCGGTCGAAGCAAAACATTACGCGCAATGGGAAAAGAACCAGAGCTTTGCCTGTGGGCTTTCACAGTCTGACAGCCCACCTGATGCTACCGATCCCTATACAATTGTAATTCCACCACCCAATGTAACCGGCAGCCTTCACATGGGGCATGCCCTTAATAATACGTTGCAGGATATTTTGATCCGCTATAACCGGATGAAGGGCAGGGATGCTTTGTGGCAACCCGGCATGGATCATGCTGGAATCGCGACACAGATGGTTGTCGAGAGGCAGCTCGCCGCATCCGATATCGAATTGGACCGTGGTCGTGGAAAGTCGGCAACTAATAAGACACTGATTAACCGACCCGACTTCATCGAAAAGGTCTGGGAGTGGAAGGCAGAATCTGGCGGGACGATAACGCAACAGTTGCGTCGGCTGGGCTCTTCCTGTGATTGGTCACGCGAACGTTTCACCATGGATGAAGGTCTTTCCAAGGCGGTTCGCCATGTATTCGTGACTCTCTATAAAGAAGGACTGATTTACCGCGACAAACGGTTGGTGAATTGGGATCCGAAGTTCCATACGGCGATTTCAGACCTGGAAGTCGAACAGCGCGAGCAAAATGGCTCGCTATGGTATTTTAGATATCCGGTGGAAGGCGTTGATAATCAGTTCATTACTGTTGCAACGACCCGGCCGGAAACGATGCTCGGCGATACCGCTGTCGCGGTTCATCCCGAAGACGAACGTTATACTGATTTAGTTGGGAAAACGGTTTTGTTGCCTTTGGCCAATCGGTCGATCCCAATTGTTGCGGATGAATATAGCGATCCGGAAAAGGGCAGCGGCGCCGTTAAGATTACGCCCGCACATGACTTCAACGACTTTGAAGTCGGCAAGCGACACGACTTGCCGATGATCAACGTCTTCGATGTCTCCTCTAAAATGAATGAAGAAGTCCCCGGAGAGTTCCAAGGTATGGACCGCTTTGAGGCCCGCGACAAAGTCGTCGCCGACATGGACGCCCTCGGGCTGCTTGAGAAAATTGAAGATAACCCGATGACCGTGCCCTATGGTGATCGCTCCGGTGTTGTCATCGAGCCACGTCTTACTGATCAATGGTATGTCGATGCAGAAACCATGGCGAAGCCAGCAATAACGGCCATTGAAAAGGGCACAACCAAGTTTGTTCCGAAACATTGGGAAAATACTTATTACGAGTGGATGCGGAATATCCAGCCTTGGTGCATTTCGCGGCAAATCTGGTGGGGCCACCAAATTCCCGCCTGGTATGGGCCGGATGGTGAAGTCTTCGTGGCGGAAAGCGCTGACGAAGCTGCTGAAATGGCTGAAGCGCACTATGGTAAGGCGACCGACCTAACCCAAGAAGCCGACGTCCTCGATACCTGGTTTTCCTCGGCACTGTGGCCGTTCTCAACGCTTGGCTGGCCAGACGAGACGCCAGAGCTCGCACGATATTATCCGACCAATGTGCTGGTAACGGGTTTTGATATTATCTTCTTCTGGGTCGCACGGATGATGATGATGGGGCTTCACTTCATGAAGGAGGTTCCGTTCGATGCAGTTTATATCCATGCCCTTGTACGGGATGAGAAGGGCCAGAAAATGTCCAAAAGTAAGGGCAATGTTCTGGATCCTCTCGATCTTATCGATGAATATGGCGCTGATACCCTACGCTTTACGCTGACGGCTATGGCCGCACAGGGTCGGGACATCCGCCTTTCAACCGGTCGTATCGAAGGGTATCGAAACTTTATCACCAAGCTCTGGAATGCATCTCGCTACGCGGAAATGAATGAGTGTCATTCTGATCCGTCTTTTGACCCAACATCGTGTAACCAAACCGTCAACCAATGGATTGTTGGTGCTCTCGCGGAGACAGAACAGCAAGTTTCAAAGGCATTTGAAGAATACCGCTTTAACGATGCTGCCAATGCGATTTATCAATTTACTTGGCACAGCTTCTGCGACTGGTATCTCGAATTTACCAAACCAATCCTGTCTGGTGACGATGCAGCCGCGATCGCTGAAACACGGGCGACGACGGGTTGGGTCCTTGATCAAATTCTTCTACTGCTGCATCCCATGACACCGTTTGTTACCGAAGAACTATGGACCGAGTTGGCGCCAGCGGAGGGACGAACAACGCCGCTCATCACAGCACCGTGGCCCCAAGTTACCGCTCCGACAGTTCTGATGCTGCAGGGGGCCTGAAAATTGATTGGTTGTTCGTCTCATTCCGAAATTGCTACAGACGACCTGAAATGAACGTTCCCGCCGGGGCGAAAACCGATTTGCTGGTCCAGGATGGCAACGACATCACCTCTGGTCGGCTGTCGCGGCATAGCGATCTGATAAAACGAATGGCGCGGGTCGAAACCATCGATACAGTTTCCGGCGAAACCCCCAAAGGCGCCGTACAGGCAATCGTGGATGAGGCAACTTACTTCTTGCCGGTTGGCGATGTCATTGATGTCGTACTTGAGACAGAGCGTTTGACAAAAGACATTGAGAAAGCCGAAAAAGAAATCACTCAGGTCACTAAAAAGCTCTCCAATGAAAAATTTACATCAAGGGCGCCGGCAGAAGTCGTCGAGGAAAACCGTGAACGTCTGGCGGAATATGAGCGTACCCGAGATAAACTCACCGAGGCATTGGACCGCCTGAAGGCGCTTTAAAACCCACCAACCATCACCCAAAGGATCAGGATTGGCGCAACGAGGGCGCACATCCAGCGCCAGATAGGTGACCAACGTGGCGGGGGCTCGTCGTTCCCGTTAAGCGATTTGGCGGCATCCGGCCAAAACACCCAGCCGACAAACAATGCCATTCCAATAGCCCCTGTGGGCAGGAGCAGCTTGGTCGCAAAGAAATCCATCAGATCGAATATCGTCATTCCAAAGATGGTCAGATCAGCCCATGGTCCAAAGGATAACGATGCGGGGATACCGACCAGAAAAAGAATCAGACCAGCCCCAATTGTGCCTCTTCGGCGGGCGATATTGTGTTCGTCATTGAGATGCGCCACAGCAACTTCGAGAATAGAAATTGCCGATGTAAGAGCAGCAACCGACAACATCAAAAAGAACAAAAGTCCGAAAATACTACCGCCCGGGATCTGTGAAAAAATTTGCGGTAGCATAACAAAAGTTAATGCTGGGCCGGCCGAAGGATTCTCACCAAATGCGAAAACTGCAGGCAAAACGATTAATCCGGCCATGATTGCAAAGATGCTATCAAGACCCACGACCCAAACGGCATCGCCAGGCAATGACCTGTCGCGGGAAATATATGAGCCGTAGGTGATCATCACACCCATCCCGACACTGATTGAGAAGAACGCTTGTGACAGGGCCGCTTGAATTGTCGCCATTGTCACTTTTGAAAAATCAGGTGATAGAAAGAAGGAGACCCCCTTTTCCGCGCCGGAGAGGCTGATCGACCGAAATATGAGAACGATCATGAGGAGAACCAACCCCGGCAATAAAATCCGAGACCACCGTTCGATTCCATTTCTTACGCCGGCCACAACTACTGCAACAGTCGCGGCCATGAATAGTGCGTGAAACAGGATCGGCAACCAGCCATGGGATATAAAAGCACCGAAGCTGCCTGCATCACTGGCAGACCCCATAGCGGATTTCCAGATAAAGCCTAGAGTCCAACCACCAACTACGCTGTAGAATGGCAGGATCACGACGGCGCAGAGGACACCAACATAGCCCACGATTGGCCAAGCGCCGCCTTTTAAACGTCGAAAGGCTGCGGCAGGACTACGTTGTGCGGCACGGCCTATCGTCTGCTCTGCGAGGAAGATGCTAAACCCAACGGTAAAAACAATTGCGAGATAGAGAACGATAAAGGCGCCGCCACCATTTTCACCCGCGACATAGGGAAATCGCCAAATATTTCCCAGACCAACGGCGGACCCTGCGGCGGCGATAACAAACCCGCTACGTGATCGCCAGCTTTCTCGTGTTTGTGCCATCCGGAGGTCCTATATCATTGCGATGCTTTGCAGCCGCGTAGTGAACCGCTATTTTGCACAACAAACCGCTTCAAAATCAAAGGGAACCAGGCAATGCATATTCGCATCGGCACCAGCGAAATCGATGGAACCTTCCATCGTCAAGGAGAGGCGGTCGCTACCATATTGCGTGCGACCCATACCGTCGAAACCGAACCGATGTCTGGGTCAAGCGTCGGCAGTGCTCTCGGGCT
>WLWD01003714.1_pt1 | contig 34899 bp, 25 predicted proteins | sample 6712731 | NCBI WGS metagenome assembly WLWD01 (sample SAMN12718690, study PRJNA576275) | sponge metagenome | isolation source: marine sponge | host: Mycale hentscheli | place: New Zealand: South Island, Marlborough, Capsize Point | collected 2014-11-01 | reverse complement strand
TGATGAGACAAACTACATGTGGTGATATGATGAGACCCAGTACATGTGGTGATATGATGAGACCCAGTAAATGTGGTGATATGATGAGACCTAGTACATGTGGTGATATGATGAGACAAACTACATGTGGTGATATGATGAGATCTAGTACATGTGGTGATAGATGAGCCTAGTAATGTGGTAATGATGAGATTCTAGGAATGTGGTGATCTGACGAGACCTAGTATCATGTGGTGGGTGGATATGATGGACTAGACAGGTGGTGATATGATGAGACCTAGACATTGGTGCTATGATGAGACCTAGACATGTGGGTGATATGATGAGAAGTACTGTGTGATATGATGAGACAAACTACATGTGGTGGATATGATGAGGAACCAGTACATGTTGGTGATATGATGAGACCCAGTACATGTGGTGATATGATGAGACCTAGTACATGTGGTGATATGATGAGACCTAGTACATGTGGTGATATGATGAGACCTAGTACATGTGGTGATATGATGAGACAAACTACATGTGGTGATATGATGAGACCTAGTACATGTGGTGATATGATGAGACAAACTACATGTGGTGATATGATGAGACCCAGTACATGTGGTGATATGATGAGACCCAGTACATGTGGTGATATGATGAGACCTAGTACATGTGGTGATATGATGAGACCTAGTACATGTGGTGATATGATGAGACCTAGTACATGTGGTGATATGATGAGACAAACTACATGCGGTGATATGATGAGACCCAGTACATGTGGTGATATGATGAGACCCAGTAAATGTGGTGATATGATGAGACCTAGTACATGTGGTGATATGATGAGACAAACTACATGTGGTGATATGATGAGATCTAGTACATGTGGTGATATGATGAGACCTAGTACATGTGGTGATATGATGAGATCTAGTACATGTGGTGATATGATGAGACCTAGTACATGTGGTGATATGATGAGACCTAGTACATGTGGTGATATGATGAGATCTAGTACATGTGGTGATATGATGAGACCTAGTACATGTGGTGATATGATGAGAACTAGTACATGTGGTGATATGATGAGACCTAGTACATGTGGTGATATGATGAGACCTAGTACATGTGGTGATATGATGAGAACTAGTACATGTGGTGATATGATGAGACCTAGTACATGTGGTGATATGATGAGACCTAGTACATGTGGTGATATGATGAGACCTAGTACATGTGGTGATATGATGAGACCTAGTACATGTGGTGACATGATGAGACCTAGTACATGTGGTGACATGATGAGACCTAGTACATGTGGTGATATGATGAGATCTAGTACATGTGGTGATATGATGAGACCTAGTACATGTGGTGATATGATGAGACCAAGTACATGTGGTGATATGATGAGACCTAGTACATGTGGTGATATGATGAGACCTAGTACATGTGGTGATATGATGAGACCTAGTACATGTGGTGATATGATGAGACCTAGTACATGTGGTGATATGATGAGACCTAGTACATGTGGTGATATGATGAGACCTAGTACATGTGGTGATATAATGAGACCTAGTACATGTGGTGATATGATGAGACCTAGTACATGTGGTGATATGATGAGACCTAGTACATGTGGTGATATAATGAGACCTAGTACATGTGGTGATATGATGAGACCTAGTAGGAGTGAAGAAATATTATGCTGTACATTAAACAAGTGTATTTTCCCCATTTTGTTGCTCTAAAGAGGAGATGCTCTATTTAGCCAAAAAGTACACAGACTATTGTAAACACAGGTGAAGTTGCAGTAATCTTCAGGTGAACTTGCAGTAATCTTCAGTTTACTATAATTATAGAAAAATAGAATTGATGAATGATTGATAAAATAAGTTTAAAAAGAGGCCATCTTGATAAGAGTCTTATTCGTGTGGAACTTCTGCGGGGTTTAGGCCATGCAACTTCATCTGTACCGCCACATCAAATAGGTAGTCATAGCATTCACACCTGCACACACACACACACACACACACACACACACCCCACGCACATATAACAGACTGAGAAAAACTTCTGAATACTCTAATGGTGCTGTTTTCAAGATCTACTGTTGACATACAGACAGACAGACAGACAGACAGACATATAGACAGACAGACATACAAGCAGACAGACAGACAGACAGACATATAGACAGACAGACAGACAGACATACATATAGACAGACAGACAAACATACAAGCAGATAGGCAGACAGACAGACAGACAAGCAGACAGGCAGACAGACAGACAGACAGACAAGCAGATAGGCAGGCAGACAGACAAACATACAAGCAGATAGGCAGACAAACAGACAGACATATAGACAGACAGACAGACAGACAAACATACAAGCAGATAGGCAGACAGACAGACAGACATATAGACAGACAGACAGACAGACAAACATACAAGCAGATAGGCAGACAGACAGACAGACAGACAGACAGACAAACATACAAGCAGATAGGCAGACAGACAGACAGACAAGCAGACAAGCAGATAGGCAGACAGACAGACAGACAGACAGACAGACAGACAGACAAGCAGATAGGCAGGCAGACAGACAAACATACAAGCAGATAGGCAGACAGACAGACAGACATATAGACAGACAGACAGACAGACAGACAGACAAGCAGATAGGCAGGCAGACAGACAAACATACAAGCAGATAGGCAGACAGACAGACAGACAAGCAGACAAGCAGATAGGCAGACAGACAGACAGACAGACAGACAGACAAGCAGATAGGCAGACAGACAGACAGACAAACATACAAGCAGATAGGCAGACAGACAGACAGACATACGACCGACAAACATCAAGCATATGGCAGACAGACAGACAGACATAGCAGACAAGCAATAGCAGACAGACAGACGACAGACAGACCGACGACAAGCAGATAGGGCAGGCAGACAAACAACCATACAACAGATAGGCAGAAGACAGACAAGACAGACATATAGACAGACAGAACAGACAGACAGACAGACAAGCAGATAGGCCGCAGACAGACAAACATACAAGCAGATATGCAACAGACAGACAGAACAAAGCAACAGCATATAGCAGACAGACAGACAGACAGACAGACAGACAGACAAGCAGATAGGCAGACAGACAGACAGACAAACAGACAAGCAGATAGGCAGACAGACAGACAGACAGACAGACAGACAGACAAGCAGATAGGCAGGCAGACAGACAAACATACAAGCAGATAGGCAGACAGGCAGACAGACAGACAATCATGCAAACAATAATGACTCGTCAAGTTAGCACATGAAGGACTATTGACCTCACACAAGTAAACAAACACTCACTATAGACACCACTGTTATAAATATGAGTGCACCACTGTTAGGTCTACTGCTAGAAGTGATATACCACGTGCATAGCTCCAGAAGATGAAATACTCACATTGTCTTTGCTTTCTGCCACGTGTCCCCCCACACATACACACCATGCCTCCGCACCAACACAGCACTGGTATTAGGATATGCCTTCAGGGCACCCACCAGACTCTCCTACACACACACACACACACACACACACACACACACACACACACACACACACACACAAACACCAATTATACGATCAAATGTGCTTAGTAAATCATATCCACTCCCCAAATGAAAAAACAAAAACAAAACAAACTAACAAACAAAAAACAAAAAAACAAAAAAGAGACCTATGTACATACTTAATGTCATCTCTTACCTATTGATAGACCCACTGTTATGCCTTACCTATCATTACATAGACTCAATGCCATCCCTTACACCCAATGCATTATGGTGATTCCTTATCTATGATACAAACCTTTATACAGGCCAGTGATATCCATTACTTAACCCCACACCCAGTGACATTTCTTACCTAACCCTCATATAGACCCAGTGACATCCCTTACCTAACCCTCATACAGACCCAGTGACTTCCCTTACCTGACCATCATACAGACCCAGTGACATCCCTTACCTAACCATCATACAGACCCAGTGACATCCATTACCTAACCCTCATACAGACCCAGTGATATTCCTTACCTAACCCCCACACAGATCCAGTGACATCCCTTACCTCTAAGTCTCTCTCGTGTGGTGTATTCTCAATGATGGGGACCACCAGTCTGTCATGGTACACATAGTTCTCCTTGACACACCCCTTCTGGATTCCTTTGATCATTTCCTGATGGGTTATGACAAACTCTAACCCCGGATACAGTAGTGTTGCCATGACAGCAGCTTTGGAGTGAGTATGGATGACAGAGCCTGCATCTACATAGTTACCATAACAACAGCTACTATAGTGATGATGAACTTGACTAAGCCAGTAAGCTAGATAGAATTAATGATGTACATGTATTATAAATTTTTACGCACTCCGGTTGGGCTAAAGGATACAGCGAAGAAGGTGAGTTCAGGATATGTATATACCACCTATGTCTTCTTTTCGTAGGCGTACATGTACCCTTTTCTACTAATGTGCCTGCAAGTGTCATGAAGTTTCATGGCAATCTTTAGCAACATTTCATGGGGGGTGTATTGGTTAACACAACAGAAATGATCAGCAGAAAGAAACAGATAGGGAGGTAGGTTAAAATGCTGGAAAACGGGCGCACAGAGCTGTCCAAACAGCAGAAGAAAAACTGATGAGGATACAAAAGAAGTGAAGAAGACTGAACTCACGAAGAGCTAACGTGAAGCTACTCCTGTAATGTAGTAGCTAATCATTTCAAAACCACAGCTAACTTACAATATCTGTAGCTAGCTATAGTGTTTCTTTTAGTCTTGCACCTTTGCTCGTTTCAATGACTTCAATGGGAACCATTTCCTAGTAATTGTTCTGTTGTCTTTCATTTTTTAATCTTCTTCATCAGAAAAAAATAATAAGTGGAAGACTTATTGGCAGCATCCATTCCCTATCCACTTGTTTCTATGCCATTCCCTATCCACTCTGTTTCTATGCCATTCCCTATCCACTCTGTTTCTATGTCATTCCCTATCCACTCTGTTTCTATGCCATTCCCTATCCACTCTGTTTCTATGCCATTCCCTATCCACTCTGTTTCTATGCCATTCCCTATCCACTCTGTTTCTATGCCATTCCCTATCCACTCCACCCCCGGTTTTTCTATGTCATTCCTATCTCCCTCGGTTTCTATGCCATTCCTATCCCACTCTGTTTCATCCTTCCCTATCCCTCTGTTTCTTTCCATGCCCTATCCACTCTGTTTCTATGGTCATTTCCCTATCCACTCTGTTTTCTATTCCATTCCCTAACCACTCTGTTCTATTCATTCCCTATCCACCTCTGTTTCTAATGCATTCCCTAATCCACTCTGGTTTCGATGCCATTCCCCTAATCCACTCTGTTCTATGATGCCATTCCCTAGCCACTCTGTTTCTGTGCATTCCCTATCCACTCTGTTTCTGTCCATTCCCGATCCAACTCTGTTTCATGCATTTTCCCTATCCAACTGCTGTTTTCTATGTCTTCCCATATCCACTCGGTTTCTGTGTCATTCCCCTATCCCTCTGTTTTTTCTATGGATGCCATTCCCTATCCACTCTGTTTCTATGTCATTCCCTCCACCTGTTTCTATGATGCCTGCCTATCCACTCTGTTTCCTAGCCATTTCCCTATCCACTCTGGTTTCTATGTCCATTCCCTATCCACTCTGTTTTCTATGTCATTCCCTATCCACTCTGTTTCTATGTCTTCCCTATCCACTCTGTTTTCTATGCCATTTCCCTATCCACTCTGTTTCTAGCCATCCCTATCCTCCACTCTGTTTCTATGATGCATTCCCTATCCACTCTGTTTCTATGCCATTCCCTATCCACTCTGTTTCTATGCCATTCCCTATCCACTCTGTTTCTATGTCATTCCCTATCCACTCTGTTTCTATGCCATTCCCTATCCACTCTGTTTCTATGCCATTCCCTATCCACTCTGTTTCTATGCCATTCCCTATCCACTCTGTTTCTATGCCATTCCCTATCCACTCTGTTTCTATGCCATTCCCTATCCACTCTGTTTCTGTGCCATTCCCTATCCACTCTGTTTCTGTGCCATTCCCTATCCACTCTGTTTCTATGTCATTCCCTATCCACTCTGTTTCTATGTCATTCCCTATCCACTCTGTTTCTGTGTCATTCCCTATCCACTCTGTTTCTATGCCATTCCCTATCCACTCTGTTTCTATGTCATTCCCTATCCACTCTGTTTCTATGCCATTCCCTATCCACTCTGTTTCTATGCCATTCCCTATCCACTCTGTTTCTATGTCATTCCCTATCCACTCTGTTTCTATGTCATTCCCTATCCACTCTGTTTCTATGTCATTCCCTATCCACTCTGTTTCTATGCCATTCCCTATCCACTCTGTTTCTATGCCATTCCCTATCCACTCTGTTTCTATGCCATTCCCTATCCACTCTGTTTCTATGCCATTCCCTATCCACTCTGTTTCTGTGCCATTCCCTATCCACTCTGTTTCTATGCCATTCCCTATCAGCTCTGTTTCTGTGCCATTCCCTATCCACTCTGTTTCTATGCCATTCCCTATCCACTCTGTTTCTATGCCATTCCCTATCCACTCTGTTTCTGTGCCATTCCCTATCCACTCTGTTTCGATGCCATTCCCTACCGACTCGGTTTCTATTCATTCTCCCTATCCACTCGTTTCTCTTCCATTCCCTATCCCACTCTGTTTTCTATGGCATTCCCTATCCACTCTGTTTCTATGTTCATTTTCCCTATCCACTCTCTGGTTTCTTTATGCCATCCCTAATCCACGCTGTTTTCTTCTATGCCATTCCCTATCCACTCTGTTTCTTGTCTATGGCCATTCCCTATCCACCTGTTCTATGCCATTGCCCTATCCTCTGTGGGTTCTATGCCATTCCCTAGTCCACTCTGTTTCTGTTCCATTCCCTATCCACTCTGTTTTCTATGATGCCATTCCCATCACTCTCTGTTTGTTCTGTGCCATTCTCTATCCACTCTGTTTCTATGCCATTCCCTATCCACTCTGTTTCTATGCCATTCCCTATCCACTCTGTTTCTATGCCATTCCCTATCCACTCTGTTTCTATGCCATTCCCTATCCACTCTGTTTCTGTGCCATTCCCTATCCACTCTGTTTCTGTGCCATTCCCTATCCACTCTGTTTCTATGCCATTCCCTATCCACTCTGTTTCTATGCCATTCCCTATCCACTCTGTTTCTATGCCATTCCCTATCCACTCTGTTTCTATGCCATTCCCTATCCACTCTGTTTCTATGCCATTCCCTATCCACTCTGTTTCTGTGCCATTCCCTATCCACTCTGTTTCTGTGCCATTCCCTATCCACTCTGTTTCTGTGCCATTCCCTATCCACTCTGTTTCTGTGCCATTCCCTATCCACTCTGTTTCTGTGCCATTCCCTATCCACTCTGTTTCTATGCCATTCCCTATCCACTCTGTTTCTATGTCATTCCCTATCCGCTCTGTTTCTATGCCATTCCCTATCCACTCTGTTTCTGTGCCATTCCCTATCAGCTCTGTTTCTGTGCCATTCCCTATCCACTCTGTTTCTATGCCATTCCCTATCCACTCTGTTTCTATGCCATTCCCTATCCACTCTGTTTCTATGCCATTCCCTATCCACTCTGTTTCTATGTCATTCCCTATCCACTCTGTTTCTATGCCATTCCCTATCCACTCTGTTTCTATGCCATTCCCTATCCACTCTGTTTCTATGTCATTCCCTATCCACTCTGTTTCTATGTCATTCCCTATCCACTCTGTTTCTATGCCATTCCCTATCCACTCTGTTTCTATGTCATTCCCTATCCACTCTGTTTCTATGCCATTCCCTATCCACTCTGTTTCTATGCCATTCCCTATCCACTCTGTTTCTATGCCATTCCCTATCCACTCTGTTTCTATGCCATTCCCTATCCACTCTGTTTCTATGCCATTCACGCATGATCAGTAAATCGTGAATCCATCACTTATTGGATACCGCAGGAATATCACTCGTCCTTGTCAGTGGCATGGCACTTACAGGGGTAGCTCAGCTTTAAAAAAAAATGGGTTAGGCCAGGAAGTGGGAGTGGCCTTAAACAGGAAGTAGGCCTGTCAATGATCAAGTGAAAATCAGAGTGCATTAAATAATACAGAGAACTAGCACAATGTAATTAATCAATCATTTTGTGCTTTCATAATTAAGAATTAAAAACATGAATTTGGTCAAAAAGACCACTTGATTAAATATTACCCTTTGTGATGCTGGAATGTTTTATAGGAACCTAAATGTGGGGTTTCCAATTTCACTACACGTTCAATACTGGAAGATATCATACAATCTAGTAATACAATGCAAGTCTTTCAGTTATTCAGATTAAACGCGTCTGTACACAAAAGGCCAATTTTAACCCTCAGCGAGCATGTCAGACAGTTCTTCTGTATGATGCTTCTTTCTGTGCCAGACTAGAATGGCTCCTGGAGACACGCTACAGGACTTGGCATACCATTTATATTCACGGATTACAGTTAGTTCTAAAACATTCTTGTTAAGATTTTAGTGACAGATTAATAATAGTTACTGTTTATCTGGCTACACATCCAGTATTTGCTACTCTGATGATCCTTTACCTCTCATCTTGTAAGCTGCCATGAAGAGGGGCGTGCACTGACTCTTACGAAGATTTTTACTGCACAAACACAACACAAGCTCATACGATGTGCTGAGCATGATGAAGCCACACCTACTGAGAGGGAGGAGCTGAAATGTCGACTCCATCTAAGTCGCAAACAAACATGTCTTCTGGCTGCATCAACACAGAACAAGAAACCGAAACCAAGCACAAGTAACCCTTTACCCAACCAAGTACAGTAAAAGTCAGTGATTTGAACCCGTTGGGACCGAGAGGTGTTCGGACAACGAAATATTCAGAAAACTGAACACTATAGAAATTATAAAAACACCAATGAGGGGTCAAGCAATTCTTCATGTCTGCAAGTACTACTATTAGATTTGGTGTTCAGTTAACTGAAGTGTTTGGATAATTGAAGTTCTACTGTATTACCTGACCAGTCATATACACATTGCAATATGTGCTATGGCTAATACTGCACCAGATTATAGTTTTCAATGATTCAGTCATTCTCGGCTGAAACAACTATAATAATAGCAAATTTTTCTCATTCTAACAGCCAATATTGTTAATTAAGGGTTAAGTTTTAATTTTGGCTGTTAGAACGAGAAAAATTTGCGATTATAATTTTATTTCCAAAACCGAACAGAAAATTTTTTTTTAATTAATAAAAATATATTTTCTGGTCTAACAGGCAAAATAAATGGGTAAGTGGTGTATACCTTCTCAAAATTTACAAGTTCTGTCTGTATAAGTTAATCCAAAATATTTTATCTATTGCCAGGTAGTGTTGACATCCCTTACCTGTATCCTCTCTTTCTGAACAGCTGAAGGTGCAATATAAATTTCATTCCTACAAGCAAAAACACAACATTAGGACCAAGAAATAGTGCAGAGGCCAGCGGACTGATCCCAACACCTCATCTGTCACTCACCCGGACTTGATAGTGATACCACCGCCTGTACCTGTCACCCAGCCTAGATGATAGAACTAAACACACACACACATATATGCACACCCACACATCTTTAAACACGTGCATGCTCACACACATATAGATGCATGAATATGCACACACATGTGCCATTGTATGCAAACACACACATGTACAAACATTCACGCACACACCACCTGGATGTTGGATGCATACTTGCACGCACTATTTTGCTAAATATATTAATCTAGAAAGCCACGCCCATCATTGTCAGTCTACTATAGTCAGTCCACGTTGAGTTGGCGCGACCACAAATGTGGCAAAAGAGGAATGCACTTGACGAAACCGGAGACCAATTAAGGTCACATGACAGTAGTAGCTCAAACGCGCGAAAACGTCGACGCCCACAGTAAAAACGGGGCGGGTCCAAGGTGCGCATTATTACACCGTAAGTTTACTTGTTGAAATGAGAAAGAAGCTAAAGCAGTTTCTTCCGCGGCTGTATTCAATATATGCCCAGTTATAACTAATCACTCGTAGTTTATAGTTTGTACGAGCTTCTAGTTGTGCGCTAAAACTGGTTGAAGGTTGCGGAGGGTTATCTGGAGCTACAAAGCTTAGAGGAAAGAAGCACAGGACCGCCGCTGAATGCCTCCTCAAGTAAGTCTGATCGTTGTGTGCTTAAGCGTGTATTTAAACTCTATTCTTATTTCTTGGTGTGACGAATTTCTGAAGTACTCAACAGTAATGTGAAGAAGAATCCAGCACATCACCTACACTTTAGCAATGGCCACACACATTCCAGTATTACTTTGTCCTTCACACTGAATCATTCATATCATTTTATTCATGATTTTACTATATTTTATATCTACTTGTTAAATTTCAACTTTTTTTAAATTATACAAAAAAAAGACAATTACCATAATTTTATAATGACATATACAATATATATATTATATAATTTTATGATGACATGAAATTGTGGCAGATACAAGCAGCAGTTGAATTTGGAGGGTGGTAAATAGCATCACCATAACCATAGAGAACTGTACCTATATAGACATGAGGAGTAATGGACAGCTAAAGCATAAATAGTGACATGTAGAGTCTATGATGAATTGTATATCTTATTATCTTGGTCAACAAACAGTAAATTGGCTGAGTTTCTAAATAAATAGGCCCTATTTAAACAGGTAAGAAAATCTGAGTGGACAAGCAACCCGTGATAATGTACCTCACATTGTAGCTTGCTCTTGTTAAGTAGCCTTGAATAGCAACAAATTCCTGAGCCTAAAATGAACCAGAATGTCAAGCAGAATGGTAGAAACGAAGTCACCAAACTTACGACTGCTTTTTGTTTACAATTGTCTCTGAGGTACTGCGCACGTGTTTGGCCCAGTTTGAGCGCGTGACTAAATCCCGCCGCGTGTAGCGCGGGAAACGTGTGGTTTTATTTATTCCCATAGACTTTTCTATTGAGTTTTGAAACTGCACTTTCCCGCTGGCTCAGAAGTTTTTCAAGGGTATTTTCTGGACCGCTTCGGCACGAGCTTTCGAATGGTACAAACCCCGGAAGCGTAGCTACTTCCGTTCAAAAGTTATTAACGGTTTTTACCGCGCCAACTCAACTTGGACATACTATAGTACCGCTCTACATCTCCCTATCTCTCTTTACCAACTACACACACACACACACACCATTTCATTCCTCACATTTCATTCCTCACATTTCATTCCTCACATTTCATTCCTCCATTTCATTCCTCCATTTCATTCCTCCATTTCATTCCTCCATTTCATTCCTCCATTTCATTCCTCCATTTCATTCCTCACATTTCATTCCTCCATTTCATTCCTCACATTTCATTCCTCACATTTCATTCCTCACATTTCATTCCTCCATTTCATTCCTCACATTTCATTCCTCACATTTCATTCCTCACATTTCATTCCTCCATTTCATTCCTCACATTTCATTCCTCACATTTCATTCCTCACATTTCATTCCTCCATTTCATTCCTCACATTTCAGTCCTCACATTTCATTCCTCACATTTCATTCCTCACATTTCATTCCATTTCATTCCTCACATTTCATTCCTCCATTTCATTCCTCACATTTCATTCCTCACTTTTCATTCCTCACATTTCATTCCTCACATTTCATTCCTCACATTTCATTCCTCACATTTCATTCCTCCTTTTCCCTCTGCCTCCATTATCTCCCCGTCATAAACACACTCGGCTATATACTTCAGTTTACACCCTATATTTACCTGCCGGCAGAGTTCAGGAATCAAATGTCTTGGATGCTCCTGAGGCTACACACACACACGCGCGCACACACACGCACACACTTAACTAAAATGTTCAAGCCGCCACTGTCTCCAGCAACGAGGCAAAGTGGTACCATGCACTGCCTCGTCAACAATAGCTTGTCATGAATAGGATACTCGACATTTGGTTGGAAAGAAGTGCATAGTTACTATGCACTATTAGTACTACTGACCACTCACTTGCATGCATGCTAATGGCTAATGGATAGGCCTGAGCCAATTATGCCGGCATAATTTTGGGCATAATAGGTGTGCCAAAGCATCGAGCATAATACCAGCTTAATAGGTGGTTTTTGAGGATTTTTTTAAAATTTTGAAATGCAAAGAATTAAATAGTTGTCTAAGCTTGCATCGGTATATGAGAGAAGAGGCTCTGACACATGTGAAAGCACATGGTTACTTAGGCTCTGTGGTAGGTTGTGTCTACCAAGCAATATACTGACCCATAGTACGTACATTTTCTTTGAACATCCAAGTTCACTATCATTATGACTCTAATTAATAATTTTCCATCGTTATTGGAGTATTTGATTGGGCATAATAGGAGCCTAATAGGTAAATTTCAAAGCATAATAGGTAAATTTGACAAGCATTAGAGCAGAGCATAATAGGTGAAAAATGGAGCATAATTGGCCCAGGCCTACTAATGGAGCATCCATTAACTGATACAGTGTTAACAACTACAATAACAAGTAGCCTTGTATTAATGAAACTCTATCACAGCAGTCAGTAGTGGTCCAGAGAGGATAGCAACTCAAGTATATTATCTAAAGTCAACTGAAAGGTTTCCACATTATCCCAATGACGACGATTAAATGGTCAAATAATTTGAGGTTGAACTTCCGACACATAATCAATAACTTGATGCAACCTAGCGAGATCCTTTACCTCATCACTACAGGAGAGTCTGGTAGATTCACAGTCACATACAGTAGTTAGTCATTAGTTGCTCATAATTAGCATTCAATCAATGGAAGCATGAGGGACATAAATGTGTAGTAATTATGGTATAAATACACTCATCCTGTCCCTTTCAACATTACTGTAGTCTCTCAATCAGTAAATGATAGGAAACGTTTAATTCTTATCATTCATACCACATCTTCCAAGAAAACTAGAACCCTAAAATTAAATGTTATTTCATGAGCTGGTTCTTCTCTTACAGATTATCAAACACACTAAAGAGACTATTCAACACAATTCCATCAAGCCTAAACTGAAGGAATACTTACCAAGTTTTCGAACTCCATTGGAACAGAAATTTTAAGTACAACTGCACTGCAGTGCAATTCAGTTCTGAAAACTTCAACAGGATAAAAAAAATACAAGTGCAAGTGGGTACGAATCGTACAAAACGATCTTTTCCCACCTCCTCATTTTCTCCCTCTCTAGCTTCAGTTTGCTCACGAGTCCAACGCTACACCGTGTGGAACAGCAGTTCTGGGGATAGTCCGCTATGGGAGTGTTTGGGTTTCAAATGGTGGTAACTATGATAGTTGCTAGCTTTCTCCACAAAATAGCTCCTTTCTACTCTCTTGGTCGCTGGCTTCTGACCTTCAGATTACGTCGTTACCTTCCTCCTTCTGATAAACTCCTCCGCCCTCACGTATCAGTCACTAATCCAGTCTCAAAAAAAAAAGCTGCGTCACAAAGAGCCAAGGTCCTAGCATCTAAAACCAGCTCATCAGAAGAGAAGATGGCGGCGCTCAAAACTATCAAGACAGACACTGACTCGTTGGACCAAAGCCTTGGAGTGCCTAAATCAGCACATATTCAACTGCAAGAAAAATCCTTGAGTTGGATAGATGTGGATCGGCTTCACTATTCAGGAGAACTGGAGTTTTTGATAAATTTCACTCTGGCTGTCTGTATAACATATTTATGTACTTGGGTGTATTACTATCTAACGCCATCAGCCATTACTTCTGAATACAACCTAGCTGTCATATGGATAGTGGCAGTCATTATGCTGACTTACAAACACCTTCTTTCCCTCACTCGAGTCTATCTCAGTGAGGAATTATCTCACCAGAGATCTCTCTTCATGGTGTTTACACTTCTCTTCTTCGTGTTTGCTCTGATTGTCATGCTCATTGACGAGTCCTATCTCAGTTTTGGTTTGGTGAAGAGTCACAAAGACCTCTGCCACTCGATCTCGGTAATCTTGGGCGGTTTGTTGAAAAATCAGAACGTCAAGGTCCATCGTCTTCTGCCATTATGGTTGTATAAAGTGGTTCTCACTTTGCTAGCAACGATGTTGAGTGCCACAATGATCTTTTCTGGTTTCCGGTTTGCCGATACCCACTTTAGCACCATCCGCTACACCAAAACGCCCATGTTCAAGACACTGCTCCATGCTAATTACATTGCCCCTATGTTTTGCCTGTCTCTTTGGATACAGCCACTCACTGGGACAGTGACTGAGGATTCTGATGCTGCCACTGCAATGCTCGGGCTTCACCTCCGCCGTGATGACATCCGTGTGCTTGTGCTGGTGCTCGTGTGCTTGCTGAGGTTCGGCCTCCTCAGGACTTATCTTCAAACCCACTTAAACTCTGCTCGCTGGAAGATGGAGTCTCAGCGATCAGAACCCGGGAGAATAGCTATCTACACCTTGAGAAGGAATGTTAACAACATATTTCTCTTCTACGCAGCACTTGGGATCCAATACTTGGGGCCTTACATCATCCTCTTGGCTCTGACACTCCTTTTCAACTCATCTTCTTTAGACTGCATGAAACAGCACAGTGGGGAGAACCCAACAGGCACAGTTAACTCAGTACTGAGCAAGTCAGGATGGGGCACTGGGACCTTCCACGGCTGTTTTGCCTTCTTGTGCTGGTGGGTCTGCTTCACGAATGCTATCACTTCTGGGTTTGGATCCATCTTGAAGGAATACTTGTAACCTTTATCTGAACTATAGTATTTACCAGTTTGGCAAACTGTTCATTTACATTACTATAAGTTAGTTCTCCACACAATTCATCTATCATCTTGTGCCGTATAATTCAATCACTGGTCAACCCAACCAACCATAAATATACATTGTATTGGAATGACTAGGGACTATGGTAAAACAGCGTTTACTGTCATCAATGATTTTAAATTATTACATGTAGAGTTTGCAGTCCGTTGTTTTATAGAAACCTGCACATGATTTATTCACAGCAGATTAAGAAAATTAGTAGTTCATTTCATCTTTACTTCACAATATTTGTCACTTGTATGACACATAAGTAATCGGGTTGCCTGGATGTAAAATGTAACATGTATATGGTAAGGTGTCATCATCTGTTCAAATTGGCTAGTGAAATGGAATGATGTCAGTTATCTTAAATAAGTTTAAGAGCAACAATGTTGTCCTTCAAGTTCGGCTGTTCTGGAGAAGCAGCTGGTGGTAGAGGTGGCACAACTCTAGAAGCCTGTCTGCTCTGAGACTACAAATAAGCATAACAAACAGTACGTGACATCCGTACAAAGACATGACAAAATTAATCATTTAAATGTAGGAGGAAAATGTTTGTGTATTAAAAATAATATATGTATATGGAATCAGAATGTTTTGTTCAATAGAAACTAGTAAATGGAATTAACCTTACCTTACCATATTACTAGTGATGTGCTTAAGCACAAATGGCGAGCGAGCCTGTGCTCAAGTAGTGAAAGCAAGGTAAAACACACATTTCTAATCATTCAGTCCATTTCTGAAGTAGCCATTGTGACCATTATATACTTTAGCTAACAAATACGAAACTTCTTTCTTGCCTCATCCCCGAGTTCTCGTATCTTCTGTAGTCTCTAGTATCACTACCTGAATTACTAGTAGCTTTTGACAACTAGTATTCACAGCTACTAAAATTCGGCAAATTACGTCTGGTAAAGGGGTTTCATAGTAACCATTCACCAATATATTTTTGTGACTTGAAAAAACAAGAAGTTCTAAAAATTATTGCACAGTTTTGAGCCTAATGGTAAGACCAAGTGCATCCCATGACATTTACTACCTGATACAAAGGCGTAAACATATGGGAATGGATAGACCACAAAGTAAACACAAAAATGTGATGGTCAAAGTACAAAATGATGTATGTCCACACACACACACATATAAACTGGTGGTTATGCTTCAGCACAAATGATGAGTGAACTAGCCCAGCTTAAGTGTTAACTAACTACGAGTTACCAGCCCTTGGCTTAATTTAGAAATTGAAGTGTTCCAACTTGACCTACCCACTCAATGACAATAATAGCTGTTTGGTCCACTGAACTGTTTTTAAGTGAACTAAAGTTCAGGCATTAGGTCTACTCCAAGACTAACTTCTTTTCAAGGCCGCAACTCATCTGAATGGTCGACGGGTTCATTATCAAGATGCTTTACCAACTTGCGTAATTAGTGGCACGGGCGAAAAAGGGATCACACGTACCATAAATAAACAAAAAATAAATAAACACCACGGAATCTCGATTGCGCAACCCCTGTAAATGTCTCACTCACTTCGTTCATTTGCCAAATTACTTTCATCTTCATCATATCCTACTAGTGATGTGCTTGAGCACAAAGGGCGAGTGAGCCTGTGCAAGAAAACACTTCAAAAGCATCTATCAGTCCATTTCTAAAAGTATAAGTACGTAGCCATAGTGACCATCAACAAATACAGAACTAATTCTTACCTCAATTCCCTGAGTACTGGTATTTTCTGTAGTCTCTGAATGACCAGTAGCTTTTTGACAACTAACACTCACAGCTACTAAGAAAGGCAGAGTTGTTGTTTTTTTTATTAAAGTCTGCTAAAGGGTCTCAATACCCATAGTAACCATTCGCCATAACATTTTGTGACTTAAAAAACCAAGAAGTTCAAAGAATTACTGCACAGTGTTGAGTCTAACAGTAAGTTTTAAGACATAAGTGCATCTTGTGTCATTCAGAAACAACCTAATACAATGGGGTAAACAATGTCCTTGAATGATACGGGATCGCTTAACTGAAAGATTTCGTTTAGTGGAGGTATTGGAAGGGGTAGACCACGAAGCAAACACAAAAACGTGAGGATCAAAGTACAAAATGACATACGTACGTCCACACACATATAAACTAGTTGTGTGCTTGAGCACAAATGGCGAGCGAGCCTGCCTTGTTAGGTTGCATAAAACATTGTTATAAGATTATGATGATAAAATGGTTTTTCTATATATACCAGTTGACCATTAATTACAGCAAATAAAAACAGAACTACTTTCTTTACCTTAATTTCCTGAGTAGTGACAAGTCTGTAGTATCAAATTTAAGCCGTTCCAACTATTCTTGTAATTTTAGCTAACAAATATGGAATTATACTTAGCCCCCCTCCCCCCCCCCCGAGTAGTGTGTAGTTTGGTAGAAGCCGCGTTCTGACTACCAGTGGCTCTTCACAACCATCAAGCCAAGCGGCACTTAGCAGCTTCAAAAAATGGCGAGTGTTTGAATTTACATTTGGTAAAGGATCTTCAATGTCATAGTAACCAGTCGCAGCAACTTTTGCGACTTGAAAAACAAGCCTTTTGCAGGAATTCTCTCACAATTTTGAGCCTAAGTGTTTAAAGTAAGACTTGCTTAATGTTGTAGTATCAGAAGAAACTGGGGTCAAACCTAAAAAGCCGTGTTTTTAAAAGAGGGAAAAAAAAAAAAGAAAAAAAAAGAACCCGCGTGTGCGTTTAAGGGGCATACATACGTACCATCTATGCATACATAACATATACCCAATCTTGCATTATCCTAATACTGTCTCGCTCGGTCGCCAACAAACAAATATCCCAAAATTTCAATTGTGTCACCCTGAGACTGATAGTGTCTCGCTCACTTCGCTAGCTTGTCAATAACTCACAGAAGTGGTCTTAGATCTGTTCAGGGGAACACGAGCTCTAGACCTCCCTGTATCGCCACTACTACCATGGGTGGGCGGAGTAGCAGGCGGAGACTGGAACGTAACGGACCTAGGGTATCCATGTGATGACCGAGGAACCCCACCCCTCATGCTGCCGGATGTGGGCGTGCCCTCAGCATGTTGTCCCAGGTGAAGGAAGGATGATGCAGACTGGTGCTGAAGGAGAGCGGAGCCGTGCGAGAGGCGAGAGGTGGAGGAAGTGTTAGAGGATTGCTGGATACGTACAGCCGGAGACGTGGCGTGAATTGAGTGGGAATATGCGTGGGCAGTGGACGTGTTGGGAGGAGTCAGCAGTGTGGCCGCTGGGAACGGGACAGCAGCAGGCTTGGTCTCCTGATCTTGTAGCTGTGTGAGTATGTATGTGTGTGTGTATGTATGTGTGTGTGTATGTATGTATGTATGTATGTGTGTATGACGGCAGCGGAATTACAAGTACAAGTATGTATGTAGCTATGTATGTATATATGTATGTATGTATTCCTAGTATGAGTGACCTCTGACCTGCTGTAGTAGGTCCTCCACGTGATGGAAGGCATCCAGTTTGAGGCTCCTCTCGTGTACCAGCTGTTGTCTCATACCTCTCAGCGTCCTCACAGCTCTCTGTCTCTCTGACTCACTGTACAGTCTGAACCTATCTCTGTCATCTGTCATAGCAACACACACACACACACACACACACATTCAACGCTATCCACAAGACTGGGAAGACTCTCAATACCACCTTGTACATTAACAAAGGGTTGCTAATATGGTTCTTAAACTAATAATACATCATTTATATCCTAACATATGGAAATGATGATTTAGAGCTGACAACTGAATATACATATACTATGTGTTGTGATTGTAACAACAAGTGAACTCTAAATGGACGCTAAATGGACGCTAAATGGACGCTAAATGGACGCTAAATGGACGCTAAATGGACGCTACAAATGAATATATTTTACCCACAGTTGATTTGAGAGCAAAACAGAATCAGGTGTTGACATTGGACCAGCCTAATGAAGTGGGTGCAAGCAATTAGGACTGAGTTCTGTCACTGCACCAAGTCAGCTTTCAGTAAAATAGTTTCAATTATACTTGAGTCCAAAAAATTGTCTACTAATCATGTTGCAGTTGTAGATGGTAATATTTAAAGCTTCATAATACTTAGTGCTTGCTGGCATAGACACAGCACGACTATAGTTCAGATGTGGAGTAGTGACTGTTAGTGCTTGCTGGCATAGACATAGCATGACTGTAGTTCAGATGTGGAGTAGTGACTGTTAGTGCTTGCTGGCATAGACACAGCATGACTATAGTTCAGATGTGGAGTAGTGACTGTTAGTGCTTGCTGGCATAGACACAGCATGACTATAGTTCAGATGTGGAGTAGTGACTGTTAGTGCTTGCTGGCATAGACACAGCATGACTGTAGTTCAGATGTGGAGTAGTGACTGTTAGTGCTTGCTGGCATAGACACAGCATGACTATAGTTCAGATGTGGAGTAGTGACTGTTAGTGCTTGCTGGCATAGACACAGCATGACTGTAGTTCAGATGTGGACTAGTGACTGTTAGTGCTTGCTGGCATAGACACTGCATGACTGTAGTTCAGATGTGACTAGTGACTGTTAGTACTTGCTGGCATAGACACAGCATGACTGTAGTCAGATGTGGACTAGTGACTGTTAGTGCTTGCTGGCATAGACACAGCATGACTGTAGTTCAGATGTGGACTAGTGACTGTTAGTGCTTGCTGGCATCGACAAGCATGACTGTAGTTCAGATGTGGAGTAGTGACTGTTAGTGCTTGCTGGCATAGACACAGCATGACCATAGTTCAGATGTGGACTAGTGACTGTTAGTGCTTGCTGGCATAGACACAGCATGACCATAGTTCAGATGTGGACTAGTGACTGTTAGTGCTTGCTGGCATAGACACAGCACGACTATAGTTCAGATGTGGACTAGTGACTGTTAGTGCTTGCTGGCATAGACACAGCATGACTATAGTTCAGATGTGGAGTAGTGACTGTTAGTGCTTGCTGGCATAGACACAGCATGACTGTAGTTCAGATGTGGACTAGTGACTGTTAGTGCTTGCTGGCATAGACACAGCATAACCATGTTCAGATGTGGACTCGTGACTGTTAGTGCTTGCTGGGCATAGACACAAGCATGACTATGTCAGATGGTGTACTAGTGACTGTTATTGCTTGCTTGCATAGACCAGCTGCTATAGTTCATATGTGGGACTAGTGACTGTTAGTGCTTGCTGGCATAGACCACAGCATGACTGTAGTCAGGATGTGGACTAGTGCACTGTTATTGCTTCTGCATAGACAACAGCATGACATAGTTTCCATGTGGACTGTGAATGTTAGTGATTGCTGCATAGACCCAGCATGGACTATAGTTCGATGTTGGACTATGACTGTTGTGCTTGCTGGCATAGACACAGCATTAACTATAGTTCAGATGTGGACTATGACTGTTAGTGCTTGCTGGCATAGACACAGCAATGACTATGTTTGATTGGAGTAGTGACTGTTAGTGCTTTGCTGGCATAGACAAACAGCAGACTATAGTTCAGATGTGGGTATGACTGTTGTAACTACTCTGGCGAGACACACAGCATGACTTAAGTTCAAGTGGAGAGTGACTGTTAGTACTTGCTGGCATAGACGCAGCATACTATAATTCAGATGTGGAGTAGTGACTGTTAGTACTTGCTGGCATAGACACAGCATGACTATAGTTCAGATGTGGAGTAGTGACTGTTAGTACTTGCTGGCATAGACACAGCATGACTATAGTTCAGATGTGAACTAGTGACTGTTAGTGCTTGCTGGCATAGACACAGCATGACTGTAGTTCAGATGTGGAGTAGTGACTGTTAGTACTTGCTGGCATAGACACAGCATGACTATAGTTCAGATGTGGAGTAGTGACTGTTAGTACTTGCTGGCATAGACACAGCATGACTATAGTTCAGATGTGAACTAGTGACTGTTAGTGCTTGCTGGCATAGACACAGCATGACTATAGTTCAGATGTGGACTAGTGACTGTTAGTGCTTGCTGGCATAGACACAGCATGACTATAGTTCAGATGTGGACTAGTGACTGTTAGTGCTTGCTGGCATAGACACAGCATGACCATAGTTCAGATGTGGACTAGTGACTGTTAGTGCTTGCTGGCATAGACACAGCATGACTATAGTTCAGATGTGGAGTAGTGACTGTTAGTGCTTGCTGGCATAGACACAGCATGACTATAGTTCAGATGTGGACTAGTGACTGTTAGTGCTTGCTGGCATAGACACAGCATGACTGTAGTTCAGATGTGGAGTAGTGACTGTTAGTGCTTGCTGGCATAGACACAGCATGACTGTAGTTCAGATGTGGACTAGTGACTGTTAGTGCTTGCTGGCATAGACACAGCATGACCATAGTTCAGATGTGGAGTAGTGACTGTTAGTGCTTGCTGGCATAGACACAGCATGACTGTAGTTCAGATGTGGAGTAGTGACTGTTAGTGCTTGCTGGCATAGACACTGCATGACTGTAGTTCAGATGTGGACTAGTGACTGTTAGTGCTTGCTGGCATAGACACAGCATGACTGTAGTTTAGATGTGGACTAGTGACTGTTAGTGCTTGCTCACCTTCATAATGTCTTAACATCTTCTCTCTCTCCTCCAATTCGTGTTTCTAATTAGAAAATCAAACATCAAAACATCAATTCATATTGGAGGATGAATCTCAGCCAGAGAGAAATGGGAAACTGCACATCCTATTGAGGCCTGTATATTCTACCAGCAATAACTCCCTAACATTGTATCATTACCCACCCACTCTCAGCCATGCCCATCCCATCCCTTACCATTTGGTCTAGTCTGACGGCATACGATCGCTCTGTCTTACTGAGGAACTGTTCCTGATTACGAGACGCAGACTTGCTCGCACTGCTACGCTTCAGCCTCTACACACGCACACACACACATACACGCATCATTAAACAACAACCTCATTCCTCCAGTGTGTGCCTCCACTAACCTCATCCTTCAGGTTTCGCTTGGTCATTTCACACTCTCTCTCCACTTTGTCTAGATGCTGTAAACATAGCAAGTTCCAAAAATGGCCGATATGAACACTTTTCCCATGCCCTCCCCTCCCCCTCCCCTCCCACACCTCTCACCTTCATCCCCCTTCCAAACACACACACACACACACACACAATAAGAAATATTTTTACATTATTTATTATTTACACACACAGACACACAAAAGAATGAGAGTTGCTATTATATAATACACCAGAAGACTGTCTGAATGCTTATAGCGTGGTGTGTTTCAATACAAATAACATCAGTAGTTACCAAGAGTTAGTAAATTCAAACTTTAGCAGTGGCTATTACTTAAAAAACTGATTGTTTCATGCTTGAAATAATTTTGATTCAAAACTATCAATTTTTATAATTTTGGGTCACACGCACAAATATATACCTACTGTATATGGACAATTAAACTAGCCTGACCACTTGAACTGGTGAACTAACAAACGCGGAGAACATTGCCTCGAGAGTCATCATTCATACTAACCTTTTGCATGACTAAGATTTGTTGTTTGAGAGAATTGGCCTCGTCTTCCACATCCATCTTGAGAGAGAGGTAATCCTTGTGGGCGTGGTCTAACTTTGCCTGCATGGATAGCATCTGTGCAAACACACATACGTACATAATCTTAACACTTGTTGCTGCATACATTTCAACATATGTACCTGAGTGTTATGAGCCACGCCCGCCTTATGCCTGTTCCAATTGTACATGGTCCGCATTCGTGTGATCTACACAAACACATGCACAAACACAAACTCTGTGAATGCAAAAACATACACACATATGCACTTGTGTTGACACACCAACACACACATACACACACACACACACACACACAAGGCTCACTGTCTTCATGAGTTTTGCATTGGATTCCTGCATTGCTCTCACTCCATCTCCCTCCGTCCCTTCTCCGTCCTTCACAGTTGTTGACCCCTCCCCCTTCACACCCAGCCGGTCCTTCATCTTGGAGATGTTCGTAGCCGCCAGTTGCTTCACTTCCGCTAGACTCTGAGTCATGTCACTGTACAAGTCTCCCCTACAGGCATAATCATAATCATCATCATCATCATCACAGCCACGCTTGATGACATCACTATTGAAAATTCTCTTAATTGATTGTAAATTATAATTCAGCGAAGCGAGCGGAGCTGACTTATTAATGAGTCCGCGATATATATATATATTTTTTTTTGTTATTTTTTTTGTTAGGTCTAGGATTTGTTTTTGTTCTTGCGTGGGCGTACGTGTGCACATTTTCTCCTACGCGCTTGCGCGGGCCGGGTAACCTTCTTAGCAACATTTTGTTTTGTTTACCCGCCGTACAAAGTAGCGATGCCCAGTGAAACAAATTCTGCGAAAGAGAGACAAAACGTTAGAAACGCTCTGTCAAGAGCTTTGAGGGCGTTAGAAACTCCAGAAGAAAAATTAGTAAGGAGAGAGATAAGAAATGAAAAAGACAGGGCAAGGAGGAGGAGAGCTAAAACGAAACAGAAACAGGTAGCAAAGTAAAGTATCTTTCTTTTTGAAAAGCCATTAAATGTTCCTAATTTATTTATTAGGGATTACGGTACCAGGAGCCTTCATCATAGAAAAAAGCTACCACTATTGTTTTCTCACTTTGACAGTATTTTGTAGCCACACCAAGCATGCATGGAATAGCTGCAATTACAGGGAACAGGCATCGCTCGCTTCGCTATCTTGTGTACATGTAGGTGTTTTTTTGTTTTTTTTTGTTTTGTTTTTAGTAGTACCAGCAGGATCACAATACAATGAGGTAAATTACACTCACAATAAGAAATAAGTTACTAACACACTATTTCAAGTGTTAGTACCTCTTACCTGTAATCCTCGAACTTTTGCTTGATGGCGACTGTAGCAGAGAACAACTGGTCGACTAAGACGCTGTACTCCGCCAACACCTCCTTCCTCAGTCCCTGGAGCTTGTCTCCATAGCATTGCTGTAGGCGAGCCAGCTTGGTCCTCAGAGCTGTGACCTCCATGACTAGCCCCTGTGTGTGGTGGCCCATGAACACTAGCCCCTCCTCCCTCGTCTGGACTGCCAATCTCTCTGCAACATCTTTATAATGCTCTATATCCTAAGAGAACAAATGGAAGGAAACCATCAACCATTACATCATAATACTATCTGATCCACTTACGAACTTGTAGAAAGAGAAACTAAACACAACATGTACACACACATGCATATACACAACCAAAAACACACATGCGCACACACACGCACGTACACACACACACACACACACACCTGGTTCTTGAGGTAGAGTTGGTTATACTGACTTCGTAGCAGAGACTCATAGTGTGAGGCATACACACACACACACACACACACACACACACACACACACACACACACACACACACACACACACACAACAGGACAGTCTGGTAACACGTGTCCTCTGACGTGACATCCTCATAACTTGGACTTACAACTGGTAGCATTCCTTCTCTCTGGCCAGCACTGCACTAGACAGAGAAGCCAAGCACTCGTTCAGATCCTCCATGGAGATGGAGAACACTTCCTCCCTGGCCATGTCTACCTTACTGTCTGTCTCCCCCACAGTGACCTGCTTGACCTCCAGTAACGACACGAAGTCTTGCATCACATGACTCCGACCTAGTCCAGTCAACTCCTTGAAGTTCACCTGCAGTTCAGAGTTTTTGCACGGCTAGAAGGTGCCAGGGTGTGAAATTACTATCTCTATCATATTCTGGGTGGGCGAGTTTACACATGACCTCTAGAAACCTAAACAACGTACAGTACTCCACCTACTGCTGCTTGCCATGCTAACGAGTCATGCCCCCGTCATTATCCCGTCATTATCCACTCGGCTTCTTGACTTGCAGTAAAGCCTACTCAACGTTGACTGATCATTAAGACTGGCTCAACACACAGTACACCAAACTACAAAGGAAAACTTAATAAAAAAATTAATATCCTCATCAAGCATCTTTCATAGGTGTGTTCTGTTAAAAAAATTTTTTTTTAGAAATGCAAAGACACAAAGTGATGGCTGGTACAACAGAAAAAATTGTCCTGAACTCTGAACTCTGTGTGATTATTTCATTAGTCCTGAACTCTGAGTGATTATTTCATTAGTCCTGAACTCTGAACTCTGAGTGATTATTTCATTAGTCCTGAACTCTGAACTCTGTGTGGTTATTTCATTGACCAATTATACAGAGGTGGCATGTTAATTTGCAACTATCACACAAGGACACACCCCTATATGAGAAGACCACACCCTTGTCCACACCCACAACAAGATAAGACAACACTCACGCTGTTCTTCCAGAGGTCTAGTGGTAGAGTAGCTTCATCTCTCTCCTTCTCGTTGAGTGCCAAGTGACTGAGCTTAGAGAGATGCTTGTTGGTCTCCACTAGCAACTGTTGCTCCAACACCTCCAGAAGACGCCCAACCTGGGTGAAAGGAGGGAGGGGTGAGGTGACAACAGGAGGAAGGGAAACTGAAGAGTGCTTATAGTTTAATCAACAACAACAACAACAACAACAACGAGGTAGGAAGATATGGGCAGACAGAAGGACTGAGGTACAAAGGTTGAAGGCATCAACTTCTGCCATGATGATATGTGTTGTATGATAGACACTAACCAATCCTCCACAGTAACCATAGCAACTACTAGACTGGCAATCTATTCTATGTGCTATAGCAAGTGACAGGGTTTGCTGGCTGTGATGCTTATTATCTTGATTGTTTCCATGGCAACACTCTAGTTTACCAGAATCTACCAGCATAAGATAAAGAGCAGAGTTGTAAATGCTTACTAGAAAACCACCAACTACAATAACTTTTAATTCTTGTAACTACCAGCCACACTGAGTGAACAATATGCCAGAAATTCATTCTCAACAACTCTTCTATATGGCGCTCTCCCCCCCCCCCCCCCCCCCCCCCCCCATCCCAGGCCCACTCCCCCCTCCCCCTTAGGTTAACCACCACACTTTTCCTCCAATCTGATTAACAGCCAGCCACACATGGTGCACTCTGTTGTGTTAAGCCCATGAGGCTGTTAGTTTATGAAGAGTCTTAAGTATAACTTCATAAGCACAAGAGGACACTCAAGGGTATCAGAGCTGCACCACTCACTCACTCACTCTCTCTCTCACTTCTCACTCACTCAGTACATAGGCACAGCCTGACTCTAATTGGTATTTGATTATATCATCCAGAATAACTATAGACATGTGAAGATGGTGGTCACACATGGGCACATCTGTTCATCACTGACCTTACCCCCTTACCAATGGAACAAATGTGGCTGATGTCACACAATTCACTAATAAATGTACACACTACACACTAATCACTAGAAATGGTTTAGACTACATGCGTGTGTAGTATTGGCTCATGCCCAGCATGGGAGACATGACTGCCATTTGCCATCTGTAGAGAATCATGTCAAATAAACCACACGTATGTTATGCAACAATTCCTAGCCTGCACCCTCTCTCACACTGCCACACCCTTCAGTACCTGGATCTCACGGAGTCTCTGCTCGTTGAGAGTTTCGGTGGCTGGTTCAGATACTTCAATGCCTCCCCAACCTCCTCCGCCCGATACCTCTGTGTTGCTCTCGGTAATTAGTGTCACTTCAGACCCGCATTCCACTCCCTCCTGTAACACAGTCACACACATACACACACACATCTATGAATACACACCACCATTAGCTGAATCCATACCAAGAATACCACGGCACTATATTTTGTATTGTCCTTTTAATTTAACACTTTAATTCTCTGTGGTTTGCATTAAGTCTATAACTTACTCCATTACTATGTAAGAACAATAAAATAAGAATAACAAAATGTTTAATTAGTTTTAACAGCAAATGTATGTTTAATTAAAACTTAATTGAAGATAATATATTGGCTGTTAGCACTGAGAAAACTTGTCATTATAATAAATATTTCAGCTGAGAATAACTGAATCATGGCTCACTTAATAACATGCACACACACACACACACACACGTACGAACATGTACACATATACCACATGTAAACAAACCTCATCCACCTTCTTGTTGACTTCCTTATTCATCTTTCTGGTCAGAGATTTGCGAGCCCATAGTAGCACGCGGTCCTTGTAAGCATCCTCCATGTCGCGGTATTCCTTATTGGTGCCCACCACGTGGGTGTCGAGTAACTTGAGCCACCACTCATACTTCAACTGCTCTAGTTGAGAACTCAACACCAAGAAGTTCTCTACCAGCTTGCCCCCTAGGAAGGATACAGAGCTGATAAAAGATGGTTGGGTACTTGCATATGTATGCACAAAGCTGCTATCTATCGGTCACTTAATTAACCCAAAGGATAACCGGTGGGAACAAACACACAAACTTACACTTTTTTACCATAGTTCACCATATCCATAATAATATGATTCAAATTGCGGAAGTTCCATCCTTAGCTACTACTTATACGCAATTACAAACAAGTTTTACATAAAGTTGATTAACCACAAAACACTCACTACTACCATGTAACAGTATTAAAATTTCTGTTTCGGACAGTAAACAAGTTCTAATGATGCAAAGTTTCCAATAAGCTTGCATGTCACGCCTACTTACCAATCATACGGTTAGACTAGCATACATGCCCATGGAGTTATTGACTTCAAAGACATTACAACATTTTATCATTTACAACAAATTATTCTCTTTTTTCTCGACGTCATAATGTCCACTACGTCCTCTTAGCCCCACCCACATCCACAACTCATTCCAACCCGACCACTCGCACCTTCCATCGGGGGTAATTCCACTCTGAATATCGGCAGCGAGGGAATGCAGTTGGGAGGAATGGGGGACGAGTTGGAACCTCTGGAAGATTGCGGCCGACTGAAGGAGCTCTGACTGCCTGACGTAGGACGACTGCTAGGATGGAACTGCATTGAGTGGGAGGTGTGGCTTAGAAGTTGGTGGGCGTGGCTGGAAGTCTGATGAGCATGTGCAATAGTGCTCAGAAGCTATGGAATAGATACAGTGTGGATTATGTACAATTAGGTACTGATTCCTCAGATTCTTGGATGGCTCTGACAGGAATGAATTGTACTTGGTCACACTATCCGTCACACTAATACATTACAGTATTAAATAGATGACATGTATTAATACATAGTTGACCCCTGAAGAGGACTTGCAAGAAGTTCAAAGGTTGGGAAAATTTTAATTAACAATAATATAGGCTGTTGTTGAAGCCGCTGCATGAAAACTAACTTATGATCATAAATACTAATTTACATTCTATTTCTGTCTCTCACACTAATTACTGTTAGAATTACTCTCTTGTACTGATTGCTTTCTCTTCCTTGTTCAGTTGTTGGTTCTCTCTCTAAAACTGTGATTTGGACTTTTCTCTCTCTATTATTTTTGGTATCATCTCTCATTTTGGAAGGTTACTACCTCTACTAGTTCATTTTGTGCTCACCGACTGCCTTTGATGTTGTTCTTGTAATTTACTATTAATAATATTTATTCGTAAATTGTATACACTTGAACAAATTCTGAAGGCGAGTCAAACGGCTGGAATTTACAACCCAGTCAAAATTAGCTTTCATCTGTTTATTTAGCCATCGGTTGGGTCAAGTCAGTGGTCTAATTCAGCTGAGAACGAGAAAATTTGCTATTATTATTAAATACATACCAGCCTTTACTTCAGTTAATTTCATGTGGCACACCAACTGTGTTTTATGAGTATTATCAGGGAATTGGAGATTATGATGATTACATTAGGAGTAACCCGTATGAGGCCCCGCCCCCTTCAATACCACGACAACAACCACACCAATGCTTCTTAAAGCGGATGATTCATTTCAAAATGTATTATCATTGGAATAGATTAATATGGTGCCAAATAAATACTCCATGACATATGCAACAAAAATCAAATGATAAGCAAGTTTGTCTGCCAGTGAAGGAAGGGAAAATTCTACACACAAAAAAAAATACATTCCATGTGCAAAATTATCTGAATGCCTTACAGTGAAAAAGTGACAAATTGTTCAGTACACATAGATGCAATGTTCAGCATTGACCTTACGAGAAGTGTAAACAAATCCGTCGCTATCGAAACATAATCCTAGAGGATGGCCCATCACAGGAATCCGGTGAATGCGCTTGGCGGAATGGATATCGAAGATGGCAATGCACCCCACATCATAATCAGTGACATACAACTTGTCCCCTTGTACAGCCACTGCTTTAGGATTGTGGAGGTCTGTATTATTTCTGCGGTCCCCTCGGATTTCTCCAAGGAAGTTCCCATCCAGAGCACAGGAGAGAACACTTTTGTGGCCGCTGTCGGCTATAAACATTCTCCCAGCTTCATCAAACGCCACATCTTCGGGTGAGCGTACCTTAATAGGTTCCTGTTTTTGCCGGTACAAGTGGGAGATAACTCTTACTCTGTTGAGGCTCAGGTCGCACACCACCACCCGAGCATTACCAGTGTCACACACAAACACTGAATTGTTGAAAACTCCCAATCCTGATGGTGACCTGTATTCCACTGGCTTGTCACCTCCATAGGAAGCCACGATCTTCCATCCGTCTGGGCTGTACTTCTGTACCACATGGTCTCCAGTAATATACACATGGCTGTCCGGGCCTACGGCGATCCCGCGAACTTTCCGGTTGCACTTGATAGGGACCAACTCCTCGGCAGTGTGTCTGTTCAGAAGACAAAACTCGCCTCGTTCAGGGACAGTGCAATAGATGAAGTCATCTCGTATGGTAAGGCTATAAATTCCTTTAGGGAAGGGCATTTTCCTTATCAACTTAATTAGTTGTTTGTGGGAGGTGTTAATATGCACATCCTTCGAGCACTTCTCTTTGCCGTCAGCACTGAGGGTAATACGATGCCTACCTCTAGCCTTTGGTGCGTACTGGATCTTACAAGTAAACTTCTTCGTGACTTGGATAGAAGGAGGGGGCTCAACCCGCAAATTGGTCGTAGTACCGTCTTCAAGCGACTTCAACACTGCCTCCAAGTGGATGGCTTGATCGGTGGTAGTTTCATCAACTTCAACATCAAACTTGATGGAGCATGGGCGGTTAACAACTGTGCTGTCATGGGAATCTAAATCCGGGGATGAAACAGAAAGAGTTTTCATTCCTAGCGGCTGTTCTCGAGAGAGTAGTGAAGCAGGAAGGCTGGAGGAATTGACGTCATCTTCTTCAATAGAATCTAAAGTCATGAAAGCGGGATTGCTACTGGTGCTGGATGAGTTTAACTCCTCCTGTCTCCTCTGCTCTCTCATCTCAAACATTCTCTTAGCCTTCTCTTTGTCCACATCCCCAGCACTGTGGCATCTCGGCAACTGAAGATCTCTAACTTGTTTCTCTAATTCTGCAATCTTGCGTTTTAATTCCTTAGGGTCTTCGTTGCTCCCTTCATTCAAGTTGCTTGAATCCCTGGGGAAATGATATCCATGGTGACCACTCCCATTGGATCCCTCTCTCCCACAGCCTTCAGTCGATCTCGGGTCAATCTGCGTACGGAACTGTTCCAAAGTTGTGCACAGAGACAAGGAAGGAGGTCTTACACTGGCCTCATCTGAAAGACAACACACAGCCAAGTCTTTCAAAGCATGGGTTCCCATCTCCGTCAAATGCAGCTGTCTCCGCTCGACTTCAGGCACAATCATCTGACCCACTCCACTGGCCAACGGTTTCGAGCGATTACCGGGGTTGGGATATTTCCGTGTAACGATCTGTACTATTAATACGCCAAAGGAGAAAGAATCAATTTCGTAAGTGTGAGCTTTGTCCGGTTCGTTAATGACTTCTGGCGGCATGTACGCCTCCGTCCCGGGGCATTTAGTGAGGCTACCCATACAATTAGTGAACATTTTTGCCATCCCAAAATCTCCAACTTTGGCCCTTGCATCTCCAATAAGCAAGACGTTGTTGCTCGACAGGTCTCGATGAATGATTTGGTTAGAGTGGAGGTACGACAGCGCCATGGCAACATCATGACAGATCTTCAGCTGTATACGGTAGGATATGGGCACTAGTGCACGTTTTAAATAATCAGTAAGATTTTCGTCCATGAATTCCATCAGAAGAACCAGGGAACCATCTAGTTCCGTGAAAGAACCGAGGTATTGAACAATATTGGGATGGCGTAGAGAACTCATCCATTCCCGCTCGCTAGCGAACCGACTGAACGGAGACTTGGGGTTGTCGAGATGGTCTTTTAAGATGGGATGGAGCACCTTGGCCGCACAGAGCAGCACCTCATCACATCTGGCTAAATATACAGCACCGTACGATCCATTTCCCAGCTTCTCGTTCCGCAGCACTTGAAATTGCTGTAGCTTACGTGTCGGGAGACTTTCTAAAGGAGAACCATGAGGGAAAGATCCAGTCGTGTCAGACACGAATGAGTCATAGCGATCAGAGGAATTGAACTGACCATGAGTGCCTGAATAACTGGACGGATAACTACTACTCAAATCTGTAGCTTTACGGTCCCGCCGAGGAAGACTAGGAAGACCATTGCCACTGTCATGCAGAGACTTCTCATTAGGTCTTGTCCCCCAACTGCTGTTACTGCTATATTTTGAACCAGCGCTTGCCACTCTCATTCTACCACTGCTAGACCTTGCTCCACTCTCGTCTAATGGCCGTCTGCCATCTGCAGGCCTTGAACCACCATCATGCCTCCCTCCCTCACCATGTCTTAGTCTACTATCGTATCTATGTCCAGCATCATACCTAGATGTACCGTCACTTGACATGGTCAATCCACTGGCATTAGGCCCCACTTCTTTTCGGACATAATCCCTGCCTGACCCCAAGCCTTGTGATCCTACGTCGTGAGAGGAGAGCCCATGATTAAGCGATACTTGGTCTGGTCTCCCGCTAGCATTGGTTACGGAGTGCCCCGAAGATCTAGAGTGAGGCTGCTGCGGTCTAGAGTGAGGCTCCGGTCTAGAGTGAGACTCCGGTCTAGAGTGAGACTCCGCTCTAGAGTGAGACTCCGCTCTAGAGTGAGACTCCGCTCTAGAGTGAGACTCCGCTCTAGAGTGAGACTCCGGAGCTGGGTAATGGGAATATTGACTAACAGTGGCCACAGCTTCTCCCCGGTAATTTTGAGCGGAAGTTGCATTTCCAGACCTATCCCAGGTATTCATTGCACGAGGAGTATCTTGATATATGCCACTCCCAGCTTGCATTCTTTCACCACTTAACACCCCCACAGCACCACCAGAACTGGAAGATAATCTATCACTGGAAGCAGTAGATATTCCACGATAAGCACTAGGTCCAGAGTTAGGTATAATCCCAGAATTTTCTCTGTAATTACCACTGGCATTAGAAGGGAGACTTTCAACTGGTTTTAAACAATCCGACATCGAATCAAAACTAGGCATTTTACTATCTTCAGTATTGTTTCTAAGAGCTAGGCCGCTGGTGTAGTTGTATTCATAGTTCCTAGTTCCCACCCTGCTGTCGAGTGGATCTTGGCTGTTTATAGTCTCCATACTAGACATGCTGTCCGGAGCAGAGGGCGCCGCCATTGCTCTCCTGCTGCTATCCCCGGTCCAGCCATAACTTTTACCATCCCCGCCGTAAGAACTCATAGCTTGAGAATCTGCACAGGAGAAAAACTAACAACTCTTTCAAAGCTTAGCTCTCCAACCTCGCTTACCGTTATCATTTCTTTAGCTAGCAGAGAAGCTGGAGAACCGAACGAGTAGGACGACAGACTGCGCGCGGTGAGGATAGAAGTGTGTGAGAGCCAATGCTTTTTGGGTGGGCGGGCGGGCGGGGCGGGGGCGACAAGTCGAACTCTACACTTTCCCCCGACCCCGGATTACGTAGCATGCACCCGAAAGGAGCCATCCCGCAGTTCTTATCAAAGAATTCTTCTGATTGGTCCCCTAGCCCTAGCCCTAGCCCTCGCGCGGCGCTATAATTGGTCACGCGCGGCGCTATAATTGGTCACATGATTTGATTAACCAATGAAATGAGTTTTTTGATAAGAACTGCGGGACTGTAGCCCGAAAGAGCAACAACGATACAGCCATTTTGTTTCTCGTTGTTGCAAGTTAAGACTGATCGTGCTTTTAAATAAAAATTCTAGTTTCTTGCGCAGTAAACTACTGGCAAAGTGATGATAGACTACAACAGATTGCTTCTACATTAGGTATAAGTGAGTGAGGCCTCACTGTCAACCACCTAACCGAAAAAACATCTACATTGGTGGTAATCAACTCTACAGCCATTTTCATTGCCTTGTTAATAAAGCAAGCACACACTATACATGAAGGTACCTCTACAGATTAGCTGTAATACACATTAAAAATTCTAAGTTGTTCCATGGCACCCCTCCTCTCTCCCAGCTCCTCCCCTTTCAAACATTTTTAGTATTCCATTCCATTCCAAGTGCATGTGGCCAAACACCTTCTCCATTCCCATTCACAGTACTTGTCACCCTATTCACACTTGGTCCTCGTGGTGTAAGATATCTTGGGTTACTTAAATAGTATACATTTTTACGCGGCAGTGAATGGAGCCATCTTATTTACATGATGATGTTGCTGTCCCATAATCTCATACATTTCTACTTGGGATTAAATGTGTCGTACACAATGAGTTAATCATCATACCATTGAAGTGAACATTACATTGGGGCATGCTCATGAGTATTTCTTACTGTAAAAGTTAAATGATAGAATTAGGCACCATTTACGACATATACAAATGGGGTCACTTCATCTGTCTGTCTATCAGTCTGTCTGTCTTGTATGTGTGACAATCGCATCCTGTAAAATGCAGGGTCCTTTAAACTTTATAACTTAAATTGAAAGATTTTTTAGTTACTATCATATTCAGCGGAGCAAATGAAGCTGTATTGAATTCAGTGTGGTTACAGTAAACCCTCAGTTATCCGAACCCCGTTTATCCGAACTCTCGCTAATCCGAACACAACTTTTTTTGGGATTATAATGATATTCATTGGAATTTTGCTGTGCATTAAATAGATAAGAGATTAAGACTCTATTCAAAATGACTTATTTCGAATATCCGAACAAAATATCTGAACAACCCTCAGTCCTGAGGTGTTCGGATAACTGAGGGTCTACTGTATTATGATTTAGAATTGGGGAATTCCCATGTAGGCAGTGAGTAAGTAACTTGATGCTACATAATGCTGCAGCGTAAATTCACAGTTTCCTATTCTTCCTACTAATAGCTATACATGAAATTTTTTTGGCTATGACCACTTGTGTGAGGCTTTTATAAGAAATAATACTAAAATAATAATACTAAAACGTTTGTGTGTCAGTAAACGAAATGATTACAGACGGTGTGTGTATTCATAAATCATTCGTTACTGAGCCGATTAGTAAAGTGTCATCATAAGTGCTGGTACACAAAACCTAACATTTAGCTATAGTTGAGCAATTCAAACATGCAAACTTGTGATAAGGTGGGATATGGCATGTGATTGTGATGATCCTTTACCTGTACCGTAAATTGTACTTCAGTTTAATATGCTGATGATAATAAATGTATTTCAATAAAGAGTATAAAAGTCATGTCTTGCTTGAACTAATAATTATATTGAGCCTAAAGTCAAGCAAGCTAGGTCATGGCGTATAACTCAAGTCAGTGAGCAGCTACACCATTCCAACTTGGAGCGAAATACAAGTTCAGAGTACAAAACGAAGCTGTACTGCCCCATATTACAGGAGAGTCCATCTCCACACATGCAACCCACGAACATTATTTACTGTCGCCACCTCAACCAGTGCGGGTTACGTGTGACATGTGGGCGCGGCATGTGTCAACATCTACCTCAAGAGTCGTGTGGTATTCATATGCACTAGGTGTGAACATCACCAG